>Ga0126342_10010872_pt1 | contig 16284 bp, 12 predicted proteins | sample Cyp1metagenome_FD_92528 | JGI IMG/M metagenome (GOLD analysis project Ga0126342, IMG submission 92528) | Coral microbial communities from Lord Howe Island, Old Settlement Bay, Australia - Cyphastrea 1 metagenome | ecosystem: Host-associated > Invertebrates > Cnidaria > Coral ... | reverse complement strand
TAACAGTATATTAACCATCATTAACCATATATTAACCATTATTAACAGTATATTAACCATCATTAACCATATATTAACCAATTATTAACAGTATATTAACCATCATTAACCATATATTAACCAATTCTTAACAGTATATTAACCATCATTAACCATATATTAACCATTATTAACAGTATATTAACCATCATTAACCATATATTAACCATTATTAACAGTATATCAACCATTAGGGTAGGGCTCTACCACCAACCAGTGAAGGAAAAGGATGGACAGGGGCTGATTTCACCCTGTATTTGTAGATTCCGATCCTGGATTTGCTGTTTTTTTTTGCGAAAAAATGTGGCTCAAAGCAACAACTATGGAAACTTCACCAAAACGAATATGTTGTTGGTACCCTCTGGTAAACAGCCACATAGCTATGGAAAATCACCATCTTTAGTAGGTAAATCAACTATTTCAATGGTCCATTTTCAATAGCTATGTTAAATTACCAGAGGGTACATCAGAAAAAGTGGCTCAAACCGCCGGCAACGATGATGTTTGAACGATAAGCACATACGTTTGCCAGAAATAGACTTCCGTTGCTGAATCATGCATAGTTGAACCAACCACAAAGGTTACGAAAGGCTCAAAAATAGGCCGATATAGTCCTGCTTGCTCTTGCAATATCTCTTTGAAGGTTCTTTTCTGACGGAGAAGCGACCTTGGGCCTCAAGAAATTGCAGAAAACAAGCTAGTTGTAGCTATAGCAAGGTTTTCTCACCCACGGTCATTCTATATCCCGAGTGAGGAACTGGCACCCCTCAAGCATTGCCTAGTCTCCGGGATGAAGCATTGGACCTGCAAATTCTTCCGAAATTGGGGGCTGAAATGGTTTTTTTGTTCCGCTTAAATGTTGAATTTTCTCGAAAAGCCAGGCAAATTCACAAGGTACCCACCAGAAAACAAACATGGACCCCTGGAATGACTCCGGAATCTCACGCGCCAACTCACAACTTTATGCTAGTCTTCAGCGGTTCAGAGTTTTCCGATACACCAACATATCTGTGTAAGACCCCCAAATGGCCACTCTAAATAGGAAACATAGTGATCAATAAGTGGATCTAGAGGTACCCTATGTTCAAAGAAATCCATAGACCTTACATGGCTTGGGTGTTTGTTCGGTGACTCCAATTGGGTGCGTCCCACCGGTAACTGTATTCACCGTCATCGGATCATCTCACGTTTTTTGTGGTTGGTTTCTATCCCCACAGTATGATCAATGGGAATTCCAGGATCCTAAATTGGAGGTACCTACCATATATAAGGCCTATATAAGGCCTATGTAAGGGGATATCCCCACAAAATATGGTTTTATATGACAAGTGTTCAACGCCAGGTTTGCCAGAAGATCAAACCCATCGAGTGTCGAGAACCAGACAAGGCGAGGCAGGAGAGAGGAGAGTCCAGTGACTACGAAGGATTTCCCTCAGGTAGTCTAACCCAGTGGTAAAACTCTCAGAGAAATCACTTGAAAATCGGAAAATCTACGGACACATGGAAAATCTGTGAAAATCTATGGAAATCATAGCAACACCTATAATGGTGAAATGGTTCATACATGGATATTACTGGGTGGTTTTTGAGCCCGGTTAGACCATCACTAGTCCTGGAGACCATAACTGGGTGGGTTTTTGGATGATTTGAGCGCCAGTGACCTGCTCACCAATGACGTTGAAGAATGGAGAGACCAAAAAACACAGCAAATCAACGTTTGGAGTAGAATTTTCCAGGTCTGACTCAAATTTCAAGGATGAAAGGTTTATTTCAACAGCAAAAAAACGCAACAAATATGGAATGTGACGAAAACTTCAGCCTCTGAAATGCCGATAACTTGCAATCCTGATGGTGTCTTGGCTTTCAGAAAAGGGTCGAAATGAAATGAAATGACTCCTCTTTCCTTTTGTCAACTGTATCCCGGGGATCAGAGATCAGTGATATCAGAACCTGCCTATGCTACGAGCTGATTTCCCATCGGCAGGGGTCTTTGAAGAACGTGGAGGCGCCTTTCTGCGAAAGTTGCATTGCAGCTTCTGAGGACTGCAGGCGTGGCGACAGATAGGGATTGTATGGGATGGTTTTCAAGCCCTGTGATGTTTGGAGTTGCTCCAAGCATGTGAGCCGACTGGTCAATACTCATGGTTAAGCAAACCATTAAAAACGGGGCTAGTCATCCAATGGTGATTTAATGGGATTTATTTCATAACCATGATTTTTGGATCCTTAATATGGATGGGATGACCATCAACCATTTTTTGTGAGTATTGACCATGGCTCATGTGTGTACGTACCCTCTTCTCATTTGACGTAGCTATGGAAAATCACCCTTTTGAACAGCTAAATCATTAAATCATCAATAATCATCATGGATCAATATAAATCATAAATCATCGAACTAAATGGGCCATGTTCCATAGATATGTTACGTAACCATTTGTCGTGTAAGTAAATGATTGCGAAAAGCGAGGGTGAATTGATGATTGTGCCTCTCTACTTCTCCGATTTTCCCCAGTACCACCTCGACCTTTGGACCCCAATCCGAGGTTGTAGAAGTCCCCAAATAGAGACCATTACAAAATCCAACACGAGACGGCGCATCTTGAAACAGTCTGATTTCTGGTTAAAGAAATCCAATGGTCAAATCCCGGCTTGCTGATAAAATCCCAAGGTTTTCTGGTTGAACATTCCCATGTTAGGATCAATATCTGGTTGGTGGTTTGGAACATTTGGATTATTTTTCCATATATATATTGGGAAGAAGAATCCCAACTGACCTTCATATTTTTCAGAGGGGTAGGGCTCAACCACCAACCAGATAATGTTATCCGAAGACTTTTTCGTTTTGCTGCGAGGTGCACCGCGAAATGTGTTCCTGGGCACATCGTGAAGCCTGGCTCGTCCATCCAAGCGGGCTTAAAGAAGCCAGTGGCTTAGTGTGGCGAGGGTTTGACGTTTTTTCCTGGTAAATCATGTAAATCTTGAATGGATAGTTTGGTGCTTGAAGCTTTTGCTATGGGGATATCATGGATATCTACTCGCCAGCTAAGAATTTAACATTTTGCAGGCTAAGATTGGCCATGGTTTGATGCTTCATGTTCAACCTATAAAAGTCTGGTTTTCATCAGCAAGAACCAGGATTCGACCGCCAAGCAAAGATTTCGCCAGAAGAACTGGGGATGGGATTTCACTGTGATTTGAAAAATTTTAATCGGAACAAGAGCAACAAGAAGCTGGAATCTAACCAAGAAAATTGGATGTGTTTTAGCAGTTTGGGAAGGCGAAGCAAGAAGAAACCCATTCCAAGTTCATTAATTAAACACAACCCTTGAAACCATGGTTTAACGGTGGATTTACACATATGTGGCTCTAGAGGGTTGTTAATTTCATATTGGGGAGAAGGTATTGTACCCACGACATTCCCATTCTAAATCCACATGGAACCCATATACCCTCTGGTAAACTAACATAGCTATGGAAAACCACCATTTTTAATAGGTAAATCAACTATAAATGGCCATGTTCAATAGCTATGTTAAATTACCGGAGGGTAGACTCCCATTGTAATATGGGCCTGTTCCCACATTTGTCCAGCCCAACAAGGTGCCTCGCTGAAGATGTGCCCGGAGAGACAGTATGTGGATGCCCGAGAGGTCCAGTTATTCCAATCTGTTGTGTGATTTCATGTGAATATACTGTATTTGGATATGTGCGTGAGTTTGTTATTCTTGAATGTGTTTGAATAGATTTGAATGTGGATGTTTCTTAAGATGCGGTGGCCAAACCTGATTTTGGGATACCCCCAGATCTACGAAATCATATCATCTAAATATAATATAATATATACCATGGCAAGGTTGGCCCCTTTTCGGCCCCTGGCCAAAAAGGGATGCTATTCAGCTTTGCGCAGGGCACTTCGGCCATGAGTTCAGCAACAAAATGCATTGAGGTAACCAAAAAAGGAAAATATGACTGATACCCGCTGGTAAACTAACATAGCTATTGAAAATGGCCATTTATAGTGGATTTACCCATTAAAAATGGTGATTTTCTATAGCTATGTTAGTTTACCAGAGGGTATTAGTGATATGTTGAACTAAGGTTAATTTACATTGAAAAATTCTAAAATATGAAAATATGATTTATATAAAATATGTTTCATAATTCTTTTTGGACCCATTGTTGTTTTGCAATACTAGTTACTAGTTTTAGAAGGGGGCAGGTGACCCTTCTACTCAACAACCCCGTCCAACAGCCCACAACATGTTTCTTTTCATTAGATTGTGTTCATACTTTTTTGGCCCCATTCCACTAATTATTCAGACACCGTACAAAACCGTTAAAAAAGAACAACACATACAATAAAGTAATTTAGATACAGAAACTCTGAAAAGTAGCCCTTTGAATAGACATTTTCAGAAAGACTTTTTGATTGCAGTTCAACCCACTGCCGTGTAAACTGCACATGTACAAAGACTCGCAAGTTTCCCAATTTGCTGGGCATTGCATCACCACATGCTGTAGTCCTTCCCCAACATGGAGTCAATTCACTGTCAGATCGTTGGGAAACTCCATGAATAGGTCCGTGGCTCCCCATTTGTATAGGAATATGGATGTCCATAGCTCTTAACAGGTCCCCCCCACCGTATAGTTGAGCCCCAAGTGACACCTTTTCGCATATGTTTCTCAGATCTTCGCTGATTAGATATGGAAAATCCACCAGTTACCCGGCCTGGTTATGACTAACAGTTTGCCATGGTTTTTTGATGGCCCTAATCGAAATAGATGGTTTACCTAGCTATAAAACGGTGATTTTCCATGGCAAAGTGTGAATGTCATAACCAGAGGTTCAACGATGACGAACTCTGTTGGAATCCACCAGTTAAACCCAGATCGACGCGATCGACCCCAGGGATCCAAATAAATCGGTGGTCGTATTCCGACAGATGATTCAACTCATCTGGTTGGTGGTTAATGATGGTTAATGATGGTTAATTAATAATGATTAATATCTGGTTGGTGCTTTCAAACATGAATGGATTATTTTCCATGTCATATATGGGATGTCATCCGTCCCATTGACGAACTCATATTTTTCAGAGGGGTAGGTATACCACCAACCAGATGATGTTCTGCGTAACCAAAAGGGTGAGTCGTAGGTTGTTGATGCTTCTTGGGCCTTGTTGGGTATGACTGTGTTGCATAAAACTGGTCGAGTAGATTAGTTTCTGATGAACTTGTTGGAGTAAAATGGTAAGTATCCAAGAAGTTTCGAACACACCAGTTGGTTGATGATTACAGAGTATTATACTACCCTTCATCTTAATTGGAGATGGTCATAATTGGTCATAATTCGAGATGCTTGCCTGCAAGGTATACAAGAGAGGGAAAAAAAATCAACCATTATTGTTTGGGGATTTGCCAATAGGTTTTACTTCCACTGGTCTGAAAATAGGGTTTTTTCCACTTCCAGTGGATTGAAACCTCATGTTCCTCATGAAAATCGCCAGGGTTTTGCCCAGTTTCATACACCCGAATATCCGATAAACATAGGATAAATCCGATAAATCCCGTATGTTTCATGGCTTAAGTCCATATTTTTGCTGTTCATCCCATGTTTCACTGGCATGGTTTAAGGGAAAAATTTAACCGGAAAGCCCCGTATGTTTCATGGAAAATCGATGGTTTCCGGTTCCAATTTTCCCAGGAAAACCAATCCATTGAAACGTACTCCCCGAGGTGAAGAAATCACTCGAAAGCGTTCCTGCGCTGCGACCTTGGAATTTCCCGAAGTTTCTGCAGAACAATCAGACTACCCTCTGGTAAACATACAAAAAGCATCAAAAAGCTATTGAAAATGGCCATAGAAATAGTGGATTTTCCCATTAAAAATTGTGATTTTCCATAGTTATGTTAGTTTACCAGAGGGTACCAGACTGGCGATTTCAAAGAAGTGATATAAGTGGGATTGGCTACCAGATCTGGTTGGTGGTTTGGAACATTTTTTAGTTTTCCATATATTGGGCATAATCATCCCAACTGACAAATATTTTTCAGAGGGGTTCAAACCACCAACCAGTATAAGTGCGATTGGCGTCCAGATATATCAGATATACTGGTATGAATTGATATGTTCTATTATGATTTATGAATATTTATGATTGGATATACGATATAACATGATTTAGATATGATTTGATATGTATGGATAGTGAAGCACCAGCAAACATGGAGGATTTATGATACCAAACTATTGGAATGTTGCCATGCAAAATTGATCCCGTCAACATTGATGATTTATAAGCCAAACAGCTGGGATTTCAGCAACAAATGGCACATTCAGTTCCAAAACTGGGAAAATAGTGGGTATGTGCTGAAATGAATATGCCAGTTTTGTATATTCTCAAAGGTTTTGAATATGATTACATAGCCAGTTTGTTCAAATGGCATATTCTCAAAAATGGCTCTGATTCTGAGAAATATGATTCATATTCATGTTCCATCCTGTGATGATCTCCGATTGCCTTGGGCTCAGTCTGTGTCCGGCTGATGGTGTCTTCACCATGATAATCCATGCACTACTGGTGCATACCCCAGCACGACAAGTGGATGATAATATGATTACCACTTGCTAAGTGGAATGCAGCTCCAAGTGGCAAGGTCAACGTCAATGGTCCTGGAAAGACTTAGTTGTATTTCTGATACAAATGAAGGGAAAATCTGTTTCCAGGGTCCACCTTTAACGCGTAGACCGCCTGTTTGAGTATTTCAGATGTCCGAAGGTTTTTCAGCTTCCAAATTTGGGAGTCTCTTCAAAAAGGGGGACCCGTTGGATCATCCAAGCTCTTGGTCAATTTCAAATTTGGACAACAACATTAGCTACCCTCTGGTAATTTAACATAGCTATTGAAAATCATTATTTATAGTGAATTTCCCATGAAAAATGGTGATTTTCTATAGTTATGTTAGTTTACCAGAGGGTAACCGGTGTCCCCCATGTTCAAGAAAGCCCTCAAAGTTCAGAATGCCGTGACCATCCATGAAAGCCCAAAAAAAATGCGATGGATGCCGTGCTCAGATCCAACAAGTCCACAATGGAAAGAGATGCTGTTGGCAGAAGGATCATAGTGGCACAGGCGAACTGGACGACTGCAGCAGGGCGCAGGACTTGCCCATAACTGGCCCATAATTGGTGGGGGACTATCCCTGCCTTGATTAACTGGCAATTTGTATTGGTGATTAACCTGGTTTATCCTGGTGTATTCACCATAACTGGCCACAATTTCTGGTGTATTGTCCAATAAGTTCATCCACCAGAAATGTGGCCAAAATGGAAATCTTAATAATCTTAATGGGGAAACTGATGGTTGAAACCCATCAAAGTTTGGATGCCGGGGCTCTCAAATTTGAGACACACAAAATCTCTAAGGCTGTGAAGGCGTGGTAAAATGCCATGTTCCGAAACATCCTCATGTGATAGATGGGGGTGTCAGGTGCCTGAAAACCAGCATGGTGCGTAAAATTTACCCTCTGGTAAACTAACATAGCTATGGAAAATCATCATTTTTCATTGGAAAATCCACTATAAATGGCCATTTTCAATAGCTATGTTAAATTACCAGAGGGTATATGGGGTCCACAATAAGAATTTTGAATAATCAGCCACGGGAGGCTATAAGAAAATCATCCCAAGTACGGGCCAAGTAGCCAAAAATAAACTGCTACGATTGGGCATGGTTCACATTAATCCCACATTGAGCCTTTTTGTGAACAGAAGAAGTTTGGCATGTCAAAGCCGAAAAGGATCTGTAATCTGCTGTACTGTAATATATGTATAATATATATATATATACATATATATATAGAGTAATTTGGGACAAGCTACCACCAGTCAACACTTTCAGAATTAGGGACTGGTTGATCTTAGGCTTGCTACCCAAGAACTTGCAGGCGTGCTAGACTCCTTGGTCCGTGTTTCAAGACGGGTCGAAAAAAACCAATGAGTCAACTAGCCACGCTTGTCTGAATCCCTAACAGCCTTATTTAGATAGATTTGTTGTATTGCATCCCAAAAAGTTCCAGGAACAGCTGCAGATTTTCCTCCCAAAAGCCATCCCGTTGCCATCGAAATCGCAGTTTCCGTTGCGTCAGCTTTGCGCCAGGTCGATGTTGGACAGAAGGATCTGCAAATATCCTCAAGGGGTGCCGTCTGACAACTTACTGGTCCGTCGTCAGTGGATTGACTCAAACCATTCTGCTGAAGTACCCTCTGGTAAACTAACATAACTATGGAAAATCACCATTTTCTATGGGAAAACTGACTAGAAAAGGCAATTTTCAATAGCTATGTAAGTTTACCAGAGGGTATCATGAAGTAAAAAAAGGGGGGAACAGTTCGATCATTTTCAAAGATGAGAAGGTATACCAATCCCAAGTTGTGTTCCACTTTGGAATCATTTGTTTGAGGTGATTGTTTGACTGAAAATATTCTATCAATCCGAGCCTTTTGATTTGCCCTTTTACGGGAGTACACACCAAAGCATCGTGATACTTCCTCTCCTTTTGCAGGATCCAAAATGTGGCTGTGACACTTGTGAGTTCCAATCGGCACGCCAGGGGAGTGTCCAAACCCGTGTGCTCTGATTTGAAAGTGGGAAAGTTCGAGGACGCCGACCTCGCCAACGTCGAGGGAGAGTCATTCACTGTTCCAATCACCGGGGATTTATTTGCCCAACTTGCTTCAGGGTCTTGTTCTCTCGGGGAGCTTTGCAACTTTGTACAAGTATGATCTGCCGAAAATAGAAGTTGAGATGTTCTTCTCAGAAAATTCAGATCCGGATACCGTAAATCAAGGTGACTCCATTTGCATCACGAAGACTTTGTACGTGACTTCGGCAGTATCACTGTCCTTGGGATGTGTATTCTACAAGACTTGGTTGAAGTGAGCATCAGAAGGAACTCCCACATTGAATGGGTAAACATTGTTATTTTCTGCAAAGCTTCCCCGAAACCAACTCTTTCTGAGTTCAGATTGGCAGGAGTTCCCAGAGTGCGTGTCTGCCTGCAAACACAAATGGCAAGAAAGGGTGGGTTTGGCTTACGACGAGAAGGCACCTGCAAAGCTGGTGATTGTGTTTTTCCCTGCCTGGTTCAATGCAGATACCCTCTGGTAAACATACAAAAAGCTATTGAAAATGGCCATTGAAATAGTTGATGTTCCTATTCAAAATGGTGATTTTCCATAGTTATGTGGCTGTTTACCAGAGGGTAGTGTCCAATATGTAAAGCTGCCTGGCTGCTTTGCTCACCCTGGCAGAACGCCAGGTCTGTAGCCAGTGTACTCCCGTGAAATATCCTGGTGTTGAGGCGCGTTGTCGCGGTGCCGCACACGTGACACGGATTGGTTCCTGAATGTTCTTGATGGATTTGTGTTTGGACAGGGATTGGATATCTAGTTGGAAGTATAGGAATCTAAGACCAATCTGATTGGATATCTAGTTGGACTAAAGTTCAACTTGTTGGAAGTTGATAGGTGAATGGATGGTTGATGAACAGTTCACAGATTTCTCCCCATGCCAGGTGGCTTCTAGATTTTAAGAAAGGTGCATCCGCTCCTCTTCCTTCTTCGCCCTCCTCCTCCCTGAGTGAATGTCAGAATATTAGAATGCCAGAAAGAATGCCAGATAGAATATCAGAATATAGGTCACATGGAATGTGAGTTGGTGGGGATCACTCGAAGAAGCTATTTCAATGGAAAGCTACATCCCACTTTGGAAGTAACGCTAAGGATGTCTACGTTGAGCTATTTGTTTTGGTTTTTTGGGTGGTTGGGTCTAAACCCCAATAGGCTCGCCGCAGAGTGTTGGCAATCTTTAGGGTTGAAGCATCAAATTTCGAAGTACCCAACTTTGACTCAAAATTTATGTTTCTGTGAATTCAATGGCCATTTCAGGAACCTAAATTGGAGGTACCTACCATATATAAGGCCAATTTTTCAGGGCTAAATTTCAGGGAATATCCCCAGAAAACAAGGCCAAACATATGGTACGTTTACGTACCTCCATAAATTGGATCCTGAAATTACCATTGATGAATTGGGTATACCCTCAAAATGCTGATTTTTTATAGGGAAAAATATGTTGATGCACCGGTGGATGCAGGGCGATCCTAAAGTTTTACCCACAGACATGGCGATTTTTTTTGTTGATCCACCAGTTGAAGTTCTCATTGTTTGAGTCAAGATGGAAATAAATGGTGGGTCAAAACCTATACGGTAATACGTATTACATACCGTATTACCTTGTCATATTTTGGAGGACGAATATCCGTGCCAGCTATTTTGGTATTCACCAGGTTGCCAGGGTCAAAAGACCCATGGAGAGAGCTGTTCCGTAATGTCGTGATGTCATGTTGCCACGGTTGCCACGTCCTGCTACCGGGTAGCCACGTCCTGCACAACATGTTGCTTGTACCACGTTCCCATAAGGAAATAGAAATCAAATTTATGGCAAGTGGTTTACCACTAGAAAATCAAAGCGACCAATCCCCGTAGTCCTAGTAGTCCTAGATCCAGAAAAAGATGATAGCTATCCCCAACTCAACTATGGATAATTTATTTATATCTTATGCAAAATGTTGCAACCAAATATGCTTCTGAAGTGTTTGCCCATCATTTTCCCATAAATTCACCGTTTTCTGCACCATGGAAAATCTCATATTTTCTACAAATCCCACCGGCTGCCCCGGCTGTCAGGAGTGCAAATGCAGCGTGAAGTGCGCAGAAGACTATCGTCCGGTGGGCGGAGGGCCCGAAGGCTTGAGGTGCGCATTGAGATGATGTCGAAATGGATTTTTGTTCACCGCCCAAAAATGGATGAATTTACCAGCAGTTACTAGTTACTTCAGAAAAAAGTGTTGATTTATAACTTGATTTAAAGGTCAAACATTCTGATTTCGCCAACCTTAGAAATGCGAATTTGGAACATTTCCCAAATATTCCCCAAATTCTGATTTACAAAGCAAACGAATGTTGATTTAGGTCCCCAATCATGGTGTTTCAACCAACAAAATGCCACTGATTTTGCCACGGAATGAAGAAATCATCCCGGTGGGATCCTCCCAATGGAGGTTTCGGGCTTTGAATCCAGCCATGTCATCATGTCAAAGAAACAGGCGTTTCTTTCGGGTATGTTTTTGGATCTAAATGTGGGAGTGATGTTTCTAGAAAATGATGGGATGTTCGTTAAAAAAAACATAACACCGGAGGGTGTTCGTATGTAGTGTCAACCCAGTTATATGTGAGGATGGGAGATCAAAGACCGACAAAATGGGGAGATATGCTGCGAAAGTCAAAGACTCCTAGGGAATCAGCTAACTTTTCCAGAGATTTGGCGACAAATACATGGAGTTGATAATTTCAAACAAAAGATTTGGCCAAGCTTGGTGGACCCATAGTTATGCCTCCTCATTTCTGTCATAATCATCCACATGTTTTGGCACCACCTTCCCGCGGAGGTCGTGTGAAAATGACTTGCTGAAAAGATTTGAGCAGGCACCAGCCTGTCTTAAGCTCCTCGGCGATGCGGCCGGCTGTGGTTGTTTGGGTTGAGGCGAAGGTGCTGGATCACCTTGATCTCAAGAAATCCTGGGCAACCCAAAACAGGTGGCCTATCCTAGACTATCAGGATGATGAAGTTCCAAAGCTCTTGGGGCCCTTGGGGACTTAATTACTGGGTGCTTTTTGGAGGATACCGTTGAAAATTGGCCAGATCAGCTAGCTCCAAATTTGATGACTTTTGGCCCATTTGGGATCCCAAGTAGATATGGCTCGAACATGGGGTACCAATGAACCCCCAAAAGTCACATGTGTTCTGCTAAACTATTGATTTTGGGAGGTGTACACTCAGAAGTTTGAGAAACGAAATACCCAAAATGCATCACCACCCCGAACAGCTGAAAATCCACTAAGGTATTCTGGCAACATATTTGCCATTTTGACCAGGGTTTTGGTTGGCACGAGTGTCTTATTTTCCGTCCAACGAATGGGATGATTCCGTTTGACAACATTGTTGGAATGGATATAAACTGCCAACCAGTCATCCATCATTACCTATTTTTGACAAATATGCCTATGTACTTTTGTACGCTTTGTTGATGTTCGTTTCTATGTTTCGTCTGGAATTTCCACAAGCAAAAAGCAAAATTGCCTTTGTGGAAAATGTATGACAATATTACCTCTGGAATTTCCACATTATTTAACATAGCCATGGAAAATCACCATTTTAAAGAAGTAAACCTTCTATTTCTATGGGCCATCTATACCATGGCAAACTGTTAGTCATAACCAGAGGGTATCACAAGTAAAATCACCTTTGTTTATCTTTGTTTCGATTAAAATTCATGAAACCCTCCTGGCATCAGGAAGCCAGAGCCGCCGGTGTGTGAGAGGTTCGACGCGATGCCCGGGGTGCGATGATTTTTGTTGATACCCCTGCTGGTTGATTATTATAGGAGGTTCTACCGCCTGGTTTATAGATAATTGTTACTCATTTGGGATGTGTTGCTTAAAAAATGAAATATGAAACCCAACCACGATGGGAATACAATTGGATACATTATCAACAATATGCGGAACTCTTGTGGAGTTGTCTGAAAATAGAGCAACCCAGAACTGCCAACGGATTCACAAAAGTGATTTTTCATAGAAATTACCATCACATGGGGGTACTGGGGGATTTATAAACTCTGTGTCTATATACGTGTATATATATATATAAGTAAATTATAAAATATATACATGAGGCATATATATATATATATATATATTGTGAATTATTGTGACTTATCAGAATCCATGAACTGAGAATTCCTATGAATCAAGCATTGCCAGGTCATTCAAAGTGTTTGTGGTTAAGTGACCCTTTTTGGGCTTAAGTGGCCTCGAATTGGTGGTTTAAAAGGTCACCATGTGGACGGGATTTTGCAATAGGATCCAATAGGTTTTAGTTCCACTACTCAAGCGCGACGTATCAGGAGGCAAACTGAGAGAACAAGGTTTTTCCTGAACTCTTGGTATTGATGGTTGGCAATGCAACTTGGCGATAGATAAAGATTCGAAGTGGGGATACACCCCGACACTACAGCTATCATTCAAAACTCTTGTGATCACCGCAGTTGGGAATCTCCCTGAAACGACGCCCAGTCCTGGATTCGGGTCGACACAGCCATATCTGTTGGCCCAAATCGATGGACACGTTCTAATCCTTCGGAAACATGGTTTTATTTAATATGTTATATGATCACAGTAGAGTTTCTCTAAATCGATAGAACAATCGCCCATATATATATATTGCCCCATATATATATATATACACCATTAAAACTCTTTGTAATAACTATTAAATGGCAGCTTTTTTCCCAACCCACCTGCCATAAAAATCGTTGCTCCAGGCCTGATGCCCCGGGACAAATTGTGACCCGACGCCGAAGGGGGACAGGCTTTTTTGGGGTTGGCCCTCTGGATCCATCGTGGTTGAAAAACCCAGTTCCGTTACAATCACTTTTGGGGCTTATTCCTCAAAATATAAGGACATACTGTAGATACTGTATATAGTTATATGAATATATATATATGTGATATATGAATATATATATATGTGTGTGATATATGAATATATATGTATATATATATGTGATATATGAATATATATATATATATATATATATGTGTGTGTATATGAATATATATATGTGATATATGAATATATATATATATATGATAATTCATATATATATAATGACAAATGATGGTTGTTTGATTCAGATTATTTGAGGGTTGAGGCTCCATATTGTTCAATATACTGGGGATTATCACCATTCATGAACTCGAAAGTGCTTCTTACCCAGCCAGTTTTCAAGGAATGACAGTTCGGGTTTTCAACACTGATCAGTTGAGTGACCTTTCTTCCCCGCCCCATTTGCTCCATGTATGGTACTTACCCTCTGGTACTCAAACATGGCTGGGAAATCCCTGAACTAAATGCAGCTTTCAAACGCTATGAAGATCAATTATAAATGGTGGAAAGAATCCAGCCATGTCATCATGTTTGATTACCAGAGGGGATCTCGCCAACCCCGATTTATCTCAAGCTTCTCAAAATAAAGGGCGAAGAAAAAGGGTGGGTTTTAACCACCCAAAAACATGTTTAGACAGGCGCATCTTTCCCGCCTGTCTCAACCGTGATGAGGGAGAAATGAATAAATCTTCAGTGACAACTTTGGGTCTTAAGCTGATCCCTGATCCTCACAGGGTTGGAACTTATTGAGAAGCAATTGCCCCATGGGCAAACCATAGACAAGATATGACAAGAGACCTGATTCCAAATGACGTCCTCTTGGCAAGATTTTCTAACTTGGCTTTGATTGAAAGTGAAAGGGTCTCCAGTATCACCTGGATTTGCTGAACATGACTCTCTATGTTCTTCATTGGTAAATACACCATGTGGGAAATTCCCCTTCATCAATACACCATCCATAAGATGGTTATGTTTTGGAATAACTAACAATCACCAACGGCTGTTGTATCGACCCTTTAAACAAATCCAAGTAACTTGCTCCATCAATACAAAAGCCGTTGAAGGATGGCTTGGTTCATCACCAACTACCTTACCCCCGATGTCGACAGCACTGAGGTTACAGGTTGTGACTGCAAAGTGGGGCAGGACGCGAATTTTTTGTTGAAAGATCCGGCAAGGTGGTGTGAAGACCGGGTAAGGTATGCTTGAACCCTTGTTTATTGCGAATCTGTTTCAGAAAGAAGATGTGATCCGAAAGGTTGGTGATAAGACAAACGGAAATCAGGTTCCCGGTTGGTGAATATGATGATTCATGAGTCCATTTGCGGTATAGCCCAGTTTGTGGATGAACCCATTCACATGAATCATCTCAGAATTCAAGTGCCTAAAGCCTCCACGTGCACGGGTCTTATCTTGAAGCCATTGCCATGTTCTGGCACCACTTTCCTTGGCATGGTGCTGTGGCGAGAGGAGAAGTGTCCTTGCAGTGTGAAGTGCCAAGAAGCATACAGTGTGACTTCTGGCCAGCGGGACCTCCCAGCTGGGACGATAAGGGTGTGACATTCCCAGCTGTGATGTTGATGTTGGTGATGGTGACTATCATCACGACAGCAAGGATCATGAGAATATCTTCCCACCAGTGATTTCTGAGCGTTGTCGATTTTGATTATTAATGATCATTAGTTCTTAGTCGGAATGGGTTTCATGGGAATGGCGTTGCCCTTCTGATGGTTTTAGGCCTCAGGCTTGGACGAGCGAAAAAAATGTGATCTATTGGAGGCACCTGTTCAAGTTCGCCGATTTCCGAACCCAAACAAGGTATTCTGGCTGGTGGTTTGGAACGTGAATTGTATTTTTCCGTATATTGGGAATAATCATCCCAATTGACTAATTTTGTTCACAGGGGTTGAAACCACCAACCAGTATTGTTTTGACATAAAATAAATGCTATGAACAAATGACAAATAGATCGTATACACATGCGTTGTTTTCAGAAACAAAACAGGTTGTATAAACGTAAGATGCTGGTGAAAATCTCCGTCGTTCAGAGTTTATTCGTCTATTCGCATGTGCATTGTATGAGAATTTGTGGATAACAGGAATTGTATGAGAATAATATTTAATAATATATAATAATATAGAGAATAGGATTAATATCCCCATCAAATCACAGTTAAACCACAATATGAGGGGCATTCTTAAACCCCACATAAGATTCGTTGGTCACCTTCTTGGTAGATAGGTGTGGGTACCCAACCGTCGCCTGTATGGTCTGAGTCGCTTCTCACATGAGTTTGACTACAAAGGAAATTTAACAACCAGGCAATCTTCAAAAAATAGGCCAATAGTCTCAACAAACGCATATAGAGTGTATGTAGATATACATAGAGCTGTTATTCACAGAAACATAAAATAAAAGTCTCACTGCACTTGATTTCTTTGGTGCCACCTGTTGGTAGCTCGGGTTGCCCCGGCCCAACAACTTCATAAAGAACTCGTGTAGAAGCCGCGCCATGGGAGCTGTAAAGATTGACCACGCAGATCCGGCCGAGCACAGGGCTGGCATCATGCAGCAGTTGCGACAATTCTGGATGCACGACCATCTCTGCGATGTGATGCTGAAGAGCAGTGATGGCACAGTGCATCGCGCCCATATGGTGGTGCTATCCAC
>Ga0126342_10010871_pt1 | contig 16287 bp, 23 predicted proteins | sample Cyp1metagenome_FD_92528 | JGI IMG/M metagenome (GOLD analysis project Ga0126342, IMG submission 92528) | Coral microbial communities from Lord Howe Island, Old Settlement Bay, Australia - Cyphastrea 1 metagenome | ecosystem: Host-associated > Invertebrates > Cnidaria > Coral ... | reverse complement strand
AAGCTTAGAACCCCAACAACAATATTATACAATTTGCTGCACTGATAATCTAGGCTGGTTTGCATGTTTCAGGATTCAGTTCCTGACGGATCATATAATGATCCATTCTTGTCTAGTGTGTGTGTGTTCCTTTGTTGTTATGATTCATCTTTGATCACCTTTGCCTGCATTCGTTCAGCTGAATGGGTGAAATGATGCTGCTTGTTATGGTCCAGTTTTCTTTCAGATCTAGGCATTTGCTGAACCTGCGGTGCCAGCTTCCGATGGCATCACCGAGTGAAAAGCAATCTCAGAGCGTGTGAAGCATGATTTGACCTCTAGTGAGCACTTAGAGTTGGGTTTCGCGAAGTATATGAGGGTATATAGGTATTTAGACATTACATAAACAAGTGCCGACTCGACAGATAATCTGCAAGAATTTGTGAAACATAAACTACATGAGTGTATATATATATATATACATATACACACACACATATATATATTCAGTAAATACATATATATATATACAGGTGTGATTCCACGCTGTCACTTGCATGGTCTTAGAGAAGCCTGGTTGTGAATGACTGTTATGTCACGCACCTTTTGGCTCCCTTGAGGGCCCTTGAGCTTTTCGTGGCGACGAACAAAAGGATCCAGCCGAGATTCAAACTGGTAGCGGAGCAGGTTCCGGAGGGTGATCCCCGGGATTTGACTCTCACAGTAACTCGCAGATCCAGGACGGTGAGATTGTGCGTGTGTGTGTGTGACAGCTTAGTGCTAATCAAAAGACCCGAGACAGCTTTGCTGATCAGAAGAAGGACTGTATCAATGTCCCTTGCAGGATTGAGGTATCAGTCCACGACCTTTGGCACGGCACCTCAAGAGACCAAATCTGGTTCGTACATCTACTCTGGTAGCCCTAGTGGATTCCATGAGTGGGAGTTCAGGACTCGAATACGTGTGGAGTTCCTCAAGCAGAAGATCAAGAAGAAGGTCTTGGAGCACAGATTCAAGGCTACGTCAGCTTCACCTGAACGAGGACGAGCTGAAAGGAGTCCCGTCGTAAGACGAGGAGATGATGGTGGCGCCCAGGAGACTGATGCGCCTGGAGCACGAGGGCATAGCGATCCTGGAAGTCCTGAAGATGGGCAGACTGGACGTGATGGACAGGGAGATGGTGAGCAAGAGGAGGAGCGTCCTGACTATGCTTCACCTCGTGCTGCGCCTAGTTTCCCTGGCCTAGTCGAGGATGAACAGCTATCAGGAGAAATTGACTCCCTGAGAGCTGAGTTGGTGCAGAAGGTGTTGGAAGGCCTGAGAGGTGATGCCTACCTGGCAGCTCAGGACCTTGGAGTTGAGACCTTGATGAAGGATGGTGGAATTGAGACCCTGATCGCCACCTTGAAGAAGATGATCTTTCCCTTGCAATCCTTGGAAGCCAAGGAGCTTTTCCGAGTAGAGCAGATGCAACATGGCCCCTTGTCACGCCAGACAGGGGAGTCAGTGACTTCCTTCATTTCAAGACGCCGCAGATGGTGGCGCCAAGTGAAGGAGCTTGATTCCAACATGCTGATTTCTGATCAGATGCGTGCTGAGCTTCTCATAGAGGGTGCTGGTTTGACCAAGCAGGAGCAGCTCATGATCAGAACTGCCTCCAAGAGTCATACGTTCGATGACTATGCAGCCATCTTGCTTGAGCACCATGGAAGAATTCATTTGAAGGATTCCAGATCCCTTGCACCACAGTACAAATCCAGTCCCAACTACCCCCAGAAGAAAGGACAATCCAAAGGGTCGCAAAAGCCCTGGCATTGATCAGAAGCCAATGAGGAGACCTGGCATGAGCCAGAGGAGTATCACGGAGAAGATGAGCACGAAGAACACTACGATGAACATGGGTACATGGCCCACAACGATGAATCAGAACAGCCCACTGAGTGGGACTATGTCGAAGATGATAACACCGCAGTTGCCTTGGTCGCCATGGCCGAGTGTGACCATGATGAGACACCAGCTGAAGGGCTGGATGATCTTGCAGAAGCTGCCCAACAGCTTTACGTGGGTTACATGGCCACTGGCACCCACAAGGGGAAGACCAAGGGTTTCAAAGGCAGGGATAAAGGCAAAGGCAAAGGAAAGCACATTTTCCGAACACAGCTCAGTGTACAGGATCGAGTCAAGCATTTGGCAGAGCTGAAAGCTCGTTCCCAGTGCCTTCGATGCGGAAGCACCGGACACTGGGCAGGTGACCCCATTTGTAAATTCCCAAGCCAGGGGAAGAAGCCACCCCTCAAGCCCCAGGAATCCAAGCCTGGTGTAGGGTACATGGCAATTAGTGATGAGAAGCCATTTGGGGGTGAGCACGGTGTTTTGCATGTGCGTTCATGTCAGGAGAAAGAACATGCTGCATTCATGGCTTACAGGACCCCAGTTTCCAGATGCTCTGCAAAGGCACCACCTTTAGCAGGTGGATCAGCAGCAGGTGGATCAGCCGATTCAGGTGATTTCAGCATGGTCAGTGACACCCGCAAGGACAGAGCACGTCGGACCCGTGTCCCAGCCTCTGCACAGGGAAGTGAAAGCTTGCCTGATGGGTCAGATAACAAGTTCACGTTTGGCCAACATGTTGGGTTGTCTTACCATGAGGTTTTGCATAAGTACCCCGGTTATTACTGAGAGAAACCAGCGGTGTCGACAAACACCATAGGTGAATGTGAGGCATGGGTTGGTGGCCATGCCATTTTGGCTCAAGGCTCTGAACCTGAGCCTTGACCTTTTAGATTTTAATTTTAGAGGCTGGTTGTTAGAGTCGTTCGCGGGTCTTAGATGTTTGGGCCATGGAACGGCTTGGGCAACAGTCAGAATGTCAATGACGTTTTGCGGGACGTGGGAATCGGGGACGAAGCATGGAACAGTTGGCTTCAACACATCGGTCCCCTTGGCAATGACATTCGAGTTCTGGCAGCTTTACCAGCGGTAGCGGTTGTGGCGGCAGTTGGACAATCCGTCAAAAATGATGGATCCCCATTGAACCCAGTGGAGGCGACCCAAGTGGGGCTGTGCTGGCGAACGGCAAGGAGGGCTACGGCAATGGCTTCTGGGTTGGAAGAGTCACAGTTCGTAGACATTGATCCTTGGGCTCCACAAGATACGGGGACACCAGCGGTGGCAACAAGGGAAACATCTACGGGAGTTAAAGAACATGTTCTCAAAATGGCTGCTTTAGTAGATCAAAGTGATGATTCAGAGCTCATGCCCCCAACCCTGGATGAAATCCATGTTTGGACTCAGAATTTCGTGATGGTTATGGGGGCAATGCCAGATGACATCGAGGAACCCACGGCCAATCAACTGGTGGCTTTCAACAAAAGAGTGATAAAGATGCTGGCGGCTCCCTATGTGGATTTCGCAGTTTGGTCCCCATTTGAGAGGAGGGCTGCAAAGACTCAGCGTTTCAGGGTTTTCACACCGTTGGGCAATGGTCAGTTTTTGCAACGTGACTTACCGGGTCCGGGGAACTTTATGGCTTGGTCTGCGAGTTGGAGAGTTTTCCGAGCCGCTGCAATCATGCTGAAGATCTGCAGCCTGGCCTCGTTGGAGACCTATACTACAGGCACATCGAGAAGCTGGTGATGCAATGGCCCCAATGCTGGGGACTGATCTATAGTGCGGATGACACGGCAAGAGCTGAAAAGCTGGAGAAATGGAGGAGACATTGGACCCTGGAGCAAAGCAGAGGTCGTCAGGTGCCACATGATTGGGATGCCAACGACCCATGGTCATGTGTGTTCTTGTCTCTGATAGGAGATGAGAAGTATTGGTCAGAGAAAGTGCGCGTGCCGGCAGCTTCATGGTTGGCATCGTGAGGTAAAGGAGCCCCAACTGTTGCAGGAGGGGCCGCAGTGACGTCTCAGTTTCCAGGACTCCGTGAAGAATCTGAAGAAGAGAGAGCAACAGGGTCCAAAGACGCCAGACGAGAGAAGATGCTCAGAAAGAGGAAGAGAGCGCAAGCAGATCTACAGGAGTTAAAGTTGCTCAAGGCATCCTACGACAAAGGGCATGACAAAAGTCAAGGCCCGTCGAAGGGTAAGGGAAAGTCCAAGAGCAAAGATCAAGCTGGAGCTCCACTCTGTTTCAGCTGGGCGTCCAACAGCGGGTCATGTGCAAACGTTCCCCCCGGTGGAGAGTGTAAAGGATCAATTAAAAGGGCACATAAGTGCCGCAAGTGCCTCAGCCCGTCTCACCAGGACAAGGATTGCAAAGCATAGCCTTGGCTCAATTTCTTGAATCTGGTTTGTGATGAAAACTTTGTTTTTTTTTTTGGTTGTTGTCGACTTTTGCACTTTGCATTGCATGTTTGAAAAGGGATCAGTTGTCATAAACATGTAACTTGTGGTTTGCTTGAAAAAAAGTTGCAGTTGAGTTGGTGAGCGGTCTTCTGCTCAAGGATGGCTGAGGGTGAACTCGGCGTGGACTGGGGCGACGATGACCCGGGCCTTGACGCTGATGTGAGCCTTCTGGAGCCGGAGTCAAAGAGACAGAAGACTGGGCACATTCCTGCAGAAGCTCCGAGAGCAAGCGAGGCAAAGATTGAGCCTGGCCACGCGGCTGCGGAGCTACCGGAGGCAAAGTTGCCGGATCGGGTCAAAGAGGCACTCAATGGGGTTAGCAGTTTTGAGGAGTACAGGCGCAAGCGAGTTTTCAAATACTTGCATGTTTACTCAGGTCCTGAGGACGTGTTGGGCAAGGCAATAAAAGCGGAGGCGACGAAGGAGCGCCGGGGCTGCGAGGTAACGTCCCTGGACAAGCTGGTGAACAAGGACCTGGACATGACTGATGTAAACCAGCATCGTGAGCTTTGCCAGGAAGTGAGGGCTGGGGAATACGATGGGATGCACGCTGGTTTCCCATGTTGCTCCTTTTCAGTTGCGAGGTGGTCGAAAAACCCTGGCCCCCGCCAGTGCGCTCCTTGGCAGAGATCTATGGACTCAGTTCGAACCCGAAAGAGCGACAGTCAGAGGCCGACAAGGGCACGATCGGTGGCTTATGGAAGCACAGGTGGAATCCGATCGAGGCAGAAGAGTCCCGTCGGCTGCAACTTTGGAGAATCCCCCAGGTGATGACAAGTGCGGAACGGGATGGGAACTACCTGAGTTAAAGCAGTCCCTGGAAAAGGTAGGCGCCAACAAGGTCCCCTTCAACACGTGCTCCTTCCAGCAGAAACTCAAGGTGCGACACTTCAAGCCGGCCATGTGGGCAGGAAAGTTGGAGGGCCTTGCACCATTGAGCAGAGTTTGTCGCTGTCCGGCATGGATCATCCACGAGCCCCTCATAGGCAAATCCAAGACAGTCAAGGCGGGACGCTACCCTGATGAGCTATGCGAAGCGGTGGCAAAGCTTGTGGTGGCAGGTGAAAAGAACCATCAAGCTGGAGTTTTGGAGACACCAGTTGAGCAGGCAGGAGAAAGCGGTATCGGAACTTCAACACAAATGGTTGTTGAACGAGGAGAAGAAGTTCGATAAACCTTTAGAGGCAAAGGCGTCCGACAAGAAATTCACCAACTCCATTTCGAGAGCACTGGATGCGGAAAACATCGAGAAGGAGTACATCCCGTCTTCGGCCAGAAAGTCGCCAAACAAAGAGGTGAAGGAGATGCAGAACGAGGAGGCGATAGACGGGATGAGAAACCCGTCGAGAGCTGTTGCGAGGCTTCACATGGTCAGGGAGGTCGACGAGCAACTCAGGCGCGAGTGGAACGCCTTTGAGCTGGAGGAGTGGGACATTGTGGACGTAGCCTACGACTACGGCTCAGAAGAGGCAAAGTTCTTGCAGGTCAGGCTGGATGAATGGGAAAGGAGAGTCAAGAAGGCATGGAAGTTGATGGAGGAGGACAAAGAAGTCACTCTGAAGCAGCCTGACGAGTTCACGTCACCATTGAACTACGAGCTATGGAAGGTGTGGCAAAGGAGGAGCCGAGATCCGGATGTGCATTTGCCCAAGCACATCAAGGACGGGGTGCCTATGGGGATGGAGCTGGAGATCCCCGACTCAGGAGGCATTTTCCCAAAGATCATGGGGGTGAAAGAGCCGGAAGAAATCCCCGAGGTGGAGTTTGCAGTTTTGAAGGAAACCTCAAACTACAAGAGCGTGTCCGACAACTTGGAAGACGCCCGCATTGAGATAAAAAGGTACTTGGACAAGGGATATATACACATTATTATATATATAGATATGTATTATGTATGTGTACACACTTATATTTACAATTAAAAGAACGTGTTCTTCTCAGACGCAGGTTCAAAATTTAGGGGTTTGTACAGTCCCACAGCATCGATGAAACTCTACCAGGCGCTCGCGCGCCTTTTTATTAGTATTTCGTCCATCCCTGGATCTTGTCCTTCATTGGGATGTGCTGGTTTGGAAACCTTGCCAGAGTCGTTGCAGAGTTGCCATGGATGAACAGCCGGGAAGCGTCTTCTGGGGTAACATGTAGCAGTGTAGCAATCCTGTTCGGATGTAATTGAGCGGCTGCATTGTCATACAGTTTCATGCAGTAAGATGTGGGTTGACATATCCGGAGCATGCCTATCTTCTAAAACCTTGTGGAAGGAAGCAAAGCTAGACTGTTTTTTTGGGGGAAGCTTGAAGTGGCAAGCTGGTATTGTGAGAATATATTGAACACACGCACCTTGAATTGTGACCATTGCCAGAAGTCATTGTTTTTTGCGCCAAAGCAAGTTGTTACAGCAGCCCTCGCATGATGCATTGCACATCCGTCTTCCGGCCATCCTTTGCCCGTGTGATGCATTTTTGGCTCAATGGAATTTCAAAAACTGAAGACATTTGCCATCTTCGAAGTGAAGCTCCGTGTGTGTGTGTTGTGTTCTCACGTTCAAATCTCGCAAGCCTTGGTACTACCGAGAAGAAGCAGACATGGCCGAAGAGGACAACGTCAGCAATTCGGAGGATGCTTGGACAAGTTTTCGATATCACAATGGCAAATTCTTTGGAAGACCGTGTGAGACAATGTGAGAGATAGTCGCTTTTCATTCTCTGCTTGCATGTCTTGCCATTTTGCACTCCATTGCTTTGAGGCAGACCGACAGGAAGACAGTGCAACGGACATGGTAGAGGTGCCGGAGAATGGCCAAGACATGGACGTGGACTCGTCGGCGGCAGGCGCAACGTGATGCAGCGTTTTACACACACACATATAGATAGATAGATAGATTAGATTAGATTAGATTAGATTGGATTGGATTGGATTGGATTGGATTGGATTGGATTGGATTGGATTGGATTGGATTGGATAGATAGATAGATAGGTAGATAGATAGATAGATAGATATAGATAGATAGATAGATATAGATAGATAGATAGATAGATAGATATAGATACAGATATAGATATAGATTACATAGATACAACATGTACATATGCATTGTATATATACATGTATATACATATATAGATATATATACATATATATATACATATATATACACATATTATATATATACATATATATATATATATACACATATATATATATATACATATATATATACATATATATATATATATATACACACATACCTTCTACATGGCATATTTATATATACGGTACCCCCCAAGACCTACCTTTTACCGTCTCTTTTTGTATTTACAATGTTTTGGCTTGTAGCTCGGACTTTCCAAAAAAAAGTTCAAAAGTAAAAAAGTTTGCCAGCATAGACCCCAGATAGCAAAAGCTATTTTTTGGCGGCAACCAAGCGCTGGCCTTTTTGCTACGGCATGAGCGTAATCTCCATCAGGCCAAAGCCCGCGCTGCCACAGACATTTCGCAGCCACTCCCGACACCAGCACCCAAGCTTCACAACTCTGACAGCGGAACCCTCCAACGGCACCCTGCAGCGGCACCAGCTCCAAAGCGCACAACCCCTACCTGCCCGCTCGAAAGCGCACACACCGCTCTCACAACCGCGGGCCACTACCCCACCCCTGCAGTTGAGGGGATGAGCTCGTCGGGGTGTGGTCCGTAAGAACATTTACCGCTCTGACAACAGCACCTTTCAGCTGCACCTTGCGGCAGCACCAGCATGCCCCCTCCAAAGCGCACACGCCTCTGCCAGCAGCAACCTCAAGCAGCACCCTGCAGCGGCACCAGCATTACTTTGAAAGCTGATCCCTCAAGCCGCACCCTGCAGAGGCACTGCAGCGGCACCGCATGCCCCCTTTGAAAGGGCACACACCGCTTTGACAGTAGCACCCTCAAGCACTGCCGCGGCACAAAGAGCGCGCCCTCAAGCAGCACCCGCACCGGCACCAGCATGTTTAGTCCAAAGCGCGCACACCGCTCTGACAGCAACATCCTCAAGCAGCACTCTGCGGCCTGATCCAAAGCACCAGGCCACTCTGACAGCAGCACCTTCAGCACCCTCAGGCAGCACCCTGCAGCGGCATGCAGCAGCACCCTGCAGCGGTACGCTGCAGCACCGTTGCCCGCTCCAAAGCGCACACAGCACTCTGATACCACTTTCAAGCAGCACCCTGCAGCAGCACCATGCAGCGGCGCCAGCATGCCCAAAGGGCACAGCACTCTGACAGCAGCACCTTCAAGCAGCACCCTCAGCGTGCCCACCGCTGTGACCCTGAAGCCGCACCCTAGAGCGTCACCCTGCAGCGTCCTGCCAGCAGCAACCGAAAGCAGCACGCTGCAGCGGCATCTGCTAGCGCGGCGCCAGCGTGCCCGCTCCAAGGCGCAGACAGCAGCAACCTCAAGCAGCGCCATGCAGCGGCACTTTGCAGCAGCACCATGCCCGCTCCAAAACGCAGACGTGCAAGGCCTATAGCTTCGCTATCTGGGGGAAAAGTACCGCAGGAGACCCCAGTGTGAGGATAATGTATATATGATATATGATAATGTTGTTGTTGTTGTTGTTGTTGTTGTTGTTGTTGTTGTTGTTGTTGTTGTTGTTGTTGTTGTTGGTGGTTGTTGTTGTTGATGATGATGATGATGATGATCATGATGGTCATGATGATGATGATGATGATGGTGGTGGTGGTGGTGGTGGTGGTGGTGGTGGTGATGCGGAGTTTGATAATGTTGCAGATGAGGAGGTTGCGGATGATGATGTTGAGGATGGTGAGGTGCAGGATGATGATGTTGAGGACGATGAGGTAGAGGTTGAGGTTGAGGATGATGATGTTGCGGATGATGAGGTGGAGGATGATGATGTTGCGGAAGATAAGGTGGAGGATGATGATGCTGAGGAGGACAGTAAAACGAAGATAATGTTGCGGAAGATGAGGTGGAGGATGATCATGTTGCGGAAGATGGGGTGGAGGATGATGATGTTGAGGACGATGCTGTCAAGGGGGGAGGAGGAGGATGACGTGGAGAATAATGATGCTGAGGAGGAGGAGGAGGAAGATGATGATGTTGAGGATGATGACGTGCAGGAAGAGGACCGATCCCAAAACCGCGAGCCAGAGTTTGCGCGAGCCCGCTCAGTCGAAATGCACATGGACATGCCAGACCATTTATTTGAGGATTACAGGTAAAATGGCCGCAGACCAGAAGTTAGCCGCACGTTTTGTGCGAGCATGCGCAGTCGAAATGCACATGGACATGTCAGAGGGGCCATTTATGCGAGAATATACAGGTAAAAGGCCGCAGACTAAGACCGCGCCGCGCGTTTTGTGCGAGCCTGCGCAGTCGAAATGCACATGGACATGTCAGAGGGTCCATTTTATGCGAGAATTTACAGGTAAAAGGCCGCAGACTAAGACCGCGCCGCGCGTTTTGTGCGAGCCTGCACAGTCGAAATGCACATGGACATGTCACAAGAGCCATTTTTTGTGGAAATTGATAGGTAAAAGGCCGCAGACCAAGAGCAAACCCAACTCGCGCCGCACAGTTTTGCGCGAGCCTGCTGCAGTCGAAACGCACATGGACATCTCACAAGAGCAAGTTAGAGCTATCTTATACGAGAATTTACAGGAAGAAACGCGGGAACCCAGAGTCAGCACCTCGATCAAGCACCGGCCTTCACCCTAACCTTAAGAACCCTCAGTGTGGACACGCTGTTTGGGGAAGTAAAGACATAGTGTACTGGATAGATAAATAAAGAGATAGATAAATAGATAAAATAAAATAAACAAATTAAAGAAATAAAAACATAGATAACCACCAGAAAATAAATAAAAGTACCCTCCTGTCACCTTTGGATGTTGGGGGTCTGCGATCTTAGTTTTTTTCTCCCTAGCAGCGGAAGCTCGGGGTTTTCAGCCATAGTAAAGGTTTCGGAGCAGATCGGAGCAGCCAAAATCTAATCCGTGTGACCAAAGTTCTCAAGGCTCCCAGGAACAAATTCCCAAGCAAGGTTCCCACGCACAAGTTCCGAAACCAGGTTCCCAAGCACAGGTTCCCAAGCACAGGTTCCCAAGCAAGGTTTCCAGCAAGCAAGGTTACCAAGAACAGTTCCCAAGTATTCGCAAGAACAGGTTTCCGAAGAACAGGTTTCCAAGCAAAGTTGCCAAGAACAGGCTCCCAAGGAAAGCTCTTTCCAAGCAAGGTTTCCAGGCACAGGTTTCCAAGCAAGGGTTCCCAAGAACCATTTTTTAAGCAAGGTTTATTTTGTACCAACAATGACATGCGCACTATTCAAGATTTGTGTGAGTGCGACACTGCTGTATTTTCATTTTCTTTGCGTGAAACTGGCATGTTTTTAATTCCCCAGTAAACTTGGGGGAGTTGAGCAATAGTAAAGGTTCGACAGTAAGTAGTTCCCAAGTCAAACCGCACGATGGAAAGACCCTGCGAAAAAAAACAATCTTCAACCTTAACCCCTGGGACTTTAAGTTTCAATCTTCAACCCCCCACGTTTCCTGAAAATTTAAAGCCGCCTCCAAGGATACCTTTCGATACCCTTGGATACCTTTGGATGCCGCTGGATGCCTGTGGCTACCTTTGGATAATTTTGGATATTTTTGGACACCCTTGAATAACTTTGGATACCCTGAATACCCCTGGATAATTGGCTACTGGTTTTGGATGATTTTAAAGTAATTTTTGAAGGAATTTACGGAGATTTGACATGTTTTCAATCAGGTTTGCTTGAAGGAAAGTCTAATTGATTTTGAGTAGGTTTTGAATGAAATAAAACACTATTAAACACTACTTTACAAGTTTTCGAACACAGTTTAGCTTTGCGTCCCTTCTCTTTCAAAAAGAAAGCATTAATACCCAAAATTACACAGAATTGAACACAATTAAGCACTATTTTAAAGATGCATTCGAATACTAGCTTAGCATTGCTCACAGGTTTAAGCTCTATCAAGCAGAATTAAGCACCATTTTAAAGGTGCCTTTGCTTTCTTTTTTCAGAAGTTTAGGCACTAAGCAGAATTGAGCAGAATTTTGATAAAATCGTCCCGGTTTTCGAATCGTTGTTGAGGCGCGTTTACTTGATCTAAAGCAGATTTTGAAAGATGCTTGCATTATTTTAAGAAGGTGGTATGTAGATTTTTGTCGATTTAAGAAATTGACTTCAAGGATATGTTTCATAGATTTTGGCCATTCTAAACTTTCTAAAGCAGGCTTTGAGTGATTCTAGGTAGCCCAACTGTGAATTTGAATAGGTTCCGGATAGCATTTGAAGGTTTTCAAACAATTTTAAAGTAGATGTTCAAGAATTTGCATAGGTTTTGCGTGGTTTGAGGTAGATTTTTGAAAGATTTTTCAGAAGAAATCATGTTGCACACTGCTTCAAAAGTCTGTACATTGTTCTAAAGTCTGTTGTGGAAGGTCCTGGTGGGATGTTCATATACATACGTACATACATACATACATACTTACATAACCACTAATCATACATACATACATAATCATACATACATGCATAATCACACATACACTACATTACATTACATTAATTACATTACATTTACATTACATTACATCACATTACATTACATTACATCACATTACATTACATACCTACATACATATACATATACATATACATATACATATACATATACATATACATATACATATATATTTACATACATATACATTAATATACATACATATGCATACATATGCATACATATACATACATTTACATACATATACATACATATGCATACATTTACATACATATACATACATATGCATACATTTACATACATATACATACATATACATACATCTACATACATATACATACATTTACATACATATACATATACATTTACATACATATACACACATCTACATACATATACATGCATATACATGCATTTACATCCACATACATGCATACACATTCAAACACATACACGCATGCACACATGCATGCATCATGCAAGCGTACATACATACCTTACATACCTCACATACCTTACATACCTTACATACATTACATACCTTACATACCTTACATACCTTACATACCTTACATACCTTACATACCTTACATACCTTACATACATTACATACATTACATACATTACATACCTTACATACCTTACATACCTTACATACCTTTCATACCTTACATACATTACATACATTACATGCCTTACATACATTACATACATTACATACATTACATACGTGACATACATTACATACATTACATACATTAGATACATTAGATACAGTACATAAAATACACACATAAATTACATACATACATACATACATACGTATGTACATACATACATACATACATACATACATACATACATACATACATACATACACACATACACACATACATACATACATACACACATACACACTACATCTACATACACTACATACATTACATTTTAGTACTTTGCATTGCATTACTTTACATTACATTACTTTACATTACATTACTTTACATTAAATTACTTCAAATCACTTTACTTTACATTACATTACTTTAAATTATTTTACATTACATACATGCATACATACATACATACACGACATGCACTACATACACTACATACCATACATACACTACATACAATACATACATGCGTACATGCATGCATACATGCATACATGCATACTTACATACATACATTACGTTACATTCATACATTCATACATTCATACATACATACATGCATATACCTACATACAGATTTCGTGTGCATGAGAAACATTGAGAAACAACAAACACCTGACATTGAGGAGGTCAAAGCGAAGGAATCGCGGCTGGGTGGTGTCAAATTCTTCTCGTGACTAGCAAGAGTGTTCACGCACTGCATCATTGTGGGTGGTTGCTTCTATTCAAGAGGACCATTGTAACGCCAGATTTTCTGAAATGGAGGAACCATACCCTAGCATTCATTATTATATCCCTTTTCTATCGGCTCGACTTTGTGAAACTTTGACTCCACGCCAAAACATGCGCGAAGTCAAATGATACAGAACGACATGAAACCTGGCTATTGCTTTCCAGGCACAGAAGATGCAGCCGCAGCTGCAGCTCAAGCCGCATTGGACCTGACGATCAACGTGGAGAACTTTGGTACGTCCATGGAGTTGCTACAAATGCACGGGGTCTCAGATCTGATCTTCCGCAGTTTAGAGCATCTATCTCAATATGCAAGTTTTAACTGGATGTCTCGGGCAGTTGTTTCTCAGAGATCTTGTGTTAACCCAGTTTTGTAACCCAACAGCAGGTTCCAGGGTTCCAAGGCTGCAAATGTTATCAGGCAAGGCTGCGAAAGGACAACTGCAGGTTTATTATCTGCTTGGACATCTTACACTGGAACCTCGTGACTGGTCAATCCTATGTATTCTCCTCCTCCGATCAGGAATAATTGAAGCGTCGTTTTGCACGACTGATGCGTTCCACATCACAACTCGATAAGACAAGTCTGAGCAAGTGTGTGTGTGTGTGAAGTGCCAATGAACGTTATCAGCCCACCCCACCCCACCCCAAACAGCTGGGAAGAGATCAGGACAAAAACGACAATATGCAAAAAGTGCGCGACTACACGTTCGGCTTTTGACCCGGTGGCACAAATATGCATGTTAGTTTTTAATTTTCTGACTATTTGCATGAACGCATTGTATGCCTAAAACCCTAACCCAACCCTAAAGCAACTTGGAAAGAAACCGATGAACACCAGCAAAAAAATGATGAAAACCAAAACATTCAGAAAAATATAAACAATGGAAAAACCAACAAGAACATGCAAAACCCGATGAAAACCATCGCAAAACCGATAAACGCCATGGATAAACAAACCGTGAAAACAATGGAAAATCGGTGAAAGCCAGCGAGAAATCGATGAACACCATGGAAAAACAAATGAACAGTGCAAATGAAAGATTGTAGCTCCAAACTGCAGCAACTGATATACTTTGCAGCACATGACATCTTTTAGCTCCAAAGTTCAGCAAATAGCAAGGAAAAGTGCCTCCGCCTGAAAAACACCAAAAAAAAGCAAACAAAATGTGCACCCATAAACACAGCTTAAACCGTACATACTGTATATAGCATGTATGAAAACCGGAAACAAGAAATAACTGAAACGGTTTTTTCCTCATTTGGGTCTTCATCGTGCATGACTCATACGAGGTGCTGTAGACGCAAAACGATCAAAGAAGGATAAGAAAACTATGTCAGAGTTCCAAGCAGATAGAAGTTTCCACAGAAACATGCATTGTCGCTTGCCAGAGACGATGTAGACAGTGGACTCGCTCAACACAGCGAAAAACGGAATAGAAACGAAGTAGGGCTCTTTAGGTCTGACAAAAAGCCTCGTAAGACTCAGTACTGTAATGTGATTTTGTTACAGCCTCCATAGGTATACATATATGAGAGCCGTGCTCTTTGACGACCTGCTTACATATTTCAGAACTTGAGGCCGTTGCCCTTGTGCTGGCGGGTATTGTCCAAATTGTCCAAGATCAGCATATGAGCAAATTCGTAGAATTCTCTGCCCAAATACGCACACTGGATTCATAGCCGTTCTTTGTCCCAGCTTTCCCAGCTGTCCCAGCCGCTGCAGCCGCACTCTGAGGACTCAATCGGAACTCGTTGTTCTTGGCGCATCCTTTGAGAAATTGTTGACAGCCTTGGGTGGGGACCGCGACCGCGTTGGGGATGCGATCTACGGGGCCAAGACATCAGCGCTCGCAACCGTCAAGGAGGGACAGGGAGATAGGGACTGAATAGTGTTTTCAATAGGGAATCCGCGGGATTCTGCCAAGGATGCGTGGAAGGGTCACGAAGACTGAACCTTTAGACCGGAGAGGTTGTGATGATGTGAGACGATGCGAGATAATGCGAGGTATGTAGGCAGGTAACTTGTCGAAGGAAGTTTAAAAGTCAAACTTCCGACAATATGAACAGATGGAAAAGCAGAGGTGGGAAGAGTCAGCAGAAAGAAGACAAGAGAAGAGAAAGGCAGAAGACAGAAGATGCAGGTGCGCGAAAAGGTAGAAAAGTTGTGAAATACTCTGTTTTTGATGATTTGTGGCTCCGGCGGTTGAAAAGTAGGCTCGCTAAAAAGGCGGGCGCGGAGCCATCTGGGGAGATGAGAGATGAAAGATTGCACTTCGCTTGGTGCGAAGCACATGTCGAAGTCAAAATTAAAAAACACTTCAGCTTCGGAGCATTTTTGAAAGTTGAGATCTTGAAAAAGTGTACGCCGTTGTGGCGCGAAGCACATTTCCAAGTCGAAAGAGTTAAAAACTGACGGTCCCGGACCATTTTGGAAGTCCCGCCGTGGTGGCATAAGCACATTTCCAAGTCAAAAGTGTTAAGGCTGACGGTCTCGGACCACTTTTCAATGTCCAGATGTGGAAAATGTGCACTACAGCTACAGCTGCAGCTACAATTACAACTACACTACAGCTACAGCTACCACTACAGCTCCACTACGCTACAGTACACTACATTACAACTACAACTACAAAGACAAATGCAGCTACAACCACAATTACAACTATCACAACTACAATTGCACTACACTACATCAATTACATTACAACTACAACTACAACTACAACTACAACTACAACTACAACTACACTACACCACACTACAGTACTCTACACTACAAGTACAACTACAACTACACTACATTAATTGAAGTACACTAACCACACCACACCACACTACACTACAGTACAGTACAGTACAGTACTCCACACTACATCACAAAATTATAGGACCGGATAACCCCACATGTTACCAACTTCTCTAGACTTAGACTGAGCATAGAAAAGCAAGAAGGGAAGAGGAAGTATAAGAGTGATGGAGGGGTGATGGTGGGTGAGTTT
>Ga0126342_10010870_pt1 | contig 16287 bp, 13 predicted proteins | sample Cyp1metagenome_FD_92528 | JGI IMG/M metagenome (GOLD analysis project Ga0126342, IMG submission 92528) | Coral microbial communities from Lord Howe Island, Old Settlement Bay, Australia - Cyphastrea 1 metagenome | ecosystem: Host-associated > Invertebrates > Cnidaria > Coral ... | reverse complement strand
CCATAGATTAACCATAGATTAACTATAGATCAACCATAAATGAACCGTAGATCAACCATAGATTAACCATAGATTAACCATAGATTAACCATATTATATTAATCATAGATCAACCATAGATTAACCATAGATCAACCATAGATCAACCATAGACCAACCATAGACCAACCATAGATCAACCATAGATCAACCATAGATTAACCATAGATTAACCATAGATCAACCATAGATTAACCATAGATTAATCATAGATTAACCATAGATTAACCATAGGTTACCATAAAAATAACAATAAAAATGACCATAGATTAACCATAGATTAACCATTGATTAACCATAGATTAACCATAGATTAACTATAGATCAACCATAAATGAACCGTAGATCAACCATAGATTAACCATAGATTAACCATAGATTAACCATATTATATTAATCATAGATCAACCATAGGTCAACCATAGATCAACCATAGATCAACCATAGATCAACCATAGACCAACCATAGATCAACCATAGTTCAACCATAGATTAACCATAGATCAACCATAGATCAACCATAGATCAACCATAGATCAACCATAGATCAACCATAGATCAACCATAGAACAATCATATATCAACCATAGATGAACCATAGATCAATCATAGATCAACCATAGATCAACCATAGATCAACCATAGATTCACCAAAGATCAACCATAGACTAACCTTTGATCAAACATAGATCAACCATATATCAACCATAGATTTACCATAGATCAACCATAGATCAACCATAGATTAACCATAGATTAACCATAGATGAACCATAGATCAACCATAGATGAACCATAGATTAAGCATAGATCAACCATAGTTTAACCATAGATTAACCATAGATTAACCATAAGTTACCATAAAAATAACAATAAAAATGACCATAGATTAACCATAGATCAACCATAGATTAATCATAGATCCACCATATATTAGCCATAGATCAACCATAGATTAACCCTAGATCAAACATAGATCAACCATAGATTAACCATAGATTCATCATAGATCAAACATAGATTAACCATAGATTAACCATATATCAACCATAGATCAACCATAGGTCAACCATAGATCAACCATAGATCAACCATAGAACAACCATAGATCAACCATAGATTAACCATAGATCAAACATAGATTCACCATAGATTAACCATAGATCAATTGTAGATCAACCATAGATTAACCATAGATCAACCATAGATCAACCATAGATCAACCATAGATCAACCATAGACCAGCCATAGATCAACCATAGATCAACCATAGATCAACCATAGATTAACCATAGATTAACCATAGATCAACCATAGATCAACCATAGATCAACCATAGATCAACCATAGATCAACCATAGAACAACCATAGATCAACCATAGATTAACCATAGATCAAACATAGATTCACCATAGATGAACCATATATCAATTGTAGATCAACCATAGATTAAAGATAGATCAACCATAGATCAACCATAGATCAACCATAGATCAACCATAGACCAACCATAGATCAACCATAGATCAACCATAGATCAACCATAGATTAACCATAGATTAACCATAGATTAACCATAGATTAATCATAGATCAAGCATAGATTAACCATAGATTAACCGTAGATCAAACAAAGATCAACCATAGATCAACCATAGATTAACCATAGATCAACCATAGATTAACCATAGATTTACCATAGATCAAACAAAGATCAACCATAGATTAACCATAGATTAACTTGTTCCCCCCAGGCTCGACGGAGCACACGACGCCGGAATGGACCATTTCAAAGCCCAAGGACGGACCCACATGAAACATGGGAAATATCTGGTTTCCTATAGATTTTTCCTTAAACCAATCCAGTGACTAAGGGGATTTTTCATGGTTTATAAATGTTTATGTAACTTTAGTATGTTCCAACCAGGAAAATTAGTAGCTCACGAAGCAACACGGTTTTCGTTGGTATTAGTTTTTCTCAGGTGTTCTTGGTCAGACAATCATCTTACCAGTGGTGCTATGGGCATGTGTGCCCCAAGATGTTGGGACCTTTCTAACAACACAGACCAACGTTTGGTGAGAGTCGAATACCCACAATTGTCCTGCATGATGATGAATTTGGTGGATGACCTGTAGCCCTGGACCAGCTTCGGGATTCAGTGCCAGAGTCTTCACTGCATTACTGGCTGCATCCCCATAACCAAGCATACACACAAATCAATGATAATAGCGGTTTAGTTTCCGTGCTAGTTGGTGACGTGAGCCACTTGTTTCTTGCTTCACCCATTTGTGGGTGTATTTCTTGCAGATCAGGGACGTGTGGCACGCCGGAGACATGTTCCCATTGTAAAAGCATTGCAACAAGATGAAACCAGTCCACCCATCCAGATACCCTGAGGACGTAAGACCTGTCATGAATATACGTTTATGACGATTCCCCAAACATTGTGGCCACCCTGAAGGGTTCTTACGGTAAGTGTTAAGGCCCGGTGTTCAATCGAGGTGGTATCGGTCGCGTCCGGCATTTTCCGGTAAATTAACGCACAAAATGCCTCTTGTGACCTGTCCATGTGTATTTCGACTGCGCAGGCTCGCACAAAATGGATGTCGCGGGATACGCGTACGGCATTTTCCCATATTTTCCCTGTAAATTTCGCACAAAATGCCTCTTGTGACATGTCCATGTGCATTTCGGCTGCGCAGGCTCGCACAAAATGCTTGCCCCGGGATTTGCGTACGGCACTTGTCCTGTAAATTTCGACACAAAATGGCTCTTGTGAAATGTCCGTGTACATTTCGACTGCGCAAAGTGTGCTTCCCGGTCTTGGGATCGATTTTCCTCCTCCACATCATCATCCTCAACATCATCATCTTCCTCCTCCTCCTCAACATCCACATCGTCATCATCATCATCATGATCATCATCATCATCATCAGATATCATCACCATCATCACCATCATCATCATCGTCGTCATCCCCATCCCCATCATCATCTTCATCATCATCTTCATCATCATCATCATCATCATCGTCGTCATCCCCATCCCCATCATCATCTTCATCATCTTCATCATCATCATCGTCAACATCACCATCATCAACATTATCACCCTTATCATCATCACAATCATCAACATCAACATCACCGTCAACATCATCATCAACATCAACATTACCATCAACATTATGATACATGATCCTTTTACTCTACCCACACTCTCTTGCCGGGATATTTTTTGTGGACAAAATTCAATTTATATCCAATGATTTGCTTGTAAAATAGGTTTAAACAGATTTTTACTTGTTTATATCCCTTGATTGATTTTATAGCTATCTACAATAGAGATTGATATTTCCATGTATATGGGTAAATTATAACTGACTGGAATCATCCTGATACAGCCTGATTTCATGTTAGTTAATTATTTTGATTTACCCGTAATATGTATGTATATATACATATATGGAAGATCCCTGAAATGGTGGTACCTTGAAATAATCCATTGTTACATGGATTTTCCATTATAAGCCATCCAACTATTGGGGTACCTCCATTTATGGAAATCCCTTGGTTCACTATTACATAGTTATGATAGAGATTTGTATTTCCATATAATATTATTATTATAGTTGAGATTGCTATCCCCATATTTTACATATACATAATATATATTATATTTTCTTTGATATGTAATATATAATGCGTAATATTTAATATTTGAAATTTAGTATTTAGTATACAATATCTAATATTCTACATTTAATTTCAGATATATATAATACTAATAATGATATTAGTTTATAATATATAGTAATAACAACAATAAAATGATATATATATATATATTTAGAAAATCATATATATATAATTATGTAATGATGAACATATAATTAATCTTATTTAATATTTAATATAGGTAAATGCATTGATTTTCGTACAACTATTCCAGAGTCGGTGGCATTTTGTTGCTGTCGTCGCAGGAAGGTAGCGGTGGCAGGTCAGTGTCCTCAGGGATCCTTTGGATCCGGACCTCACTCTTCCCCTTCACTGGAAACATGGTTGCCCTCTGGTAAACTAACATGACTATGGAAAATCACTATTTTTAATGGGTAAATTCACTATTTCCATGGCCATTTTCAATAGCTTTTTGTATGTTTACCAGAGGGTAATAACGAAAGTTATAGGGAAATCATTCCCAAATGGCCGTTGACTTTTCAAGGTGAAACATGATCATTTACCCAGATACTTGGTGGATTTAGCCATGAACAATTGGGATTTAATTATGAAATAATAAGGAACATGCTGATTAACAATGATGAACGAGTTGGGGGTTGTTACGTATACTTGCTGGTTCACCCCACTAAGTGCCTTTAAACCCCAATTACTCGTATGACTTGACTGACCCACTTACCCCAATTGTAACTGGGGTGAACCACTAAGTACTCGTAGTACGTAAAGCCTATTGAAATTTTAATCGTCAAAACATTGCATTTGGGCATGGGTTAAGTCATTGAGGTACCAAGGGGCCTATATAATTGATTAATTGTAATACTGACGGGGTGGTGATACTTTTGAAATATCCCCGCCTAGACCCTCAATTCTCCCATGAAGTGTTGCCAACGTATACCATCATCTCGTTGTAACACCCCATTTGCATGGTGTTATTGAGGGTCTAGGTAGATGTTCCGTAAATTTTTGGAGGGGTTACAAAATGGCTTAACGCAAACCCTATAATCATATGGGAGATTCTACCTGCTTATAATGGTTCCAGCCAGTCGCAGGCTACAATAACTCCAACTTACCCTTTACATAGCAGTTTAAAACCAACGTTTTTTTCCATGGTTATTTAGACCTGCATTTTTCATGGCAGCCAAATCCACTTAACTTAAGTTGGTTTATGACTAGATGAGTTTAAGTTGGTTTATAACTAGGTGAGATACCACCAAAGTATTCCAAACAAGAGATATATTGAAATTGGGCTATGGGTTAAAACCTGCAAAAATATGACGGCGACCCTATCTAACGAAGGCAAACCTGTCAACTAAAGTTTGTTGATAGATTTCATGTGAGCAGCGAACGTCAAGAATGGTGCATCATGGATTTATTGTTCGGTCTTCACTGTTTTTCCGAGACTTCCTTTTTTCCTTTCTTGCTTTTATACCTTTCCTGTGACGGTTTCTGTTAGCTTCCTTTCCGCCTTCGTTTCTTTCTGTTGATCTCGGCTTTTCGTTTCCCCTTTTTTTCCTGCTGCGTTGCGTGTACATTTCAGTATGCCCCCAGTAGGACAGACGCCTGCAGCACATAGGCCCAGCAGTGGCAATGGCAGTTGTCGCAGTACCACTTGGTTAAGCTATGGCCAAGGCCCTTGCCGCGGGAGAAGACGGCGGCGGATCACCTGGGGCCAGGACGGTACCAGCTGCCGCTTGGGTTGGCAAAATCCAAATGAAGAAAACCAGTTGGCAAACAGTGGGAAAACAGGGGTCTTTTGAGGCCGTTGGATGATTTTGGAATGTCAGAAGATTATTTTGGAGATTTGGGATGATGTTGGACAATTTGGTGATTTTGGATGAATTGGATGATTTCGAAGACGATTTTCCTGATATGTCCTATCTTTCCAAAATCCGCTGCAATTTTGAGGAAGTCCATTTCTTACCCAAAACGACAGGCACAAAAAAGACAGGGGCCGCCACAGACGTTTCGGACACAATTGCTTCCGAGGCCGAATCGCTTCACGGAGATTAGCTTTCGGAAGATCAGAACCTTGGAGAAGGCTGCGAGGCGACCATGGTGACCATGATGCTGGGATTGCTGGGATGAACATGTCCTTTGGACATTGTTTCAAATCATCTTTGCTGAATGCTGATGATATAAAACATCTTCATATACTGGTAATTATCAAATCATGTCATCATTTCACTGGGATTCGGATGGATTTTGACATATGGCTATTTGAGTCACCTAAGCCATGGCTGGGATCTATGGATGTTTATTCCCCTAGAAATGGTAATAATAGGTCTTGACCCATTCCCATATATTGCTTCTTTTTGTTGAAGGCGTTGAATGGAGCGGTGGAGATATTACCAAGTATCAAGTTATAATTGAGCTGTTTGTGTTTTTTAATCCCGCCTGCCAGGTGAGGGTCTCTAGATTTTAACAAAGGTGCAACTCCTTCTCCTTCTCCTCCTCCGCCTCTTTGTCTTGATCTCCTGTGCCGGCTTCGGATGCTGTGGGCCACGCATGGACCCGAATACATGCCAAAGAGAATGCCAGACATAGTTGCAGATCGAATGAATGCTAGAAAGAATGTCAGATCAGATGCCAGATAGAATGTCAAGAATATATGCCAGAAAGAATGTCACAATATATGCCAGAAAGTATGTCAGAATAAATGTCAGATAGAATGTCAGAAAGAATTTGAGATAGAATGTCAAAGTATATGCCAAAAAGAATGTCAGAGTATATGTATATATATATGCAAGACATATTTCCAGATGATATGTCAGAAAATATTTTGTCAGGATGGGGATCACTCGAAGTAAAATAATTGGCTTATAACAACGTTGTGATGGACGTTGATTGCACCCAGTATTTCTGATCGCAACATTGCCCTCTAGGTTTGTTAGTTGCACGTGCTTATTTTCCACACGGATTTGGTTGTGATGATCCGAGTTGAAGAGCAGTTTATGATATTTTTGGATCAGGATAAGCCAAGATGCCGATTTTCACACAGCAAGGTTGGACTCAAAGCAGTGCCGAGCCCGTTTTAGCTTGGTGGTTTCAAACATGTATGAATTATCCATCCTGACCTTAGAGGACACGCCCCAATCCGCGTTTTCTGTTGACCGGTGCTGCAACCTCTTTTACCACCAAAGTTGGGATTTTTACTATACCTGTGTTGCTGTGTAATTGCCAAGTGCGTCCTTCTTTTGTCTTGTTTGAGTATCCCTGTGCTACCAAGTCCATCAATGTGATAGAACCGACAATCCGTACCTCATTTCAGGGTTCACAGGTTCATCATCCTTCAAAACAACGGGTTGGTTGTCATGTATGAACCAATTGTCACCTTCACTGCTTGTATTTGTTTGATTATCCTGTTACAAGAATCCACCATAATACTCCATACTCGACGAAAACGGTATATGCATGTTTACGCCAATCAAATATATAATTAACATTTGAAACGTTGTATATATATATATATATATATTCTTTTTTATATATCAAAAATTGAAGCATTATATATATATATATTTACTATATATATATTACTATTATACATACGTATATATAACTATTATACATACGTATATATATATATATATATTCTTTTTTAGATATCAAAATTTGAAGCATTATATATCTATATATATATATTTACTCTATATTTATATTACTATTATACATACGTACATATATATATACACATTTGATATCATTATGTTTGTTTGTCATGATTTGTTGCTCTCGATGGTGTAATATCTTTGTCAACCCGAAAATCGCGTCGCCAGGAACAGCCGTGACACCTGGGCGGGACCACAGTGCGCAGGGACCAGTTTTCCGCAGAACCCAATAAATGTTAAGTCACAGATGAAGGGACAGTTTTCATGGATCATAAATATGGACCATGATAAGTATATAAATAGGGAAAATGATTGTTACTTAATTGTTTGTTTTGATGGTTCATTGATGGTTAATCATCATGAGGGGTTCATGGTTAATGGTTTAGTTATATAGATGTTTGTTATGATGGGGATAATTGAGAGTCAATCAATGGTGAATCATGCAGGTATAACCAAGAATAGTGGATGATTAATGGATAGTTGATGGATCATTAGAAAAAATGGGCAAACCAATAACAATAAGACACCTATAGGGGGGATCCCATCCATAAGAATAGTCATTTGTGGGGATGGTTGGTGGTTTTGGGTTTACCACATTGTGCTACTAGCGAAGTAGTAAACCATTTTATCACAATTTCAGCAAACACCAACAAATTGCCAATGAGTAGATGTTGACCCCTGTGCATATGTTGGTCGCTATGCCTGAGACTGTGGAGTGTTCAGTACTAAGCCTGGTATTATTTCTGCGATTCAGTGAGCACTTCACCAGCTGCTGTGGAATTTTAAAGCAAAGAAGTTGAGATGTTGTGGCATGCACCAACCATAGCATGTCCACTGCGCAAGGATGACACAACGCCATTGCATAAATGGCTCAAGGGCGAGATGAAAAAGTCTTGCCTAGCAGCAGCTGCGCTTTGCAGTTGTTGATCCTCGGGTTATGAGTCCAACGGATCTGAACTGACATGGAGAGCTTGCTGGCCGATGTGAGTGCTCTTTGCAGAGTCGTGCAGCTGCTGCGGTGAGCGCTGAGAACGCTGCTGGCTGCGCTGACGATCTGATGGAGCGAATGCTGGAAGATGCAATTCGGTCTGAAAATGGTGGGTCTGTGGAGGTTTTAACTAGTGAGCCTAATACCACTGGAATGTGACTAGTGGGGGCATGTTGGATGCTCTTGGACCTCTAGGACCTCCGTTGTCGTTTTCCCCTCATGATCCCCTCATGTTGGTTGAGAATAACCTTAAGGGTAATGAAAACCTCGAGGTGAAACAAAGGGTTGAAAAAAATCCTGGTGTCAAAAAGGTTGTGGTGCCTGAACCGCAGCAGTCTGGGAACCCACAAAGGGATGAAAAGGGCTGTGAATGAACATGGTTCTATGGGAGCTACTGGTGAGGGAAGGGGTCAGGGTCTGAGTCTCGTAGGATAGAACCTAGACAAAAAAGTTGCGATTGAGGGTCGTGGCTTTGCCAGGGTTGAAAATGTGTCACAGGGCTCCAACGTGAAGGGTTCTGGTGTTGGTGAAAGTGTGCCTCAGGGCTCCAATGGGAAGGGTTCTGATGCTTGTGATGTGCCCCAGGGCTCCACTGTGAAGGGTTCTGAGGTTTGTGAAAGGTTCTACATAGGTAACGTGTTGTTGTGGTTCCAGAACAAATGAGAAATGTTGTGAATCCCTTCTGGAGCAAAACTCAGCAGCGTGAAGCTGTCCAAGAAGCTTTCGGGCCTGGGTACGACGTGAGTGCCTTGGGTTTGCAGCCGGGTTCAAATTCCTCAACACCCCAAAAAAGTTCATGTGGGACAAAGGGGAAACGTTGATGTTGAAATGGATCCAGTCGAGTTGTTCCGATTGCGTTGTCTGAGGGAAAATGATGAAAAGTTTCGCCAAGGTTTGTTGAATATGTGGGCGAGTGTCAAAGAGCCAAGGGTTGAAAAAACATGGGACTGAGAAAGGGTCTTATGGTTCACAGAGTTCATATGCTTCTGAGATGGACTTCCAAGAGCCTGGATTGCCCAAATTTCATGACGTGGTTGAATCCTGAACGGTTCCTGAGCCAAATGTGTACCGAACCAATTGTGCCAACTGTTTTTGAACCGTTTGTGCCGAAGCCACCACCTGGGCCACCACCACCTTCTCCTCCAAGACTGTTGGTGGGGTCGGTGACACCTCCCGTTCCACTCTGCCGCTCCAAGGGAAAACGAACCTGGAGGAAAAACCCTTCAAATGTCGACCACCAACTATGTGACATCTCCAAGGGAAAATGAACCTGGAGAAAACAGCTTTGGGACGGTTTGGGATGAAAACCCAGAAAAAGATGAATGGGATCACCGGACCTGTGAAAGTCAAATAATTTTTTTGGGACAGTAACCCTGAATTTGGTCCTCCGTTTGGGTATGTCGTGGCAGAAAACAGTTGTGGCATGGCGCACAACCGTTTTGAGCCCGTCAGTGGTGAACCTTTTGAAAATGCTGAGATGTTGCAGCCACTGTTGGTTGCTGACACCTACTGCCCCACGGGCTGCCTTCCAGTCCGGGCGTTCGCCTTGCTGCCATGGCCCCTATTAGATGTTGAAGCCAGTGCCACCGCTGCCGCCGCAGCCGCTGGATGCTCTGCTTGCTGCGCCTGCCGCTAAGGCTGCTGCCGTGCGCCGAAAGCACCTCCGATGATGCTGCTGTACGTGTGCCGCTGCAATGCAAGGGAATACCGCTTCTTCTGGCTCTGATGGGTCACAAGCGCAACACGACCCATACATCGGCACTCTGCCGAAGTTTCCGCTAGCTCGCAAAGAATCTGAGAAAGCCCAGAAGAAAGCTGGTGGAACTATGTTGGGTGAAACGCCCCGACATGGACCATGGTTGGATGACCGCTATGGAGGTCCCAGCACCACTGGAAAAAAGGATGGATGTTCGGTCACCAAGTGTGGCCAAAATGTCTATCTGGTGCGAATCCACCGCTCTGCAAGGAAGCAGAGATTCCACCCTTTGCAAAGAAGTGCACCAGTGGATGCCAAGTTCCTCACAGGTGAACGTATCAGCAAAGCGTTTTACCTGGAGGGACGCGATGTGGACCAGGCTTTTTAGTGGCCGATCGATGGCAATGGCGTTGTGTCATCCTTGCGCAGTGGCCATGCTATGGTTGGTGCATGCCACAACATCTCAACTTCTTTGCTTTAAAATTCCACAGCAGCTGGTGAAGTGCTCATTGAATCGCACTGCCCCCTGCAGCTTGCTGCGGAAAAAACACATGCATAAATGGCTCAAGGGCGAGAGGAAAAGTCTTGCCTAGCAGCTGCGCTTTGCAGTTGTTGATGTTGATCAGCGATTTCCAAACGTCAATGGATTGGCTGAAAGGAACATTTACACGAAACCATTGGTTGGCCGCAACATATACGGTGTTGCTGTAAACTTTCCTTTCAACCAATTCTGAGATAGTGTTTATCAGATTTTAACAGAAATTCTTCCTTTGTTGAATCTCAGATATATCTCAGATTAGCTACGATATGGGTTCCTGTACTGCAGCTTGTCCAACAATAGAGGATGGGTCCCCAATGTTGCCATTCAAAAAAATAAACATCTGAGTCGACACTGATGTTAAAACAAACCCATGTGAAAAATCAACCAATGTCGATGTTTCTTGCTACTAGTATGGGGGAGTCCATGTCACCTGTCAACATGTTTCATTGGACAAATCCAACGTGTGACGGTGAAAGCAACCAAACACAATCCAAAGACATCCAAAGACAAAGGGTAGTTGAAATTTTGCATCATCATCTATTTCACCTATCCTAATCTATTCTGATCATTTTGATTCATTTTGGACATTTTCATTGAACATCACAGCCGCCCTGTTTCCTAAGTGTTTGTGTTTTGCCGGATCTCCTAGCTCAACATGGTGGTGAGAAAGGAATTTATCATGCTGTAGGGGGCAGTGCATCTCTGGAATTCCACGACCCATATTTTCTGCTCAAAGACTTGCACAGGGGAACATTTTTTTTTGGATCATCAAATCCGTAAATTCACAAATTTCCATGAAACCAATTTCCCACCTAAAATCAAACATCAATCCAGTGACAAGTTCGTCTATCCTCAATGTTCCCCAAAATTCCTATGCGTCCAGGTACAGTCAAGTCTTCAAGCGGATCAAACCCCTCGCGCCTGGAGAGAAGTTGCTGAAGGTGAAGACGACCTGTGGATGGACCATGATGTACCAATGGGGAGTTAACTATAGGAAACCATGGGAAAAGGGAGATTTAACTCTAGGAAAATGACATTTATGGGGATTTAGACAAGGAACAATTGAGACTTGACCAGCAAAAAAGGGAAATTGATGGGATTTATAGCTGATTTTTGAGAGCTCAGGCAGGTAAGGTGAACATGTTTTTTTTTTACTAGAGTTTTTAGGGGAGATAACGAACTTGTTCATGGGGGCGATAAATCAGTTTATAACTACGGGGTTGCACCTTGTCCCCTCATGGAAATCCATGGGTATTTCCTGAAAGTTATCTAGACGTGATTTTCGAAATTGAAATGTTAGTTTACTGGAGGGTAGATATCATGATATTTGATTAGTAAGGGTAATGATCCCAAAATGACAATATTCCAGGTTGGTGAATTTCTGAATATATGGTATGGAAAAAATAGACTGGAAAAATGAATAGGATCATAATTATAAATTAAAGATCCATACTATTTACTATCCATTTATTTCCACTGTCCATTCTAAATTATAAAGATCTGCTATCCACTTGATTTCATTTATACTATAGTTCATTCAGAGAGTATGGAACATTCACCACTTTTCTTTGATCGTTTCCTGGGAAAAGCAACAGGTTTTCAAGTGATTTTTGATCCTTTGGGTATAGCCTTTTGATTTGCTTCAAACTGACGTTTCCAAGGACATTCTTGGGATTTCTTGGGATTTAATTGATTAAATCGCACTGAGTTCACTTGACTTTTTGTGCGTCATGATGAATTAATTGCTCAACAAAGCAAGCCTCAGTGAAAAAAAAAAATGCCAAGAAGCAACTGGGAGTTACACATCTGACATTTGCCATTTACCCTTTTACATGAATAGATGGTTTTAGCAGGATTCACATGGTTTTGTTGAACCTTGCTTAAACCCAAATATGATGCCTTTAGTCTAGAGATTTGTTTATTGTGAACTCATGGCTGGCTCTTGGCCCCGATCACTTGTCTAGAATACATATGAAACAACATAGCTGTCATCTGGTTTTGAAGTTGGTAAAATATGTCTTCAGTATAATCATGTGTTTTCATACTGCGTAGTACCTACCGTAGTGGTTGTCATCATAGACATCCCAACAAAATTCAATTACCCCAAACTAACACCTATCTGCCAGTTCTGAATTTTATGATGTTTGATGCCAACGATTTCCCAACAATGATTCACCTATCCATTATTGATAGTTATTATGATTATTGTTAATTATTATCACCATTAAGAGTTGTTATGATCATACAATATCATACATATTTCAATCTGCCAGTGAAACCTCACCATGTTTAAGGTAATTTATATGTTATTTTCCCACTGGGCAATCCACTAGTTGGGGAATGAAAAAAGGGAAGGTCCTTAAGCAAAACCAAGTATTACCATAGGAGAACAACCATGACTGGTTTGGGGTTTCAAACATCTATGGTTTTTCAACCATCCAACATGGATGATTAACGGAGATTGATAATTACTGTATAATCACTATTCACTCTGATAATTTGAAACCATTCTAGAAAAAAAACATGTTTGTGTTTGATTATTATTATTACTATTATTATTGTTGGGTTGATATGATGATTATTGATTGACCTAGACCCTCTGCTTGTAGCTACAAAAAATTGTGTGTTATCCCCATAATCTTAGTACTTGTCTTATTTGTTGCTGGTATTTGGAGGTTCTAGGGATTCCCATGATCATTACCTCCCCATTAATTATTGATAGTTATTATCACTGTTATGATGGTATTATACAATGGCTGGTATGAAAATGGACATGTACTGAGGATTATTCCCTGATAGGTCACACAATTCCCACTGATAATGGCTGGTATTAACATTGATCTGGGTAAATTATAACGACCTCACTGCTCTCCCTTACTGGAAATCATGGTTAATAAGAGGAATCATCCTCAGATGGCCTTAATTCAGGTTAGTGAAATATTATAATTTACCCAGATATCATGATATTTGATTAGTAATGATCCCAAAATGACTATTATGATTAGTGAAATATTATAATTTACCCAGATTGATAGTTATTATCGCACTTGTTAAATATGATCATCCAATCTGCCATGATTATTGATTGATCCTGCCGCGACCTGCCCTTCAATCAGGCCGCCACATTCTCCACTCTGCCCACATAATGTGCGTCGTGTTGACACGCGAAAGCCGCGTCTTTAGGTCATTTAGCATCGAAAAAACACGTTCATCAGGAAAATATATGGAATTGAAGAGGTCTTGATTTCGATCGCAGATGGAACATTTCAATCATTTCATTCAAACTGACATTTGAAATCATTCCACAATATTCATCAATATTCCACATCATCTTTCATATCTATGGATGTTTCAATTTATTTTTATCACAGCTGGCCACAACTTGAGGTCAGGTTCGTCCTCAGAATTTCCTGGGTCATCCTCAAAGGATGTGCCAAACACAAAGGACCCAGAGTACGACCCGCTGAAAAGCGGTGCACAGATGGGAAGTGCATGGGTTTCGGGGAACAGTGGTGAAATGCACTGGTAAAGATGTTCCGAAAAAACATGGTTGTAAAGCTGTTGGTGATATGAATCTATTGAGAAATTGGAAGTGAATGGTTATAAATGTTATAAGCATTTTAGGATAGCTCTGACGCTTTTTGGATCGACGTCAAGTTGCATCTTGATTGGATCGCCCTTCTTTGAATCTCACGTGGCGTATCATCCTGCGACACACAACTTTGGCATTGGACAACACAATACCCTTTGTCCATAACATACGAGAACCAATTCGCAGGTGCCGCCAATAAAATTGTAGAGACCCGTGGATGCTCAAACAGCTCTGCACACGTTTTCACTATAGGTGATGACACATTGCCACATCGTAGAATATCAGCTGTTCTTGCTGCGAAAATGACGACAGCACAAGCGCCCTGCGGTATGCCATACATGACAACGTCGACTTCTAAGATACTCGTAGCTCTTCAATGCTGCGCTGGTAATTTAACGTATAGCTATGGAAGCCATGACACAGCACATTTAGATCGATGATCTACGGCCTGATATAGCCATTGCCAACGGTGGAAAACTCCATGGCTATGTAAGAAATTGCCAGAGGTTCATGCGTGACTTGAGAAGACAGCGCACCAATCCAGTCTATTTAATATCCTTGGGATGTGCCCAAGGGACATGGAAGATCAACAAACCTTTTTGCCCCCTACCAGCCTACCAACATAGCTATTAAAAATCTAGGTAAATCATCTATGAATGAGCCATTTTTCCATAGCTATGATACCGAAGAGTAATTCTAGTTAGCTTTAGATCATAATCAAATCCTGCACTCCACTTAAAGGGTGGTCACTTCGCCAATCTGCGATCAACATAACAGCACCGTGTCAATCATGGCATGGCGGTGTGCCATCCTTACCCATGACGGATCCATGGTGCTGCTATATATGGTGTGCCATGGATCCCATCAATATACCCCCAATGTTAGTATATACCAGCACCATGGATCCTATGGGTTGTATGTTTTATTTCAATCGATTATTCAGAACGTCCCTGTTGATCATGTCTGGCCGTTGAATGATCCGTTCAAACGGAGTCAGCTCACATGCGTCGAGACATCTCCAGCCTTAGATCCGCTGGTGCACGAAACCTGCAAGAAGCGACAGCAAATTTATGCGCCCACCCAGCCACTCGTCAAACGTGAAGAACTGAGAAACCAGATCAAGCGGGAAACTAGCAAGCTGGTAAACAAATGGTTGCATGTGAAGGTGATGTAGTTAGTGTAACTAAAAGAAATAGGTCATAGGAACCACTCATACTGCGGCTATGTGCCTCCAATTGAATTCTTGCATACGAACATGTTTTAGCTGAGTCACTCTGGTTTACACTACGACCGACCTCCCCATTGTTGATTGCCTTATCATTTCTGTTCAAGGGCATACCTTCAGAGAATGTCAAAGAAGTTTCTAAATTTCGAGATCCCAAATAATTTACGTGATCATATCCCCCCAAGAAATCTAGACTTCATGGCATTGATCCACAAATGCAGAGTCATACTGGAGGAATTAAGGGAACTCTGCAAAGTTGGAACTAGTTTCATTTGGATTCGTTTTGCCAAACCTCTTGTTAGTATACGTTTACTTCTTTTACTTTTCCGTATCCGTCTTCTTCGTCTTCTTCTTTACAACTCCGCCATTCTCGGTGACGACGTGGAAAGCTGCATCAACCGCTCAGCCGCTCAACCGGAGCTTGAGTACACACTGGGTCCGCATCTTTGAAACAACACAATGGTGCGAAAGACATCGACGTCCGGAAGCGCATTGAGACCGGGGTAGATCAAATAATGTGTGGAGTGGGGTGATGTGGCCTCCCCAAAGAGTCGAAAACCAACAAACGTGCGGCGTTCCCAAACCACGACCCCGCGCTACTTCCATCACGATGTTCTGTCCTTTGAAGCATATTTCGAGACTATAAGCTGGCTCCAAACACAGAACAACGTTGATGACAATGTTGCAACCCGTCGTTCAAACACAGAACAACGTTGATGACAATGTTGCAACCCGTCGTTCAAACACAGAACAACGTTGATGACAATGTTGTAACATGGCGTCCAAACACAGAACAACGTTGATGACAATGTTGTAACATGGCGTCCAAACACAGAACAACGTTGATGACAATGTTGTAACAT
>Ga0126342_10010869_pt1 | contig 16288 bp, 20 predicted proteins | sample Cyp1metagenome_FD_92528 | JGI IMG/M metagenome (GOLD analysis project Ga0126342, IMG submission 92528) | Coral microbial communities from Lord Howe Island, Old Settlement Bay, Australia - Cyphastrea 1 metagenome | ecosystem: Host-associated > Invertebrates > Cnidaria > Coral ... | reverse complement strand
TTCAATTATACCTGACGGAATGGGTCGGTGAAAAGACCCGAGAGAAATTCAAGAAGTCACCATCGCCAAAGCCAATGCTAGATGAAAGGAGTATGAAGCTGACCCTTCCCTTTCAACAAAGCCAAATCGTTCCCACCTTGACAGAGTGCGAAGACCGTACAGAAACTGAAATGGACATTGGAAATTCAAAACTGACGACACGCTGGTTCTAGGCTTAGCCGGTTGCCATTCAGAGAAATGCTAAAAGCCATGCAGGTACGCAGAGCTGACTTCGTTGAGCAGTGTCTGTCAGTCGTGCACTGCCCCCCTGCTGTGAAGATAAATGACGGCACAGTCGTGTAAACATGATCGTCAGCATAGTGAAATTCCTGAAACTGAGAAAAATCAAGAAAACCGAAAACGTCAACATGTAGAAGTTTTACATCTATTCAGATGTTCCACACACACATATACATATATATTTAGATAGATAGATAGATAGATAGATAGATTGATAGATAGATTGATAGATAGATAGATAGATAGATTGATATATATATATATATTTATATATACAAACATCGTTCGTCCACTCAGGCTCTGTCCAACTCTTTGAAAAGCAGCTGTTGCGGCCCCCTCAGGGTCTGCACACTGTACGATTGGGCCTGCGTCCTGGCAATGCTCAAGGATACCACGACCAGATGCTGCACCCATCAGGCCCTTTGTAAATGCCAAACTCAACAAATGAGCGATGGAAGATCATGGAAGATCATGGAAGATCATGGAAGATCATGGAAGATCATGGAAGATCATGGAAGATCATGGAAGATCAACCCAAAGCCTTCTGGATGCCTTTTTTGATTCTACACTTTTAACTTCCGTCAGGGCTACCTCTATCATCAACACCTGCTCTACTAGAAAAAGTTCATCGCTATTTTTACGCAGATTCTAAACTGCTTTTCAAATTATATATGTTGCCCCAACCAAGTTAAGCCTGGCAAAACGCGCAAAAAACGGTTTAGCTATTTTGAAACATGCTGAAAAAAGGATTGAACAGCGTGTTTCCGTGTTTCCTCAATTTTTGCGAATTTCTAGTTCTGCGGCATTCCCAATCGCATTTTTTTTGGATTGGTTTTGTTTTGTCTTGTTTTTTCAATCGTCTCCTTTTTTTGTGGGTGCAGTTGGAGGAAAAAAAACGCACACACACACACAGGTTTACAGGAGTAACCTGCAGGCGACATAAATTTTTGTTTTACAGGCTAACTAGCCAATAAGCAGCAGCAATTACACATTGTTTTTCTTGAGCCATAAGCTCAACACAGTATAGGTAAAACATGAGTATGTACACTGATATATACAAGAAGCACCCCCTGCCGCCCCGCAGTGTTTACGGAGAGCGGAAGGTAGTTTACGTCCACCACAAAGTGACCTGGGCGGAGATGAAGTAAGACATCACTGTACAACTGATATAAGTAATGTGTGTGGTTGGTCTCAATTCAGAAGGCATGACCCGGGCATTGCACGTGTTTGACAAACGTGAAATCGGCCTGGCTTCCGCCGAGGCATGGGAGCTCTACCACTCCATTCTCTTGCCAAAGGAATTGGAAGCTTCTGTAGCAGGCTAATCTACACGGCATCTGTACACGAACGAATGCATTCATTTGGATCGGATGAGTGCCAAATTGGTTTGAATCAACTGAGAAACTTTTTGGGAATCATTTGAACCGTTCATTTGAAGTTCTGATGCATAATGATTGAAATGGTTGACCAGAGGTCATTCTTCCATCCAATCGGCCACACCTTCCGGCAGGCATAAAAAAAGGCATGGTGTGAGACATCTACCTTAAGGCTCAGATTCCACCGTGCCGTCAGTGAAGGTGCGCTTGTAGTGCGGCATGCCATCAATCTCACAGTATTCTTCGCTCCGGATTCGGGCTGTTCGCAATTCAGGCTGAGGGACCTCAGTGACAACTGGATCTGCCACAGCAGCTGCATCTCCAGTGCTCGTCACCACCTCAGCGCCGCTGAATTATCGGCAGGAGCAGGTCGTCTTGGAAGTTGAGCTGGCTCCGGAGGAGCAGTTGATCGGCCCCACTGATCTCCCCATCCTCGGCCTTGGTGGCCCTCTCTCCAATTTGATCAATAAGCCTGCCCTCCCGAGCGGCTTGAGTATCCGGTTTACATCGGTTTACCATCCCCAGCTGCGGTTCCAGCGCCCCTGACACTCGAAAGACTTGTGACCGTATTAGCCACACTTCCAGCATTCAACAGCCTGTTGGAAAATCGGGCGTTGGTATGTGCCCTCGCCTTTTCCCTTGGCAAGTCTGTTGATGGGATCAAAGTCTCTCCTGAGCCCCTCATGTCCCTCACCAGTGCCAGTCCTTGTAGATCTCGCCAAAGGGAACTCCGCAATGTCAGAGGCGGCCGCAGTCTCTTCAAAAGAGTGCTCATTGCCATTGATGTTGTGATATTGTTCATCCCATTGGCGTCTCGCGAAGTCAACGAGGTCGAAGAAACATTCTTGCGACATTGTTTGATCAACAGGAGGATTGAACCAGCCCATCCATACAACATCGGCGTGGGTTCCCCCCTCGCTTTCAGAAGCTCAGCAGCCAACACTGCGAATTGGGGCAGTGTGAGCAGTCGTGCATGGTGAGAAACCATGGCCTCCTTCGTCACGTCCAAGGGCTTCCTGATGTCGCGCTCCTTGTCGGGCATGAAGACCAATCTTGTGCTGACACCTGTTCCCAGCTGCTTCTCACGCTTCTCTCTCATACGCCCCATATCAGGGGAAATGCACTGCGCGAGATCTTCCAAAAACAGGCAACAGTCGGCCATAATCTGGCGGTAGTGCTGTTGAAAAGATAGTAAGGACCTTTTTCCATTCGATCCTGAATGTATGCAAACCCCATCTTCCCGTACCTGCCCGCATGCTTCTGGGCCGCGTCCTTCAAGTTGCCGAAGTTGCTGCGCCCTGCACGTCTTTGGTCGGCTCTGGTGCGGTCTGAAACTCTCTGACTGCGAGGTTGCTTCTCGAAGTCGATTTTGTCGAGAGCAAAGACCTTGTTGGTTTTCTTGGCCACGATTTCCATCCGGCATACCTCTGTGGCAATGCGTCCATCCGACCATGCGATGAGCCATTTGAAACACGACTGGCATTCGTGTGTGCCCTCCACATCGTACTCTTGGCAGAAGTGGCACATCACCTGTTGTGTTTCAACATTGTTGCTGAAGATGTAATCAATCCTCCGCATTTGTGGAACCAGTGGCCGACCCTCCCGGGTGTCGTCCTTTCCCCTTTCCTTTGCCACGACCCTTGCCTTTGCCTTTTCGGATCGTTTCGGCGGTGGAAAGAACCCCAAAGAAAGCCGACTTCAGGGTGATCTGGTCACTGAATGGGCCGTTCTGGCCTTCCCTCTTGCGGACCAATGGAGGCAACTCTTCAGGCTTCGTGGTCAATTTATCTAGTTGCGATCTTATTTCTGTAGAAAATTTGGCTCAAGCATGGATGCCTGCTGCAAACTGTAGCCACTGTGAAAAATAGGCAATAGCATGGAATAAATGTGACATCCGCTGTCCCTGCAGCAAAGAGAGGGAGCGCGTGAGAAAAATAGCTCGATAGCAGCGGAGCAGGCCACAATGTGAGGCTGCGTGAAAACACAGGTTGTACCAATTCTTGGCGTGAAAACTTGCGTGGAAACCATTAGGCCGTGAAAAAATCATATGGCCAAACCTTTTGGATTCCATGGTCAGCTGGGTCCTACTTTTTGTGGGCGAATGGCCCTGTAGGAAGTCAGTGGGTTTCGGCCGACCCTCCTGGGTGGCTTCCTCTTGCACTTCCAAGATGCCTGCATGGACCCGCATAAGGATCTCCTCGTCCGCCTGATCAAACACCTGTGCCGGAGTGGCGGTTTTCTGCTCAGGGGTGAAGGCTTGCATGACTTCTTGGGTTCGCGACAAGGCCAATCGGAATTGCACCATTGTTGGGAAGAGACACACCGCCGCCAGACGGTCTTGATCGTTCCTGGCTGCATAGTCTCGCAACTCATCTTTCTTCGTCATCACCTCGATGTACTTCAAGTGAAACGCAATGGCACCTCGGAGGAAGCGATAGACGAGCTTTCTGTTGAACTGATGGTCGTGCAAGTGGAAATTGTCGTACTTGCCAACGGTCGCCAACATAGTGGAGCACACTCCCTGGATGCCACGTTCCGCAAGCCAGATCATGTGCTTCCCCATCTCCTTGTTGTACGACGGCAAAGAGTAGCCAGAATGGCCACCGTTCCCGATGACTCGCACGAAAAGGATTCTTGGATCGTTCTTGATCTCCACCAAGCCCTCCAAAGACTTCATGACCTTCTGGTATTGCTTCTCGACATAGTCGGCAGCGACCTTCCGGTCGGCGTCTGATCTGGTGAGGTTGGCAGAGTGGATCCAGAATCATCCTTGATACTGTATCCGTAGTCACCACGGACATCGTTGCCTGCCCAACCTACCACCACAAGCATGGGCGGCCTTGCAACCTGTTCTCTCTTTCCACTTTTTCCATCAGCTCCCAAATCTGATGACTGATGGCTGACAAACCCTTCCCCCATTTCAGTCTTGAGTAGACTGACCGTATCAGCTTGAGGGCGTACTCCTTGGATTGCAAGAGCTCTCCAAACGCCAGGCGCGAGCAGGTCGTGGGGTGGTCATGGAATGTCACGGACAACGTTGACAATGTCCTGGTACGTCTTCTGAGTTTGCCTGCTGTCGGCGCCCACCAAGGCATCGATGACGTCCCCAACTGGGACTTGGCCAGAACCATTTTGTTTGCTCCTTCATAGCCATCCGGGAACACGCATGCAATGCAACTTCCACGGATCCCGGCCAAGCAACGTTCCCATTGGACAACTCTCTCATAGATCGTCATCCGGAACTCAGGCGGGATTTGTTCGACCTGAAAGTTGGCATCTTGACGCTAAAAGGCATGTTCAGTACCCGGCCGTCCTTCCGGAAGGCTTCGTCCTTCCGGAAGGCTTCGTCTACCAAAATCCACAGGAGTAGACGTAGAAGCCATCGTCACAGGCAAGACAGGCACGACGAACGAGGTCGGAACAGCAAAAGCGAATTTTCGAGCAGAGCGGGCTGCCCGGTTGAAAGCTTGATGCACGCAATCAGTAAATTGGAAAGAATAGTTCTCAGTTTCTTTGAGTGGCTTTCCTCTCCCTTGCACGTGTTCATGTGACTCGTCGCATTGGTCTTGTGAAAAATCTAAACCAATTTCATGCATTGTATAGTCCAGGGCTTCCTGATTGGTGTTCCCTCATGGTCAACAGTCTCGAGCATACATCCATGAAAATCATATCTTCTCATCGAGTACACATTCATGAACTTCATAACTCTTGGGAATCTCCAGTACCGACAATTTTGAGGCCATTCAATTGCAATGTCAAAACTTCTTGATAGCAATTGGATAAACTTCATTGTCTTGACATGCCTCAGAACCTTTTTGGCAGCACTAGGAATTTTGAGATTCACATGGGACCATGAGGTGCCCCCCGTGCAAGGGAGGCTCAGCCACAAAAGGACATCGTTGGACACTGGAAAATCATTCACAATGCTCGCAACATACAATTGATATTCATCGTCCAACAGGCTCTGTTTCTCAGTGAACTGGATCACTTTAGATCCAACGGCAGCTTCTCTCGAAACATCACTCAGCTTTGACATGGGACTGCAGCAGATCTCCACGAGCAATCGATTGGGCTTCGGACCGGCTCCTGGTTCCCCGGAGCTTCTGCTGGATGCCAGAGCCTTCGGCCGTGGCGTTCCAGTTGTTGCCTCATCTGAACTGGGTGGCTCCCCTTGGTTGCTACGTGTGACATGAGGGCTAAGGCAAACCGCCATTTCTCTGCGTTAGTGAAAGGCTTTGTAAAATGTCGGCTACCTGCATTTTCGATGGACCATAAGTCAAATCGTACCATCCCCTCTTGTACTGTTCAGACACCCCATGACAAGTTGATCCGTTGGGTCTTGTCAGTATGACGAAAAGTAGGTGATTTCCCGTTTTCCAAGATCCTGATGGTGGCTTGGTTGTCCTCGGCAAAGATACACGGATGCTCGGGGGAGGAAAAGGTGACACCATATAATCGCCCATTTTCTCTCGCCCTACAAATTCGAAATCTGTGAGTGCTTCTCGAACTTCTGACGCTTCAACTTCATAATCAATGTCATATGGACCAAAAACTCGAAAGAAGGTCTTACCAGTCCATTGCTTGTCCACTGGTCGGTTGCCTCTCTTTTTCCAATTGTCCTGAATGAAATCCATGACCCAAGAAGAGACATAAATGGTCGTTCTGGCAAACCCAATGCGTTTGATTGGAATGGGTATGGTCTTGGACTCCTCTGGGCGGAACAAGTGAAATCTTTTGTTGGGGCGGGCTCTGACTAGCAATCTTCTCTCTTTTATAAGCTCCCAATATTCACCATCTTTCTCTGGTTGAGTTCTCACACTTTCCTTTGGCAAACCTCCCGGAGTGCTTGATTCTGCCCGCGCGTTCCCGAGGTAGGCCCATAAACCGGATGAAGGCAATCCTACAGCGCGGAGGGATATGTTTGCAGCTACCACTTCGGCTTCTGTGCTGGACACAGAAACGGAAGTTTGCTTTTTGGAAAATGCGGTGAGTGGGAAGTAAGTGTTAAGTCCAATGTACTTTTAATTTCGTACTATTTCGTACTCACCGGCATGGTCAGCATTTGGGAAGCACCACAATTTGCATTCACTAATTTTGTCTCCAACAAAAGCCTTGAGCTTGTAGTCCAATGTTGAGTGGGTGTAACATATCAACCTATGCAACGCTTTGTCACAGTCTAGGGACCATTTTGTTACTCTTGCAGATAATCCTTGAACAGCTCTCAGCAAATCATATCTTGCCATACGGGCTGCAAAAAGGATCTTCATCAGAACCCGAGCTGCAATCGGAGCAAGTGCACCTTTCGGCTCGGACTCCCCTTCCAGGGGTCTTGCAATCCTCTCCTCATGGAATGGAGTTGACACATACTTCATACTTGAGGTTTTGCATCCTTACCGGCAAGTGACTGGTAACGGCCAATGCATGACTGCAAGAAGGGTTGCATATCATAGGTCATTACATTCACGGGTTTGGACATACAGGGTTGATCTTTGAACAGCCGGTCCATGTATCGGAAACCCTGAGCTCTAGCTTTCTTCTTTGCGGGGTTTTCGTCCCTCTTCATTGATGCAACTGCGATTTTGGGATCTTTGCATGACTTGGTGAATAGGTACGTGACACCCACCCACATTGAAGGCTTTCTCTTCCCTTGTGCATCTAGGTACGCATCCCATTCAGAAGCGGCATCATATCCGATGTGTGTTGCACAAAGTCTGTGAACCTTACATTACTCAAATCACACTTGTTGACAATCTCTTCGTCTGGAACATAATATCCCTTTCTTGGTTGACAGTGAGTCGTATGTAAACTCCCTTTGGGGCGTCAACTTCCCAAAAGTCTTGAGTCCTCTCGGCAGCTGCGGCCTCCTTGGCGGCGGGATCTGGAATGGACTTGTCAAACAGATGGGCGAAAGGGTGGTCATGGACAGTTAGCTTCACTTGAAGTTCTTGTACATGATCACATCAATATAACGACCGATATCTGTTGGGACACCCATGTCAATCCTGGAACCAACTAACTCCCATCCTTTCGACATAGACTCTTTAGGACCTGACATCTTGAAGTCGTCTACATACACAACCAGGAGAAGCTTGAGTTGTGGATGAAAGAACACTGATGGCCACCCTTCCGGGTCAGGCATAATAAACCCTACAGCTATGAGCATCTTTTCACAATGGATCTCCCATAATCCCCGCGAATCGGGGTGACCATGCAAGGCTATCCTAACAAGCACAACTGGGCGGCTATACTTGCCTACCCAATGCTTTGGCCATCGGTCGACTGGAAGCTCGACCCAAGTTTCTATTCCCTCCATAAGTGCTTGTGTGTAGGCCTGCGCCCCATCATTCTGTTGGGTGACATGGCCTGGCTGCGAACCAAAAGCATCCACTGATTTCCCAGCCTCCATAGTTGCTGGGGAAGAGCCTAGCTCGGAAAATAAGGCGACATCGGCATTTTCGCCGCGGACATTATTCCCTTGGAACACTGTCCTACCTTTAAACTTCCTAAGCTTATGCCCAAGTGGTAGTTCGCTACCCTTTTCAACACATATTTCAAACACCTTTCCAACATGTACTTTCTTTCCCTTTCTCTTGGCACCGTCGGAAACTGTGCTCCATTCTTGGACGGTATCGTACAACCAGGCAGTTTTCTTGACAAGTTTATTTTACTCAATGTCAAGTGATTCCTGAGCTTTGGGATTGGATCTTATTTCCGTCTTGTTGACTGGCCGGGCCACAAAAGTGTTTATGATCTTCTCCCCGCTCATGATACTAACCCGGGCGCACTTAACCCGATGCCTATCTTGGGAATACTTACATGTCCGCATGACAGGAACATCATCATCTTCGGGGTGATAAGCTTGGTGAGTCTGGTTGATGATACTGGCAACGCCTTTCTTGGACTTCTCTAGCTTTTCAAGATCTTTTTGAGCCCTGGCTGCCTTCTTCTTCTCAGCCCCACTTCTAGCCAACTTCATTTGTTCTTCTCTGATAGCTTCTCTTCTAGCTTTAACAGACGCCGATTGCCAAACAAAAGATGGCATGTCCATTGGTTTGCTTGATCCCTCGTGCCTCCTCGTCTTGAAACCATCTGCGCTGTAATATTGCGGGTCATCCCTTCTGATCTTTTCGACTACCCCAGCCGATGGGTTTATAACTTCTACCATGTCTTTATCCGACGGGTCGTCTCCGGGAATTACCTCATCCAGCTTGACCTCTTCCTCAGTCCTTTCTCGGAGGTCGATGATGCTCTTGGAAAAGCTGGTGAACATCACCTCGCACGTGGCGACAGCTTCGTTCCAGTCCTCATACTTCGTCCACATGATGAAATTCTGTTCGAGAAGAAACCATGCGTCATCCTTTCTGTGACAGATGGTTCGATAGGGGAACTCTTCTACTGAAAATTTGTCACTTGGCGAGATATAGGCTTCTAAATCTCTTTTGACATTTACTTGACATCCAGCATATTCATACCATCCCTCTCGATCCTTAATGTGTCTCATGAAGGGTAACAATGCATCATCGTGAACTGCATGGGCTGACAATTGGAAATCATCCCTTCGACTACTTTCAGGTTCATCCATCTTGGCATCTTGATCTTCCAAAGTCGGCTCCTGGTTCCCCAGGGCTTCCGTCAGTCTTGGTTAATCCTTGCCAAAGGTAGATCTGCCTTGCAACGGATACTGTGATCTTGAGGACTCGCAATACTGATGCAGTGCCATTGGCTTCATTTTCAATCAGATCTTTGGTAGGTATAACCATGAATTCTTTTCTCCACATGAATTCTGGGTGAATGGCATAGCCTAGAAACAATCCGGGACTTGAAGTTGGATCAAATCTAAGACCAGGACCATTCCAGTAGTCAACAATGCATTCGACTGGGATAAGAGGTCCGTCGAACATTGATCCAAATCTGAGTTCCCAGGGTGATGGGTTGCCCCCCGTTGCCAGAAAGTTCTGCGTGAAGAACCAATGTCGGGCAGCATGTGGCCAATGCCAGTGGTTCAGACCCGCTTGAAGTAGGTTCACTCGGGTTCCTTCTAGTACTGACCTGACTGCTCTCTCGGCTTGGGCGTCGGACTTGGGTATGTAGTCTCTACTTAGGACGTGACGGCACTGAAGTATCTTCATGGCAGGAATCAATTCCGGCGCATTGTCACTGTAAAAGACTCCGCTTTCTTCAGTATGTCCAACAAAATGTTTGATCGCCAGAATTGCGGCATTGGCATTGGTGGTTCTTCTTACATTGGGGTACACATACATAAACCCAGTGGCTATGTCCTTCACTACCAGTGCACTTTTCTCATCATCGATTCCAAGTTCATCTTCATCTCGGGTTACAATGAAATCAGCAGTGATGTGATCTCCGAACTTCTCAGCCTCAACGTGAGTTGATCCGCCTACAGTTCTTGAGGGTGGCTTAAACATCTTTGCTTTCTGGCAAATGAATGTCGCAGTAGGGATTCTTGGGCACATGGGTAAGCATATAGCGGATAGTCTTAGCTTCTTCCCGCAAAGCTTTCTCCCCTAGTGACCTCTTGAAATCATCTTTGTCGTCATGGACACTACTGCTGCTACCCTTAGATTTGCTTTCCACAGGTGGCTCAACCTTCCGGTCGGCATCAGGATCCTCAACCGCCTCAGGCAAGATTGGCTGGGGCTCTCGAACATCGATGGGTTCATTGGGTTTCGGCCAAAGGAACTGCAGGGACCTTGATAGTATCAGCTTCCTTGGCTTTGGGCTTGTCATCACTTTTCTGATCAAAAAACAACCCAGAAACTTGATCATTCTGCGTCGAAATTTTTCATCATCGTCTTCATCCTCCTTGTCCGGGTCATTCTCACCATCATCACCATCGGGAGGGCCAGAACCGCCCTTGGGCTTATTCTCCTTTGGGATCTTTCGGCCCTTATCCCCTTGATTCCTATCATTTGGATCAGGTGGTGTGGGTGGTTTGCCGCCCCCTCCATTACCATCTCCCCCATCCCCAGGATCATTGCCGCCTGGAGCATCATCCTCTCCAGGATCATAGAAGTCGTTGTCATTCGGTCCTAAGTCGGACGGAGACTAGTGCTGCGTCGGGACGGGCGAATTGGCCTCCCTAGTTGAAGTTGACCCCATCAAACAAGTTAGACGCCACTCCTCCCGGAGGGCATGTTGAATTCGAAGACCTTGCAATGCCCGGTTCCATCTTCACTGGAATTGGACCCTTGGAGTACTTTGGATCAAGATACGTGACCTTTACTTCATCATCGGAATCCAGAGTTCTACCCGGTGAAGGACCAAAACATTACAGGCACCGTTGGGGTATGGGGAAAATTCATCTTTGGAGGTGGTGCAGCAGGAGTTGCCTTTGATGTAGGTCGGACATACTCAGACCCGGCTGCAGTCGATGTGAAAGCTTCGGCAGTTGTAGTCATCGCGGCAGTCTCGACGATCGGTGACGCCCGTGCCTGGGCAAACTGGGAGTCAAGCATGCTCTGTGACTTAAGGTCGCGTTGCATCTGTGATTGAACCATTTGTTCCAAGTGAGTGATGCGATCACTTTGAATACGTCTTTCCTCCTCAGCTTGTCTTTTCAATTCAAGGATTTCTTGTTCTTTGCTTGAAAGTGACTGGCGATGATTGGCGTCGACAACACGCTGGTAGGCCTGAGTTTTCTCATTCATTTGAGCCCCTTGGAACTTTACATGTTGGTGTGCCTCATGCTTCAAACTCTCTCGATATTGGGTCCCCATCCTATTCATTTCATGCTCTTTGGACATCATTGCATCTTGGGCCCTCTGACTTTCAATGCCCTCAAGGACTCGCAATGCTTCCACAAGTTCCTCAGTCCTGGCCATATGGACGGCTCCGGCGTGAGCTTCGGCCTTAGCTGAGACCTCACGGTGACGGAGCCCGGCCGTTGTTTCCACAAGGCTTGTCAGATCAGGATCATGCGAGAGCAAGTGAACACTTTGCTCGACAAAATTGACTTGAGGATTGTCAACATGTACATTCTGTTGGTACGAATTGTGAACATTCATTTGGCTCATTTGGCGAGTCGGTGGTCCACCCTCCCGAGGGGCTTGAGGAACATAACCACGATGTGTGAAGCCTGCATGGGAAGGCACAACTGCGTTCACTAATGGAGGCAAGTGGCGACGTTCTCTCAAACTCCTTGACTTGTCGGAACCAGTGGGCGTGCTGATGTCAATAGGGAATGGGGTATCCGAAACAGGAAGGTTCACGGGATTTGCCATGGCAGCATCAGAGGAAACACGCGTCCCGTGGCCCTCGGTGGAAGAACCCGAGGGGGCAGACATTCCTATAAAGGAGAGAAAAGGCGTTACGGCTGATAACCTGGTTTACAGGCTAACTAGCCAATAAGCAGCAGCAATTACACACTGTTTTTCTTGAGCCAGAAGCACAAAACAGTATAGGTAAAACATGAGTATGTACAGTGATATGTGCAAGAAACAATTTTAAACACCGCCAACTTTTTGATTTAAAGTCTTGCCTCTGGAAGATCGGGGAGAAGAAGGAAAAGATGACTGACTGCTTCAAAGGCTCTGAACCGGGAACAGTTGGAAAGTCTGTTCTGGTTTTGACTGTTTTGTACAGCTGACCCACATCTGTCTGGACAAAGAATGGCGAAGAGGTCTCAAGAGACATAAATCTGCTCGGAAAGGACAAAATGCGAACGAACATGAAAAACTAGCTCCACCTCTCACATCTCGCCATGTGTGTCCTTGTCAAAGACGCAAAACAGCAATGCTTCGAGATGGCACTGAGCCCGGCCATGACCATCGAGCATTGCAAGGCCAAAGGATAGATTTAAGTGTTTGAATCTGCTGGGCCAGTCAATTAATGTATGTCTCCATGTAGGTCAATGTGGGTTATGCACGGCTACGCTATGTTTTACTTACAACATCGGACAAAGCTGTTTGCAGCTTCCTGGAATCGCACATAGTCGTTCCACAAGGCTCTTGAACAGCTGAATAAGCATCCACACTGAGGTGGGCAACCGCTGATAACTCTTGGTTCCTGTCGTTTTGGGGATGCCATGCTGTAGATGTAATATTGTGCTGCCTATTCTTGCTGAGGATGGATTAGAAAGTGTATTTTTCTGCCATGCGGCCACACGATGCAGGTGTCACAAATGAACATGTTTGAAGAACCATGCAGGACATCTGCCACGATCCGATCCATGCCTTGGCAGGCAACATCACGCAGCTTGGCGTTTTCACCTGCCACAATGTTCACTTTGCATCGCCGGCTTTGCTGAAGATTGCCTCCTTAGTTCAATCTGCTCTTCCGGGTAAAGAAATTCCTTGCGGTTCCCTACTGTCTTAACCAAGATGCCAGTTTCTCGACCACTTTAGCCACTCGTGGATTGTCCTTGTGAAGCCGGATGTTAGCAGGGTCCATCATCACCTCTGTGGGGCAATGCGCACCAACTCCGGCCGATGTGGCTCAATGAATGGAAGCACACCGCAGTTTTCGGATTGTCGAACAGGAATGAAACAACTATGCAGCCGTACAGCCTTGGAAACCTGTTGTCTTTGCTGTTTGCAAAACCTGAAGAAAAGCAAATGCTAGATTACATCTGAAACAGAGATTACAAACATCTACAGAATCAAACATCCAGAATTCTGGCCCCTTTCCACTGTCGCTGCCGAGTTGCATCCTGGATAACTGCCATTCCCTCAGGGTCCGTGGCCGCCTTTGCAATCTCGGGATCATTTAAAAGTTCCAAGGTTACTTGCGGATCCTCAGCCGCGCAAGTGATTTACGTGCAAGTCTGAAACTGCAAAAGCACATGCACAGACACAAACTCACAAATGCTACAAAAAACGTCAAAACCCTTTGTCACGCAGCATCCCAACATGACCTGAAATTGTAACTTGCAAGCGCGTCTCTAATGTCGGAACTCCTTTGTCTGAGGGAGGGGTATCTGCCAATGGTGCGCTTGGCGGCGGCTGCGGTGGTGGTGAAGGGGTCAGTTTTGCCTCACATGGACGGCCACCCCATTGACTTTACGTTTACAGCATTTTCCAGCAACCGACTTGCAACAACATTGGAATGCCATAATGGATTGAGTACGGCACAAGGGGGTAGCGGAAGTTTTAATCATAGGAAACTATAGGAAAGGTGAGTTGCTGTGAGGCAAAGCAAATCTACTGATCGACCGAAAGGTGGGTGGAGCTGTGCTTTTTGGAGTGGTTGCAGTGATCACCTCACCCACAACTGCTGGATGTAGTGTGGTGTAGTGTAGCGCAGTCGTAGTTGTAGTGTAGTTGTAGTTACGGTTGTGGTTGTGTTGAAATGTTCAATTTTTGTGTAGTGGTAGTTGTAGTTGTCGCTGTAGTTATTGTTGTTGTGGGTGTGGTTGTGGTTGTAGTTTAGTATGGCGCGGTTGAACGTCCAAAAGTGGTCCAAACGTGGTGTGTTTTTCGCGTTTTGACTTCGAAATGTGCTTCGCGCAAACAGCGTGCGCTCTTTTGACGTCGCAACCTCCAAAAATAGTCTGAGCATGTGTTGTTTTTAGCAGTTTGATTTCAAAACGTGCTTCGCGCCACAATTGCGTGCGTTTTTTTCGACCTTGAGCCCCAAAAATGTGGTGTTTGTAGCATTTTTTGATTTCAAAACGTGCTTCGCGCCACAACGGCGTGCGCTTTTTCGACGCCAAAACCTCCATCCAAAAGTGGTCCGAACATGTCCGAACATGTTGCGCTTTTAGAATTTCACGCGCTTCGCGCCACAACGGCGTGCACCCTTTCAACATCTCAACTGTTTAAAAGAACGTGGCGTGTTTTGCACCTTTTTCTTTTCGCCACACTTTTTCAATTTCTTAGCTTTTAAGAGTGGTCGGAACCGGTGGTGTTTGTAGCATTTTCACTTCGAAATGTGCTTCGCGCCACAGCGGTGTGCAATTTTGGATCTCTCATCTGACCCCATGGCGCCGCACCCACCGCTTCAGCGAGCCTACTTTTCGACCCTCTGGAACCCAAACAAATTGGAAAATCTCAGTGCCCCGCGGCTTTTCTACTTTTTCGTGCACTTTGATCTTCTTTCTTCTGACGCTCTCTTCTCCAACTCTTCCCACCTCTGCTTTTTCATCTTTCCATTATTGTCGAAAGTTTGACTTCTAAACGTCCTTCGATTAGGGATACACAATTATGTATACATGGATATACTAACGTGCCCGGACTGTCACGTCATGTCTTAGTCAAGTGCAGGATCAAATGCCAAAGGTTCTTCAGGCGTTTGAGCCATTTTCTTGTCGACAAAATCCTTGGAACTTGGCAGCGGGGAAGTGTGCGGCAGAAGCAAACTTGAAAGCATCAGCAAATGCAGTTCTCAACATTCTAGAAGTTACCTGAATGTGTGCCCAAGAGTCCATAACGTCAAACAACTCGTCGCTAGCAATACCATGCTTCATTTCAAACCTAAGCATGCGGCAAAATAGAATCAAACAATCAATCACGCTAACACCTTCCTCAGGACATGGCTAGATACGTCAAGAAATTTCTTGACCACTCACCGCACCATACCGCACCACTCACCACTGCTATCCAGGAACTCTTTGAAGGTCACAGTCTCCAGAGATTGTCGCAGAAGAGTGGCGGCCCTGTCTGGGCTGGATGGATGGATGCTGATGATGGCGGTCAGACTGGTTGTGAGTCCAAAACAAATCCCAGAAATCGAAATCTATGGAAACCTATGGGCATCTATGGAAAACAGTGGAAGTCTATAGATTCTGGTGGGTAAATCGGTGTCTCTCGCTGTATCTATTCAGGAGGCCGGACTATTCATAATCATTCCGTGATATGTCTGACGCCAGATTGGTATGTATTATTGCCATTTATTCACACAGGTGCATGCCAGGTTTTCCAAATGCACGTGCGCACATAACAAGCAACATCATATAAATTAATGTAAATTAAGCTGCTGCGCAGAGAAACTTCACAAGCTGCCCCCGCCTCTGACCTTCTGAAAAGGGAACCACCTCATCATTTTTCCCATGGCAAAGCAGAACAGGCAGTCGCTGATTCGCTTGGGAAATGCCTCGTGGTCATGGAGGATCGGAATGCCACAAGCTCGGATTGACGAGCTCCACCACAAGAAGCGCCCAGTGAATGCCAGTCAAGTGCAAACAAGTGGCTCACCTTGGATTCTTTCGCGATCACTGGCAATCACTCATGTTCCAAAGCTACTTTGCGGTGAGTTCTTTCCTTCGAAGCAGGAATCAAGATGAGCTGAAGATCCTGAGAGAAAACTAGATACTATATATAATATATAATATGACACAATACAATATAACATAAAATAATTAACATAGTACAATATAAAATAATAAACTATAATAGGAAATATAATATAGCATAATATAATGTAATATAATATAATATCATATCATATTATTAAAACATATAATATAATATAATTAAACATATAATATAATATAATTAAATATAAAATATAATATAATAAAAAAATATAATACAACGTAATATAATGTAAAATAATGTAATGAAATGTAAAATTATGTAATATAATGTAATATAATGTAAATGAAAAAAATAATGTAATATAATGTAATATAATGTAAATGTAAAATAATGTAATATAATGTAATAGAATGTAATATA
>Ga0126342_10010868_pt1 | contig 16288 bp, 17 predicted proteins | sample Cyp1metagenome_FD_92528 | JGI IMG/M metagenome (GOLD analysis project Ga0126342, IMG submission 92528) | Coral microbial communities from Lord Howe Island, Old Settlement Bay, Australia - Cyphastrea 1 metagenome | ecosystem: Host-associated > Invertebrates > Cnidaria > Coral ... | reverse complement strand
TAGCTGGTTCCTATCATGTTTTTTTCAACTAAGATGAGTGAAGTCCCTATGTATAGCGGGTTCCTATCATGTTTTTTCAACTAAGATGAGTGAAGTCCCTATGTATAGCTGGTTCCTATCATGTTTTTCCAACTAAGATGAGTGAAGTCCCTATGTATAGCGGGTTCCTATCATGGTTTTTTCAACTAAGATGAGTGAAGTCCCTATGTATAGCGGGTTCCTATCATGTTTTTTTTAAACTAAGATGAGTGAAGTCCCTATGTAAAGCTGGTTCATATCATGTTTTTTCAACTAAGATGAGTGAAGTCCCTATGTATAGCTGGTTCCTATCATGTTTCTTCAACTAAGATGAGTGAAGCCCCTATGTATAGCTGGTTCCTATCATGTTTTTTTCAACTAAGATGAGTGAAGTCCCTATGTATAGCTGGTTCCTATCATTTTTTTCAACTAAGATGAGTGAAGTCCCTATGTATAGCTGGTTCCTATCATTTTTTTCAACTAAGATGAGTGAAGTCCCTATGTATAGCTGGTTCCTATCATTTTTTTCCAACTAAGATGAGTGAAGTCCCTATGTAAAGCTGGTTCCTATCATTTTTTTTCAACTAAGATGAGTGAAGTCCCTATGTATAGCTGGTTCCTATCATTTTTTTCAACTAAGATGAGTGAAGTCCCCATGTATAGCTGGTTCCTATCATTTTTTTCAACTAAGATGAGTGAAGTCCCTATGTATAGCTGCTTCCTATCATTTTTTTCAACTAAGATGAGTGAAGTCCCTATGTATGCCTATGTATAGCTGGTTCCTATCATTTTTTCAACTAAGATGAGTGAAGTCCCTATGTATAGCGGGTTCCTATCATGTTTTTTCAACTAAGATGAGTGAAGTCCCCATGTATAGCGGGTTCCTATCATTTTGTTCAACTAAGATGAGTGAAGTCCCCATGTATAGCTGGTTCCTATCATTTTTGTTCAACTAAGATGAGTGAAGTCCCTATGTATGCCTATGTATAGCTGGTTCCTATCATTTTTTTCAACTAAGATGAGTGAAGTCCCTATGTATAGCTGCTTCCTATCATTTTTTTTTCAACTAAGATGAGTGGAGTCCCTATGTATGCCTATGTATAGCTGGTTCCTATCATTTTTTTTCAACTAAGATGAGTGAAGTCCCTATGTATAGCTGGTTCCTATCATTTTTTTCAACTAAGATGAGTGAAGTCCCTATGTATAGCTGGTTCCTATCATTTTTTTTCAACTAAGATGATTGAAGTCCCTATGTATAGCTGGTTCCTATCATTTTTTTTCAACTAAGATGAGTGAAGTCCCTATGTATAGCTGGTTCCTATCATTTTGTTCCAACTAAGATACCTGAAAATAGCTGGTTCCTATCATTTTTTTCCAACTAAGATACCTGAAAAAGAAGAAGAAGTCGCGCAACGCGGTGGCACCGGCCATTTGTATCCAGCGCTTCTGGCGTGGTCTGCGCACAGGGCTGCAGATCACCCGCATGGAGCTGGCGGTGGAGAAGATCCAGCATAGCTACAGGCAGAAATCCCTAGAAGATCCCAGAGGTTTAGGGAGGAACTGCCCCAAGATTTGAGGTTATATTATACTTTAATATATTTTATATAATTATGTACACACACATATATAATATATATATATGCAAATTATAGGTCCCAGGAATTCCTGCAAAGTCCACCAGGCACTGGAGAATCTCTAGCTTTTGGGGGTTTCGATGTATTTCTTTCCCAATGGAAAATCATGGAGGATCCACAAGTTGGGGAATCTCTGCTTTTATGGCCCCTTACCAGGTATGGACGTCAGTAAGTCAGATCAGCCCATTGATAACTATAATATTCATAACTGGTGAAGAATACCGAATACCATCTGGTAAAATAACATGACTATTGAACATCACCACTTTTAATAGGAACTATAAATGGGCCATTTTCCATAGCTATGTTGGTTTACCGGAGGGGTATGTGTTGATGTTGTTCGGGTGTGGTCTCCTTGGCAACTCCAGGGCATATCGCTGGAATAGCCGCAACGCCAAATTCCTGCGCCTCGGGTTTTCCGATGACTGGGAGGTGTTGGGGGGTCACATCTCCAGCTAATCCCTGTCATTAAAACTCATTAAACGTTTTTGGAAAGTGTGGTTTACTACTGGATCGACACGGTTCCCCCTTTCAATTAAGGAGCACTAAGCCTAGTTCTGTAGGGGGACGAGATGAGGAAGCCAATTCGATGTCCATTTCCACCCGGTAAAGCGCGGTCCAAGATTGTGAGATGAACATGGCATCGCAATAGTGGAAGAGGTCAGGGCAACTGATACACCCCTGGGCCATACAAAATTGGGAGGAGTACCATTTAATGGCAGATTGTCACTATAATTGGGGGTATCTCCCCTAATGGCCAATAAACCAGGGTCTATTTATGGCTGTTTAATTAATATATTAATTGAATAATATTGAGAGTTAATGATTCATCCGGTGTTGACCTTACATCTTGATGCCATGGCATCACTTCTCCAAGGAAGGCCACTTTGCACCTGCAGCGTGTTTGGCAAGGGGCCCTGACGCGACAATGGATTCGACGCTTGAACGAATCGGCCATTGACATCCAGAGGCTGTGGGCGTCACATGATGAACCGCTGATTTTTCAGCAACAGATAAATCAGATTGAGCTATTTGTGATGAGTAGCCCCTATCAATCCCAATTGTTTGTGACTTTCGTACCAGCATTGGTCTAAAGCACCAATCAGGAGACATATGAAGACATAAAGCACAATTAAAATTGTAGGGACAGAACCTCTCAGAAGAGCCGCTCTGTTGTTGAAGGCGCCAGCATTTTTCCCATTACCAACCTTCCAACATCCTCCTATCTACAAACCGTAATCAAGCCGGATCTTCTCACTTCCCCCCCAAAAAGATCCAAACGCATTCAATTCGTTCAACCATATGTTTAAAAATACATATTGACCTCAAATCAATTCGAATCCCAACCTCGGCACTGGCCCCATCCCAGATACCCTGGGGATCCCATGGGGATCCCATCGGCCAGGTATGCCCGTGGCCTCTTGGTGCGGGTGTCCCTGGACCGCTTCGGCCGGGAACTGCTTCGCAAGAGCCAGACAGATCTCACGCAGCTCATGAAACGACGCGAGGAGCTGGGGGAAGGTGCGTGCGGTGGAGTTCCAGTTGGCATTTTAAAGACACATCAGAGAAACAACCAGTTAAGATAGTTAAGTTGTGTTAAGTTTCATGTATGCAAGATCCATTTACATAAGAGCATTTAAGACATTCTCACATCATTCGAGATATTTGAGCAAGTAAAATAGGGATTTGCACAGCCCACAACAAGGGGGAATGGAATGGAATGGCCTCCTTTGTGTTTTCCTTTTTTTGTTGCGGAAAAAAACTCCAAATTGCTGGTGGCAAATTTCTGCCCAGATGAGTATCTCGCCCAAGCTTCAGCCATCGCGGAGAAGGCTAAAATCAGCTTGAGCAAGCCGCTGGGCTGAAGATATTTGCAGATAACTGGGTTCGTTGCAGGGTGGGGATTAAAAATCAAAATGTCTTGCATGTATTACCTCAAGTAGTAACAGTTTGGGATCCAGCAGACCGTTTGCATGCACTTGGTGCTTAAACCCCGCTGCATGTCAAAGTTCTTTGAAGATTTGTCAATGTCCCTTCTTGGGCATCAGGCCCCAGTAAATCCACCGGCCCTGCCACTTTGGATATGATAAAATTAGACCCCGTACAGCCCCAAGAATGGGGAGCCATCCTAGATCTCAGATCCATCTATGATCCTTACATATCCTCATGTAATCATTACCAACATGCAACTAGCAGCGACCTACCAGGCATCGGGACCGGAACGTGGACCTGCGGCGCAACGGCGCGTCGACTTTGAAGTCCAAGCAGGCTCGCATCCTGGACAAGCGGATGCTTGGTGCTGGTTGGGATCAGCCATCCAGATCTCCATAGACTGGTTACCCTCTGGTAAACATACAAAAAGCTATTGAACATGGCCATAGAAATAGGATTTACCCAATAAATATGGTGATTTTCCATAGTTATATGTTAGTTTACCAGAGGGTACATCATGTTACATCTGGATACTGTTGGATTGGGAAAAATGGAAACAACTTGGTGTTTTTACCCCAGTTTCAGAGTTTCCCGTCACCAATCCATGGGCTGGAAATGCTCATTGAATTATACAGTACGCACATACAATACATTAAAATCAAGCAGGACTGGTAAACAAACAATGCCCACTTTCAAGATTGTTAAAACATGTTAAAACGCTTTGGGGAGTTCATCAGTGCCAATGTAGGTTGATTTCCGTTCCTATCATTCCGGGCCTGAAGCCACCAACGATGCCGGGTGCTTTGAGACGGTATAATCAGCAAGAAATGAGGAAATGCCAAGCATGAGGATGGCCAGAACTCCGGTGCCCATGGCCCGATTTGAACACAAGTCCCTTTCATATTATGTAGTCTTCCATTATGGGAGGCCAAAATGGCTAGTTTTATACCATAACTTTGTCGTTTGAGTCGGTTGTACTGTTCATTACATAGCTAACTAATTTATACTAATTTAATAAACACTGGCCTATGTTGGTTGTATTTGTTTGTTGGTTTTATACCCAAACTTTGTTAACTAATTCGCACCATCCTTGGACGCTCCAAGGAAGAAGATCAAGATGAAGGGCTCCCTGCAGCCAGTCAGGCCAGCGGACTCCAAATCCATCACTTGCATTTAGCTGGCAGATAATACAAACACACACACACATATATATATATATATAACTATGTATATATATATATGTATACTTATGTGAATATATGAGTTGATGAAAAATAATTGGTATTAGCTGGTTCATAAATTTGGCTATGCTTGGCTTTGCTTTTGCTGTTTTTTTTAATTGTTCCCTCAGCTGCACGGCGTGTCACGGCTTGTCGATGCCGGAAGGATCTCCATCTTCGAGACCTTCTGTGCAGTTGCACGACGCACCGCTCAGAGTCAGCAGAACGCTAGGCCTCAGAACTGCCAGGAATTTCGATGTGGGATGGTTTTCGATGTTGGTAGATATGCATGTCAAGTAATTATACACTATAGATGGATAGATAGAAAAATCGGTTAGATTAGACTGGATTAGATAGGATTAGATAGGGTTAGATAGAATGGATAGATAGACAGACAGAAGATAGAAAGATAGATAGATCGATAGATCGATCGATCGATAGATAGATAGATATATAGATAATCAATGACCTAACATATATATATAAGGCCTATGTAAGGCCTATGTAAGGGAATATCCCCATAAAATATTGTCTTATATGGTACAGTACCTCCATTTTAGGATCCTGAAATTCCCATTGAGATAATGAATGATCATGATATATAGCTACACACACATACACACGGATATTTAACCAACAACATGTATCTACAGTGTAATGTACAGTCACAGGGAACCGTGACCCCCAGATCCAGCGTCAGGTTCCTCCGTTCCTCCGTCAGGTTCGGCTGCATCCACTCCGGTGTCTTGACGGAGGTGCGAAAGTGCCACCGCAGACTCAACAGGACAGGCACCGTGCAACGAGGTGAGTGGGAATGGGTCAACTATTTCAAAGATGCTTCATATAATTTCACATATAAATATATGTATATATATGTATATATATATGTATGTATATATATATATACATGTATATATATATATGTATATATATATATATGTGTGTGTGAATATATATATATATATGTATGTGTGCGTGTTTTGGACTGGTTTAATCAACACACAGAATGATTGCACCATGAATATCCATGAACATTATGTGATGATTGTGATGGATTAAACTCTGCGATTTAAGCATACAGCTATGGATAGCTATGGTTTAGCCATGAAACTACGGGTAAAACGACTGGTGAAAGCTTTGTTTGATATCTTTATATATACTTTATTCTGTTGCCTGCATGGGAGAATGTAGTGCACTGCTGGAAATCTATCTATCTTTCACAGGGTATCTAAGATGAGCCGAAAACGACGGTGAACATATCGCTTTCGGGTGCTCCTTGCTGACATCTTCTGACGATTGTCAGCGAAATCCTGCGAAATCCATGAAGGTGAAAGGCTATGAAAAACAGTGAAAAGCACCAACATGACTTACTGTTGCTAAACGTAGGGAATGGATGGGTTGCTGGGGGTTGCTGGGATGATTATTGATAGTTAGCCAGTGGATCATCCCCTCATTCCCTGCGTTTAGCACCGACATGATCAACCAGCCAAGATGTCCGGAGGACCATGCCCAATGATGATTACGCCAAAGATCCCAAGATGCGCACGGCCATGCACGCTGCGGCCAAGCGGGGTCACGCGGCGATGTTTGTGCAGCGCAACACCAAGAACTGTGAGGCACGACAAGTCGCACGATGTTGTTTGGTGGTTCTTTCATGTTGTCATGCTGTATGCTGTATCATGTTCATTTTGTATACGTTCAATTTTGGGGTTCCATGGATTCCATGGTGCCTCTTGCGGGTGCATCGTCAATCCGCAACTGGGCCGGAGGTGACAGCATCGAAGCGATGCCTTTTGGCAGACGACGAATTCGAGAATTGGATGAAACAGCAATTTCAGGTGCCGTGAAGTTGTGAAGTTGAGGTTTCCGAAGTCATGGGGGTACCCCCAGTTGTCATCCAAGCATGGATGACCTTGACTTAGTACGGAACAACCATGGTGACTTGCGGATCCTCCATGACTGAAGGAACCCAAATGTTTATCCCCTTTGGCTGGGTGGGTTTTAATTTTTCCTAAGCACCTAGAAGGGCTGTCCCCAGCAGACTGAAATCATGTTTCACCCATCCGGAAATCTTGCCGGGTATGAAATCCACACAAGTAAACAACATAAACAACTGCATTCCTAAAGTTTATAATGCACAGTGATCCACCCTTACTTGCGACCTTGAACGGCTCAAGACTTTGGTGGCAAGCATATGTAAACATGGAAGTTTTCCTGCAAGTTAGTCTTGATTTTTCTAGACTTTTCCCTCAATTCAATGCTGTTTATGCTCAGCCATCAGTCCACCCACTTGGTCGCTGCAGGTCGCGTAGCCGCTTATCACCACGTTGGCACTCATGAAGCCCGGTTTGACCTCGCTCCAAGAGCCAGGTTTGAAGCCCTGGGCCGTGCATGTGGTCCCTGAGATCCTTTGGCTTCCGCAGGTTTGAACATCTAATTCACCAAGACCGAGCATGCTTCGACTTTGGAGATGATCATGTTTTTATAACTATGGAACAACATTTTTAATGGGTAAATCCACTATAAATGGTAATTTTTCTCATGTTTTTTTCCTTTGGCGTGTGTCACAGTGTTCGTGTGTTTAGCAGGTGATCTGCAGGGGTCGTTTCACTGCGACTGGCGAGGCGCAACTTGTAAAAAGGAAAAACCATGGGCTGGCAGAAAAATCCATGGAGGTTCAATAATTGAATCAATATCGATGTACAATATGTGCATCTATACATGCTACATAACTACATACAGTTCTATTACAATATATCTCAATATATATATATGATATGTGGTTGGCTAGGTTAGGACATTTTATTGGCAGAACCACAGTCACCCCCCCGCTCCCCAAAAAATACTTTTTCTGTGGAAGCAGGCGGCAACTGGTAAGAACAAATTAATCATCAGATCTGAGATAAGCTTAACATGAATTTTAATGATTATGTAATATATATATATAGTTTTTTCTATTGTTCGTAGGCAGGCTCAAAGCCCATTGAGGCAATCTTCATTTTCCCAGCTGGATCTTGCGAGACCGACACATCCACGAAGCAGAAGCAATGAGCTTGCTGAATGGTAGCAAAAAATATATATGGCTTTGAGTGAAAATAGGAGTCTCCAATGGTTTAGAACATCATGCTTCCCATTTAAGTTGCTAGGGGTTGTTAGGGGTATCTCATCATATCTCATCATATCCCCTTGATCAAGACACTGGATTCTGGGGCGTACCGTGCTGAGGCACATTGGAACTCCTTGTTGCGGGTCCCAGGGGGTTGGGTCCAAGGTTGTGGGATATGTCATCCCCAACCAACTGGATAGGTAGTTTAGTCCTTTAGTATCCTTTAGTTCGGTTTTTTAATAAATGAAACATATTCATAACCAATCAAACTGTAACCAGCAAAAGATATGAATTTGTTCTGGACTACCACAGATTGACCATGATGTTTCGATCGAATTCACTATGTGTTTCTTGTCCCAAGGTTGGTATCTAGCTCCTTTTCAGCTCAGAGGTAGGCTTGACCAGGTAGCAAAAATAAAATTAAAGGCATGTGTGAGTCTTCTAGTGGAAGTTAGGGGCCTCAGGGGTGCCCACAAAGTTGCAGTTTTGTCCTGTTGCATCCTTACTTTGATCATCCATGTAGTACGTACATTGTATACGGCATGTTAACCTCAAATCAGAGGCATACTGATCACATACCCTCTTGCCATTAAACAAACATCGCACAATCCATGATTCCTAGGTGATCCGTAGATGACATGATGATGTGCCTCTTCACTTCATCATTTTGTGCGGGGATTTTCTATTGATTACCCCCCTGTAAAGTAAGAGTAACCCACCATTTGTATATGATTCTCCCGAGGTGTCCCCATGGGTTTTCCACATTTTTTTGTATGTTTACCCCAGGCCCCAGGGTACCATATATACAATGTTGTGCCTTGAGATGCAAATCATGTTGTATATTTATAATTGTGGATAACTTGTACAAATCATGTTAAAGTTATATCAATAGATAGGGATATATAACATTGGATAGCAGATATATTAGAAACAGATACAAACAAGTTAGCAAAGATAGCTGTTTTTTGTCGTCCAAACCGATGTTTTTATGATGGGACAATTTTGCTGCTCAAGTGAAACACTAAATCCCTGGGAGCATGGCAGCAGCAGCAGCAGCAGCAAACGTGGTGGCGCAGAGAGCGACACTGCAGGATTTCATCCTGGCGTTTCCTGTTGTTTAAGAGAAGATGAGAGAAGGTTGGCGTGGAAAACGCATGTGTTTCCTGTTGTTTCGAGAAGAAAACAAGGAAACGCGCATGATTTTCTAGATTTTAGACTTCCAGAACAAATAAATGCGTATCTATGTGTTTCCACGCAGAGACAAAAAAGTGATTGTTTAAAAATGTATTTCCACATCTATACACACGGTGCTCAGAAATCTCGACATTCGGGATATGTTTCCACAAAAATTGGGAACGCGCATTGTATCCTCATGAAAAATCATGAAAACACAAAACTGGCAAGGGAACGGGATTGTGTTTCCAACTCTCATCACTGTCACCATCGTGCTTGGAAACGCGCATGTGTTAAAAAAGTTAATTTTGGGTGTTTCCTCAAGACTGAAATCCGTAGCTGTTGTTCTCGCCCAAGCTCACCCGAACCGATGTTTTTGCCAGAAACTCTTGACATTTCGAGATCAAACGCTCAGGAAACGACACGCAGCGGGAAAACCGGAACTTGCCAGAATCACATGACAAATTGCGAGAAAACTACAAAATTCAACGCAACAAAAAAATACAAAAAATATAGATTAACTTACAAAACTTATAGTGCCAAACTTATTCATGGCAAAAACCTTTGGCTTCGTCTTCGACGGCCATAGCCTGCCGCGCAACGACCCTAGGCGAGGCATGACGCGAAACGAAGCCCTTCGGCAATACGGCATCCTCGCGCCACAGCCTCAGCGCGGCGCCATTCGTTCAGATCCATTGCTGGGTCAGAGTTTCCAAGGTCTTGGACTCCGCCCTCGCCAGCAGGAACTGCAGCGCCCAAAAGTGACACCCTGGGTCGGAGTCAAACGGCCTGAGGTCCCTGAAAGCGCACGGCGCTTTCGCCGCGGAAGGCCTGAATCCTAAGTGGGATGAAACGAAATTCTATAGGATCGTTGGAAAGGGTGGCTCAACCACGAAACAACTTAATGTTATTTATATATATTTATATATACATACTTGCCGACGTCCATTGACATCCACTTTCTAAATGTGAGGAAACCATTGAACAAAACATGATTTCCCAGAGGGTATTTGATTGTATCGCTCAAGATTCTGATCAAGTTAATGTTCCAGTATTGTCCCAGTTATGTTGATTATTTATGATTATTTATTATTCTGTAGTATTACATAATATATATATACATATATTTACACACAGCCTCACAATAGATGCTTGAATACAACAGAACATCCCTGAACAACATCTTATTTGGGAGATGTTTGTTTTTCGAGCGTATTTTCTCTAAATGAGCCTAATTGCACCGCTGGGGGCAGTTTTCCATTCAGTCTACTTTGAAACGCATATTCTGAGCGTATTTTCGTGGGAAGTTGAAGTTGGCGTAAACACCAAGTCAACAAGCGTAAATACCCATGCGTCAGGACACACATGCGCGTTTCCTAGTCTAAGTTTAAACAAGTAGAAAAAATCAGAAGAACATCTTATTTTCGAAAGAAGGAGGGTGTTTCTTGAATTGGGGGATCCGCAAAACATCCCAAAACCATGGGTCTCAATATGTCTCAATCAATATGTCTCAATCAATATGTCTCAATCAATATGTCTCAATCAATATGTCTCAATCAATATGTCTCAATACTAGAATGGTCTAATGACTTCGATGAATTGGAGATATCCCCATTTTAGGAAACCTCCATGAGTCTAGCAGAGATAAAAGTGCTGAAAATAGCCTTTTGGCGGCCGCCAGTGGCTCCGCTCCAAGACATCCAATTTTTTTTCGACGGAACACGGCCATTTGTTCCGTGTTCGTATCGGCACGGAGATAAGGACCAGATACTGAGCCATGAAAAAATACGTTGGCTGGGTGATTTTTTTGGCGATGCTGAGTGATGTTGGTCTTTTGGGGATTATGATGACCCACCAAAAACGTGGGGTGTCCATTGACCAACCAGTACAGTTGGGATGGTTTGTTTGTATTTTTGCATGGCTCATTTTGAATACTATTTAGTTTAGAATTAAAGGGTTGGTTGGCATGGCAGATCGACAGAACAGATACCTTGAAATTGTGATGAACATGTGGCCTTTAGATGCCTTTAGTCAACTTATATATGTGGCAAAATTGGAATTATTGACATGCTACCTTGTACAGTCAGTAGTCATGTTTGTGCGGGGCTGAATCAATGTAATACCAAGACACATACAATTCTTTCGCCATGTTTGTATCCTCCGGCAATCAAACATAAGAATGTCAACCCCCTTATGAATTTAGCACATATATATATAGGAAAAGAACATCTATTCTGGGAGATGTTACGGAGATGTTCCATTATGCCATGTTTGATTGGAGGGTTGTTTGTATTGATCCTATGAATTTGGTGTGCACCAATTTGTGCAAACTCTATTTGTTTTCAAACAAGTGGCGGGGTGCATTGCTGAAGTTCACACATGGCAACCTCTTGACGAACGCTCTTGCATCATTCACTGGTACTGATCTTGCAATATAACACCCATCGATATTCTGCTTTTCTCCCTAGGCTTGCACTCATTGACGATATATGTGCAGTCACAGCGTGCAGCCCAAGTGCTATACGTGAATCATCGCTTTGATTGGTCGTGCAATCATGAATTCCAGCTGCAGATTTGCTGGCAATTTTTATGCCGCTCAGCCGGGCCAAACCTGGGTGTTACAGGATTATGTGGGTGGTCTTAACATGTCTTAACAGTTTGAGGTAGTTGTGTCTCACCGCATCTCTCCACGTCACGTCCTATAGCTTTTTGGCGTGGCTTAATTTCTGATGAGATATCGGTTGATTCCAGTCACCATACTGTTGAGTTAGAACTCCTTGCTGTCAGTATTTCCTGAAGTTGGTGACGCTAGATCTCCGGTTCAATCCCAGTTGTTACTTTGTTAAATCAAATCCCAGGTTTTGTTGGTGAACGGGCTGTTGTTGCACGTTTAACTGCTACTTAGTCAAATAATGTCATGTAATGTCATATATATATATGGAATTATATGGAGGTTTCCTAAAATGGGGGGTCCCCATTAATTATGGATGGTTTATAATGGAACATCCTATTTCAATGGATGATTTAGGGGTACCCCTATTTGAGGAAACCACCATATATGTGTATATATACATGTGTGTGTGATTTTTTGTCATTTGCCTGATGATTTTAATCTAAGGACGGCTCAGCCGAAGGGCTCAGCGGTGTTTCATTGGCGTTTCCCATGCTCTTCGAAAACACGTCGGCATGGTGTGACGCTGGACTTTCGTAGGACCTGGTCAAAATGTACATAAACCAGGGCCATTGCAGTTCTTTTTTGCCAACTGAGAGGATGGATGGATTTTGGTTGGAACTCCTGTCACAAATGGATGGATTTTTCTTGCAATCTTTGAATGGTTTCAAGATGCTTCAACTGGTGTTTGGGCACCGGCAGCTGGAAGGAGAGGGCATAGTTTGACATTTTTCTGGCGGAATGATGGGCCCAAGCTTGGACGGCTGACAGTCTCTTACGTGCTTATGTCACAATTGTCACATACTGATTATAAAGTAGTTCAAAATAAAGAACACATATCAGTATCATCAGTTCCCATGGTGAATCCGTTTCAGGTGGCATCAGCTGGCTGAAAGAACTTCAGGCTAGTGCAGCCATAGCAATACACACGGTCAAAATGGGAAAGCAGCTAAGTGGGTGATGCCTTGTGTGGGACTGCCTCATGACTTGTTCGGGTCTTTGAACTTGTGGAGGTATACTTCTTTTGCATCTCATGATATATATTATATATAATGTATATGCATATTGAAAAACATCGAAAATCAATGTTGAGTTCCCAGTTTCCATGCAAATAGTTCTTCTTTGCATGAGAACGGGGCTGGAATTTTGGTGCACCTGGCCCACTATGACCTGAGGAAAGCCCCACCACCGCTGCTCTGGATCCTCCATCGTGTTGCGCTGCTCCGTATTCTGAGGACGTGTTGCATAGACACCTAAATTGAAGCAAGCAAGACTTCCAGCATCTAATATGTTAATATATATGATATGACGACATGTATATGTGTATATATATGTGTGTGTGTATGTATGTATATATATATTAACAGCCATCCAAATTGTATGTACACGAGTATGCCGAGTATGCACATATGATCACATTTGCGCGTATTATGTGTATATACACTCATGCACGCACACACACAGATATATATATATATATATACATATGCCCGCAGCTTGCTATGCTTATCTTGATTTACGGTTCTTCATTTTTCTTCGGCGCTGGTCATGGCATCCGCAAGTTGCAGATTAGCAAGGTGCATAGAACCCATCAAAATGGTGATGACTTGGGGATGGTGTTTTTTGTTGGCTTCGCCACGTTAATTAACATCTATAAGTACCATGGAATTTCATGGAATTTTTGCAGGTTTACTCAGTAGTACTGGTGACTTACAGGGAATGGACCAACAAACATTGTGATTCAACTGGCAATTTCAATGGAATTTCGATGAATTTACCACAACTTACCTTAATTAGGGTTCGCAATGTGCCCGAATTTGGCTTGTCTGAAAATGGGGCATAACCCGGCCCCAATTTCTAGAATACAATTATATTAAGGACTGCCTACAAAGTTTTGCAGCTTGGATGTCAGTTTTAATTCAATTTCCACCAATGATCAGTCACCGGGTTATAACATGTTATAATCTCCGGAGACGTTTGCTTGTGATGGTTGAATCCTATACAATGTTCATTGAGAATGGCAGGTTCTAGTTATCATTATCATTACTTCCTTAATAAGGTTTGAAAAGTGCCATCAATCGGGTTTTTCAACCATCCCATCCCTTACCAAATCTTACCAAAGACTTTTCGTAACCCCCCATCAAGGGTGACCCCCCAAAAATGTTGGATAAGTCTTCATTGGTGGCTGCTGGTAGTTACTAAGCCCTTGACAAGCCGTTGTTACAGTAATGGGTGGTGTCACCTAAAAAAAGGGCGGGGCTGATGGAAATCCAATGAGAAAAATGATAGAAACTTTCTATGTAATTCGCAAAACATCCCCAGCTAAAAAAGATTAGGGGGCTGATTGCATCCCCATACCATCCCCCAAACGAAAAAAAGCACCTGCCATTTGGAGCAGGTTGGAAGACTACTTCTCTCTGACTGGGGTGATTCTCAGGGTCTACTTGTATGTTACTTGGGATGGCGTATCCCCATTATGTCCAAATTCTGTGCAAATTGCCTCCACAAGAAAAAACTACATGCGTGCGTATATAGGGAGAGAGAGATGAGGGAGAGAAGGGAGAGAGAGCGAAAGAGATGAGAGATGAGAGAGCAATCTATATATATATATAACCCCATTTTCATGCTGAATGCCCATATTTTTTAAATTATACAATCACACACACATATATATACAATATACATACACACGTACATTATATATATATATATATATATTATATATTATATATAGATATGCGCAAACATCCACATAATCTATCATAATCTAATGTTCTTTGTTTTTCCGTATGTATAATGGCTGATATATTTCTTCCATCTATGGTTGATTGTCCATAATTTTCTGCTCCTTCTGCTAGTTAAACTGTGTATCGTTACACTTTTCCTATGGCAGGTGGCTCAAGAGGAACCACGGAAAGCACGTGACAGGCAGTCGCTGCAGGGTTGAGCCGTTCCGATAGGGGAGATGCTCAGCCGATGGAGAAATGCGTAAGTAACTTACCTACAGAAATGGCGTTTGTGGATATAGAAGTAGCAGAACTGGTAGTTTCAACTATATAATTCTTTTAGAGAATCATTTTTCCCTATCATCCTGACCAACATCCTCAAAGGATGAATGAGGAGGACATGATCTGGACCTGGGATCGAGATGTCGATCTAAGATCTACCATTTGGGAATTTAACATAGCTATTGAAAATTGCACATTTATAGTTGAGTTACCTATTAAAAATTTTGATTTCCCATAGCTATGTTAATTTACCAGAGGGTACCATATGGTAGGATCAGGGGTTCTGTCACTCATTCTTGTACCAGATCAAGACCTGCTGGAGGATTGATCAAAATCAACTGCTTCTGTAGCCTGTCTGCTGGAGCGGATGACAACTGACACCCCCTCACTGACTCTGAGGAACCTGATGTGATTGGAACCCAAAAGGTCTTCGTGTTCTGACAGATATGCCTATTGATGCCATGATGTCATCTCCCAAGGATACTCCCACCCTGGGATGCTTCCGGCTTCCAACCTCCCAGCTGTCGTGGGTTAAAATACCCCGTATCAGCTTACAAAGCAATACAACTGGGCATGTCCCACTAGAATTATAAACAATAAAAACAATTTAAACAACTAAAACATCAGTGGATAAACCGCTAACTCATATAAAGCATCAGTGGATAAACATTACTATCAGTTGATTTAATCAGTTAACTAATTTAAACAGCTAAAACAGTTGAAACCCACTTCCTATCAGTTGATAACATTGCTGCTTCGCCAGTCAAGGCCGGTCCGTTGCCACAGAGGTAGGGTCGGGACGGTAGGACGGTTGAATGGGAAGGCTTCGGTATTCCATTCATAATCCATGAATATTCGATATTAAGATTCCATTAGTATCCCACTAAACTTAAATAGACCATTAACCCAAACAACCCGCTCACGTCGCTACATCCTGCGTTTGCGGGCAAGAAATGTCGCAGATTTGCATCACGAATGTCTCAGTAGCAGGTGGGGGACAAAAGGAGCAATTGTTGAGGCAAGCGTGATGGAAATTAAGAAACCGTAAGGGCAATTCGTCTGTAAGGAATGCTCGTGCATGTGATATAGTTCATATAGCGTGAGCATTATAATATATAATACTCGTAAAATCGTGGTAATTTGGATGCAATTATTTAATATTGTGAAGCAATTATGGATTTTAATGAGCATATATATATATTATGGTGATTCAAGTTATCGTTTACAATTAAATTGATGTTCATAGTTTATAGTCCCAACCAGTTCCATCGATTTGCTGAGCGCATCCCCTTTGGCCGCAGGCTGCCCCACGGCCACGGCCGCGGGCCTCAAATGCAGGAGATCATCACAATTCACGTGCTATATGTTATACTATATATACCTGTATCTTCCAAAGGGCCTGTATTTCAGCCTGACCTCAAATATCAGCCTGCGGCGGAAACTGAAAACTCAGGCGGAAAGTGATTTTATCCATATTTTGAGGTATTCTGATAAGATCCTGGTGGACGATCCAGGTGAAAAGAAAT
>Ga0126342_10010867_pt1 | contig 16289 bp, 16 predicted proteins | sample Cyp1metagenome_FD_92528 | JGI IMG/M metagenome (GOLD analysis project Ga0126342, IMG submission 92528) | Coral microbial communities from Lord Howe Island, Old Settlement Bay, Australia - Cyphastrea 1 metagenome | ecosystem: Host-associated > Invertebrates > Cnidaria > Coral ... | reverse complement strand
ACATATTCCCAAGTAATTGGGAATGTGGTGATTCATGCGATAAATAATTGAGTTTTGGGTTCGTCTTCAGATAGCCCCCACTCGAATCTGTCATGGGCTTCGAAACATTCATATGTAAACCTTAGGTCCCAAGAAATAAGTCGGTTAATAACATATGTTAAAGGGTTACTTCTTAAGCATTAAATAAGGGTTAGCACCCAGGAATTTAATTAATATTAGAGGGGGAGAAATTCCTTTCTAGAAACCTTAGGCATCAGAAAATTAGCGCCTACAAATTTTATTCGCCTAAGACTATAAATTCCGGCAAGTAAGGTCAAACCCCAGGATTTTAATCTTAAAAAGGTCAAAACCCCAAATATTAATCGCGATATTTTCCCAGGACAAAACTCTCCGGAGTGCACCAAATAAGGATATTAATTTATATATATTAATATATAATATAATAATAATTATTATTTTTTATTTATTTATATATATATATTATAATATAAAAATAATATTATTTAATTATTATTAATAAATATATATTTAATAATTTTAATTTAAAAATTATATTATAAAAATAAAATTATAATTTAAATATTTATAAATATATTAATATTTTAATTTAAAATATATAATTATTTAAATAAATTTAAAATATATTATATCATTATTTAAATTATATTTATAGAATAGGTTATAAATTAATTTAATTTTTCTAAAATAATAATTTAAAATATTATTAAATTATATTTAATATTATTTATTATAAATTTATTCTAAATTAATTTAAAAAAAAAATATAAATTTCTTATAATACTATAAATATCTAAAAAAAATGGTTTTATTATTTATTATAAATTTATTTTTATAATTTTCGACAGCAATGGTTCTAAAAAAAAACCATAAAAGGCATTTTTTTCCGACAAACATGGCCTCCGTTTCCGACAAACATGGTTTATTTCGACAATATATGCAGATTTTGGGAATATTGGATATATCCAGATCTATTCTTCCCAAATCTCTACCTTTTTCTCATCTCTAAATTTCTACCCTCTTTAAATCTCTATTTTCTCTTAATCTCCATTTTTCATATCTCTAATCTCTCCACATATCTATTCTCTCCGATTCTCTATTCTTTCTACCTCTCTATTCTCTCCCCATCTCTATTCTCGCCACATCTCTGCCCTTTTCAAATCTCTACCCTCTCCACATCGTTATCTTCACTTCTCTATTATCTTCACATCTCTATTCTCTTCCGATCTATTTTATCTTAAGTTTTCTATTATCTTCCCATTTCTATCCTTTTCACTTCTCTTCTTCACATCTCTGCTCTCTTCACATCTCTACCTCTTTATATTATTATTTTTGGCTCTTTATTAATTTCGTATTTTTTTTCTTTCTTCATATTTCTATTATCTTAATTTCTTTACTATCTTCTCATCTCTACCCACTCCATTTCTCTTCTTTACTTCTCCATTATCTTCACATCTCTACTCTCTTCATATTTATATTATTTTCATTTCTCTACTCTCTTCATATCTCTATTATCTTCGCTTCTCTATTATCTTACCATTTTAATATGTGTTTAAACAAAAATATACATAAAATCACTATTCTTATTAATCATTACAATATAAAATATTAACTATTACAAATAAAAAATGTTAATTATTAAATTCATATTTTTGAATATATTAAACCTATATGTATATCTAGTAATATTAAATATTAAAAAAATGTATATTGTAAATATGTTTAAGAAACAAAATAAATATATTTTTATGTTTATCATTAAATCTATTTTAGAAATATGTATATATATATAATTATATTTTGATGAGTTTTTTAAATATCTAGTTGGGATAATATATAGAAACTACTAGTATATATTTATAATATTGAATAATTTATATTAATAACAATTTAATAACAATATATAACAATAATGTCTCAATTTTGAAATAATTTATATTTATCTATTATCTATTGATTGTTTTTTACATCTATGTTGCCTCAGGCAAATTTCTGCTTTTCCACACCCTCTTAGGCACAAAAACGCGCTACCTAAAAATGCTGACCCCCCCTCCTTCTTGGTGGTTTCCAAAATTGATTCCAACAAAAAAACATCTCCATTATTGATGACAGCAACTTCGTTGAGGCTCCGACTCCATTGATTGCACAGCCAAGGGCACTTCCTCACCACCTGGAGTTCTTCAGGACTCACGGTTAGCCCTTTAAGTGGCCACCCGATCCAGTTGAGATTCAAAACGATGCAAATCATCATTAACCAAGGAAAGAATGCACATCTTACTTGTTCATCTTGTTCACATTCATTGTTGTACTTGGTTGAATTTCTGTTTTGGTGGAAGAACATGGAAGAACCAATGCAGCAAGGAAAACATGAAGTCACTGGCCCACCTCTAGGCCCCATTACATGGGGTTATTTCTGGAAGCTTCAAGGTCTGCCATCTAGTAAGGAACTTCACCAATTACTTTCTCTAACATATTTTTTTCCGACCAACATCACCAATTCTTCCAGGAAACCTTCGAATCTCTGAAGATTTCGAACAGTTTTGAAAAGACTTTTTCAGCTACGACCAGTCGTCAATTTACGGTCTTTTAGGCCTTACACTTATACCCTTTACCAGCTACAAGTCAGTCAGAACCCCGTTTATGGAATGATTAGCCGATAAGCCCATTTATACCCATTTATACCCATTTATACCCATGTATAACCAAGTATAGGTCAATATAACCATTCTTTAAGGGCTCAATTTTGATCCAAGAGCCACTGAGCCTCACCTGCCCTGAGCCGCCCGGACACTGAGTGCATCGACCCATTAGCCCTTCATCCAGGGACACACGGCCGGCACCTGGTGAAGGATCATGTCTGATTGGATGGTCTTTAAAGTCAGCATACACTGGGAAACATGTGGTAAAACACGTAAATACAATGGTAAAATTGATGATGAGGATGAGGATGAGGATGAGGGTGAGGGTGAGGCTGATGCTGATGATGATGATGATTATGATGATGGTGATGATGATGATGATGATGTTGATGATGATGGTGATGATGATGGGAGTTTTGGACTGTTTTGGATGATTTTGGGGGGCCAAATCAGTCAAAATTCACTAGGTGCGTCATGGGTGGATCATGACTATAATGGGATGATGATTCTTGTGCGAAGTCGCTTTTTCTCTCTTTATGTTTTGTGCCAAAATTGTCATGTCTTGGTGTTTATGTTTCTTGTATGCTAGATCGCGTGCATCAAAATTTGGGTTTCTGTCAATATCGCCAGTACTTTTTCTTGAAGCTTTGCAAACAAATCCTGGGAAAAAATCATGAATCCTGAACAAATCAATAAATAAGCAGATTATCCGACAAGGCTGGGTCAAACAGTAATGATGACCCCAAAAACAATTCCATCGAATTCTGCCCCAATCTAAAACAGTAAAGATTAATCCCAGTTAATTCTACCCCAATCTATTGGTAATACATCCTCAATATGTCAAATTGATGCATAGCCCCACGGAAAACTCCATCCAGCTGCACTCTGGCACCGCCACCGGTTGGACTGGCCGCACACTCCTTCGAGTGCTGTTCGATGGCTGTCATCTCAGCGAGGGATCAAACTTCATCATCAAATCAGTGCCGATGTGATGAATGTTGGGTGGTTCAAGTTCAATTTTCAATGACCTCCAACATTTTCAGAACATACCAGGGTAGTGAAGGCCCTGGCGGCCCAGGAAAAAACGTTTTTTTGCACTGCAAGGTGGCCGGTCACCAGCTGCACAAGATGGATGAAACCTCCACAAATGTAAACAAATGCGATGTGCTCGAAATTCCCCAGTTGAAACTGCATTGATCATACAATTCCCTTTACACATTCTACATCATATATATATATATATATATATATATATACATGTATGATCATGTGTGTGTATGTCTGTATGTCTGTATGTATGTAAGTATGTATGTAAGTATGTATGTACGTACGTGCGTATGTATGTAAGAATGTAAGTATGTAATGTATGTAATGTAATGTATGCAATGTATGTGTGTATTTGTATGCATGTATGTATGATGTATCTGGATAAATCTTCACAAATCATCATGATTCACTAACCTAAAATGAGTGCTTTTTGGACTTCCCCCTACCAATCATTCCAGTGACATCGCTTTGCGAGGTCGTCATCGCTGAACGGCACCCCGTTTCAGCTGAGCTCGCCACGTCCAAGGGAAGTCGGGTACCACACGAGCCGCACCTGGCTGAGAGGATCTGAAGCATGTTTTAAGGTGAATTGTCCCAGCAAAAAATGGTGGGAAACATGTGAAAATTCATCACTTTAATGACCTGAAATTCTGGAAAATCAGACTTTGGACTGATGATACCTGGGAATCATGGCTGGCTGGAAAACCCCCAGTGTTAAACAATGTTGAATGAGTAAATCATCCACCAATGGGGAAGTCTCCAGCAAGGTTTGCCAGAGAAAACCCTCCTGCAACATCTGCGTATTCCAATGATGGCTGGATCGTTTAGGTGACCGTTTCAGCTTCCATTGCCCAAACTCTCCTGGTTCTAAGTGGCATCAACATCATCAACCGGAACTGGAATGGGACCTAGCATCTTGCAAAGGGATCTGGTTGGTAATGCAATAACCATCTTGAAAAATATGAAAGTCAATGGGAAGGATGACAGCCCATATACGAAATGGAAAATAAAAGTCATGTTTGAAACCAACCAGGGATTGTAGACTTTCTCTTTACGAGTTGAGTTGAGGAAACTCAAAGTCTTGAAATCTGGAGAACCAATAAGCTGCTCGCAGGTCTCAACCCATCCCGAAAAGAGTCAACAAAAAGGATCACCATCTGAAATTGCGAAAGAACATCAAACATCATCAAACCATATTCGAAAGCACCAGCATCATGTTTCGTTCTATCTTATATCCATTTGGGTGTGTCTGAAAATGTTGTGTACCCCTAATCTAAACCCAATGGTTTTGCTGATCATTATCCCGTTTTTAAATGGCTATTTCATTGGGAATATACCCAACATTTTCATCACCAAACCCATTGATCTCCCAGCGCCACTGATGAAAGCCTCGCAACGCCCATAGCGTCCAGCATCGCTTCCCAATCATCAGCCTTCCGGCGCTGGGGGATTCAGGTCCTGGGGATGGGTCAAAACCCTGGTGCCGTGCCGTGTTCACCCCAAGTCATAGCTGGGTTAAAATGGATGTGAATAACCCACTAAAAATGGTATGAAAATAGGTATTGATCCATACCCATATAACATAAAATATTCTAATATACTATTAGATATACAACATAGATATACAACATTTCATAATATACATAATTTATCTATGTACATATGTATTCGTATGAATTATATATTCAGAACACAAAGAAACACACAGCTTTAAAGTTACGTTGACAACTGAGATTTTTGGGGGTCCGCAAAATCATGAAACACCCAAAGCTGTCAGGTCTCCTCAAAATATATCAAAACTTATCAAATCACAAGGTCTATGATAAGGAGGGACACAAACAAAAAACATATTTAAAAAGAAACATGTTTTTCAACACACTACTTGCCTGGTGAAACATTGCTTGTAGCCCTCAGTTCTTGGACCATCCCCCATCTGCTGGGAAATCTGAAGACTTCATTGTGTTTTGTTCCATGCATTGTAGAGATAACTTCCCCACCGTTGGTTGTAAGAGTTGTAAGATGTTGTAACCTCGCCCTTATCCTCACTTAAATCCCAGGTGTTTGTCATCGTGCCTTCGCTTGGCTTTCCGAAAGCGAAGCATCTGCCTTTGAATTAAAAGGTGGACTGGAAGGGGACCTGGTGAGGGGGACCTTGCCGCGGCTTGGTTCAGTTGAGATGATGATCAACACCCTTTCCAAGTAGAATCAGTTGGGGACTATATGGATCAGTAATTGTTGAACTAATTTTGTGATGATGATGAACCAAATAATGCCTACATTGTTCGTTTCCTTCTAGAATTAGAATAAAATGAATAATTAGGGACTATATGGATCTAAGCACCTCATGAAGAAGGCAGGGCCTGAGGCACGTTGATCACACCTTCCAACATCGGCCGGCCTCATCATCCTCCAGTTCGAAAAAACGGGTACCCTCCGCCGTGGCCCTTCCTGGAGCGGGTGCTGATTCTGGGAAGATCCCCAGATCAATGGCTGGTCTCACGAAGAAACACACCATTCCTAAGAAAAAAACATCAGGAGAGATCATTGAATAACTTGAATAACGCAATTTTCCAGTTTGCCCCGAAATGTGGAGCGTGCTTAGCAATTAAGATCCATCACCAACGGAGGATTGCGATTGATACGATTGAAAATTGAGACTAACCACACTGGAAAATAGGCAGATTCAAACCACCAACCAGTCATAAAACTCAGGGTGGCCATCCACATCTCATTTGGTGTGGAGGCTGATTCACACCAAGAATCCCCCTTGGTCTATCCCCAAGATTCCCCCAATCATATGGCGCCTGTACATACTCAAAAAAAAAACATCTCACCAAATCCCACAAAAAACAGAGATCGTCAACACCGCTGGTTTGTTGCTTCCTCCCCAAAATGATGCACTTGCACAACATCATCCCACTTGAAACCATGTAGCCCATCCACTTTCAATGGCTTAACCATAATTTTTTCAGGCCAGGTATCCCATTTTTCTGCCTGAACAAAATCCACCATGTTCTTGGCATTTCCCAACTGGGGCCTTCCAGAAACTCGTCCACCGATGGTAGATCCTTTCTCTCCGTGTGTTTCGCCTGAGCCCGTGGAGTCCAGAAAACCTCCCAGATTTTTCGGCTAAACCACCCTCAGAACAGGCACTATGAAGTCGGAAAAAAAAGCGCCTTCCAACCCCAAGTTTCTCATATTATATTTGCAATTTCCGAAAGGATTTACACTTCGCGTAGCCATGTTCGTTCAGAACATGACCATGGGCTGACCATAGGATTTAACATGTTCATACATTTTCCCCAAAATTTACGGACCAACCCAAGGACACTTGAAATTTGGACATGGGAGATACGCCAATTTTATGGCCTCTTTTAGGAACAACAACCGACAGTTTCCAGAAATTTCCAGCGTCGAAGCCGAGGGGCCAACTCACGGGTGATCCATTCCTCCTTCTGGTGCAGCGCCTGGCAGATCCAGAAGATAGGACTCCAAGACACGTAAATGTTCCTAGATGCTTCATTGCTGCTTATAACTGAAAGGGATCCACCAAAAGTCAGAGACGTCAGTTCTCCGGCTTTTCATTTTGCTAGGTACGCATTGCAAAGATGGCTTCTGGCCATCTCGTTGTAAATGTCCTCGTAGAGGTTGTTCTTTGCACCCCGTACCAAAAAGTCGTCATCTCCTCCAATCCGCTTTGGCCGCACAATCTTCTTCTTCTCGGGATCCCGGTAGTCCCCAACAATTCTAACGGCAGGCCAGGATGGAAAGTGGAACTGGGTGCTACTTCTGAGAAGGAAAAACACACAACACTAAACACTACCAGAAGCAAGAATCAGGTACGATCAATCAATCCCCTTTAGTCATTTTAGTCTTTTGGTGCATGGGTAGACATTTGAAAACAATGTAGTGCGAACAAGAACAAAACTTCTCTGAAATCTGCAGGAAACAAGAGAACTTCGCCAATAGTTGAGTAGAGGAGATAGCGTTGTACCCAGCTGTCCAACTGATAGAGATGCAGCTCGATCAAGCAACTGTCCTCAGCGGCGAGGCCCAACCTGTGCCCAACGGTTGCCTGGAATGGTATAAGGGCCACAAACCAGAGATTCTTGGTTCATCTTGAGTACAGTCATGTCCGGTAAACCCAAGACTAAACCATCCCGAATATCATCATCAATGGGAGGTGACCATCATCCCCAAAATGGTCGGTTGATGATTGGGTCTACCACAGGAACCAGCTTTGAGACCAGGCGCTTGGTTCCCTCAAAACTTGATTGTCTTTACATTCCTAAAGCGACATGGTTAGCATTCCACGATAAACATCAAGAGAATACCATCTGGTTTCATCATGCATGGCTAGCTGGAAAATCTCCCATTTATAGATGACGCTTCCATGAACACCTCCATTTAGCTCGGGGATTGCCCATTGCCAATGTTTGATTACCAGTTGGTTAGAGATATTTGATTTATTTCATATATTTAACATCCCAGATATTTCCAACATCCAATGTTTCATTAAATAGTGTCCCATGTAGATCTGTTCCCATTGGCAATCCAATGTTTTACTACCCCATACATCCCAAAAATTGTATTTCCATATATTTCCCAGTGATATCCCCATTTTCAGTGCCATTTTCAGTCCCAGCATTTCCACGTCGCTCCCCCGTTTGCCAAGCATCCAACGGCATGAAGATCACGTTGGGAGCCCAACCGCCATTGGGCGCCAAGACCAGGCCATTGGACGCGAAGAGACGGGCTTGCGCCACCAGGGTCGATGGTAGATCAGCCAAGATTTCAACATCCAGGTCCTGGCATCTGGTGCCGGTGCCATCTGGTGCTTGGCTCGGGAAATTTCAGAAAGCTGGGAATGGAAAATCCCAGGTTTTTCTTTTGACGATTCACTGGATTCATCTGGCACCCTCTGGTAAATTAAGAGTTGGACCCTGACAGTTGTTGGGGTTGGAAGACGAGTTTCCATTAAAAATTGGTGAGTTTCAGGGTCTATGTTTATTTACCAGAGGGTAATATTGGCTTGAAAAAATTTTTGAGGTGAAACAACTGGATGATGTTCATGAGCTGGGCTGTAAACCTGAAATTTAGAACAAACAATAAAACAAGCTATGGACCAACATTGAAGCCAAAGATCACCCAAAACTGTCAAGGATGATTCCAGCCTTTCCTCTAAAAAAACATTTTTCAAAAGTAATCTAGCAATGATTCTTGGGTTGTAGATATCTAAAAAACATGGTTTCATATATGATCAAGCTAGCTGATTTTGTTTCATTAACCGTCATATCACTAGAATTCATGGGTTGTATAACCATCAACCCATCATAAATGAATGAAAAAATCATGGTACCTATTACTTATTTTGACTGGAATGAGCTTGATGCTTCATTGAAATGGACATATATATATAAAACTATCACTATAATTCCCCAAGGACTTGCACGGTCTAATATATAAATATATGTGAACATATTATCACTATCATAAGGACATATATACATATATATACATATATATATATACATATATATACATATATATATACATATATATATATATATATACATATATAAATATATACATATATATATACACATATATATATATTCATTGATTTTCACAATTCATACAATTATACTTACCAAGGCCAATGATTAGGACGGATGGTTGATGGAATGGTTGGATATTGAAAAAACATACTAGTCATATTACTCATTGAATTATCAGAACCATCAACCATAACACATATATATATGTATATTCTACAGATATTCTATCATATATATCCTATAGCCTATAGTCATCAAACTATCATACATATATATATATACATATACATATACATATTTATATATATATATATATCACCATCATGACCATCCAACCATCCAAGGTCCCAAGGTCTTCCCAGCACGGTCGCCTTCCGGAGGAGCGGCCGCAAGTCTTCGGGACGCCGGATCCGGCGCCAGGACGACGAGAGGCCACGGCTGTAGATCAGCGCCTTGCGGTGGTACTCCTCGGTCCAATGCTATGCCATGGGAATCCGTGCTTTGGTACGGTATAATACATGATATATGATATATGATACATGATATATGATACACTATATATGGTATATGAAATATGGTATATGATATATGATATATGCTACATTATATTTGATATGTGATGCATGATATATGACATATGATACATGATAAATGATAAATGATACATTATCTATGATATATGCTACATGATATATGATATATGATAAATGAAAAATTATACATTATCTATGATATATGCTACATGAAATATGATATATGATAAATGTAAAATGATATATGATATATGCTAAATGAAACAAGGCATATGACATATAATAAACAATATATGATATATGATACATGATTTTTAATATATGATATTTGACAAATGGTATATGATATATGATATTTGATACATTGTACAAGATACATGCTACATTATTTTTGATATGTGATGCATGATCTATGACATATGATACATGATACATGATATATGATACATGATATGTGACATATGAAATATGATATATGATATATAATACATTACATACGATATATGCTACATTATGATTGAAATGTGATACATGATATATGACATATAAAATATGACATATGATATTTGATACATTATCTATGATATATGCTACATTATATTTGATAGAAGATACATGATAAATGACATATGATACATGATACATGAGATATGACACATAATATATGGTATATGAAATATGATCTTTGATACATGATACATTATATTTGATATATGCTACATTATATTTGATATGTGATACATGATATAAAACATATCAGACATGATACATGATATATGATACATAATATATGATACATGAAATATGGTATATGTTACATTAAATATGATTTATGCTACATTATTTTTGATATGTGATACATGATATTTGACAAATGGTACATGATACATCAAATGATAAATGAAAATGATATATGATAAAAGATAAATGATAGATGATATATGATACATGAAACAAGGCATATGGCATATGATAAACAGTATATGAAACATGATGTATGACACATGATATATGATATATGATATATGATTTATGATACATAAAAAATGATATATGATATATGATACATGACACATGATGAATGATACATGATATATGATACATGATATATGACACATGATACATGATATATGACGCATGATATATGACATGTGATTTATGATACACTAAAAATGATTTAAAATATATTATATATAAACCATTAAATATGATATATGATATATGATATATGGTAAATAATATATGATACATAATATATGATACATGAAATATGATAAATGATAAATGATACATTATATATGATATATGCTACATGGTATTTGGTATGTGATACATGATATATGACATATGAGACATGATAAATGATATATGATGCATGATACATGAAATATGATACATGATATATGATATATGATAAATGAAAAATGATAGATGATATATGAAACATGAAACAAGGCATATGACATATGATAAACAATATATGATATATGATGCATGATATATGATATTTGAAAATGATATATGATATATGAAATATGATACATTAAAAATGAAAAATGATATATGATATTTGACACATGATGAATGATACATGATATATGATATTTTATATATATGATATATGATACATGCTACATGACATATTGCACATGATAAATGATATATGACACATGATAAAAAAATATATATCATACAATATATATGATACATGATGTATGATACATGATATATGATACATGATATATGATATACATATATATGGAGGTTTCCTAAAATAGGGGTACGCCCAAATCATCCAAAATCAGACCGTTGAGTGAAACATCATGGATATATATATATCATGGATGAACAATACTGGTGAGTTCAATATGATAATGATATGTGGGTTAATTGATGATGCATAAAAGATTCATGGATACAGAGATGAATGGGATTTGATGGGATATATCACAAAAGAAATTAGCTATCACTATGCCACTGAACATGACATATACATTGTTTTTCAGAAATGGTGCGAACCCTCCAGTAGTTTAACGATTTTCTATTGAAAATTGCACATTTTGAGTTTTACGATTCACCTATTACGCATTTCCATTTCCCATGGTCATGTAAGTTTTTCTGCAGGGAAAATTGTTATCCCACTACAAAGGGATATATATATGTGTGTGTGTATATATATAAATTATACTTAGTTTATCAGTTTTAGTTTAACCTTCATTGCTTTTTCATAGCAAATCACCCGTTTTCCCATTCCAACTGGCCACCTTTTTCACACTGTTCTCCTGGTCCAACTGCCCCAGCACGGCGAAGGTGAAGTGCGGCGCGGCAAAGCGCAGCAGCGCTGAAGGCTTCAACCGGTAGTCGCAGCAGTTCCGCAGACCTGGGGGCCCCGTGACATGTTATTGTTGGTTGAGTTTAATGTGGGTAAAACAATCATAAACCACCTATTTATGGTGATTTGGGGGATGGTTTATTAATGTTTTACCCACATTTTGCTTGTATTTTTCGATTATAATGCCTGAAATAAAGAGGTCAGTTGTATAGGTCAGTTGTGTTTGTTGGTTTTATTTCCCTGTTGAACTATAGAATCAGATAGATCTCGACCATCGCTCCATGGCACAACATGTTCCAACTTACCTGTCGTTTGGGTGGGCCCTTCCTGCAGGGAGCACTGTGGTCCTATCCAACTTTGGAGCACCTGGCTCCACTGGAGAGGGCTGCTAAAAGAGATGGGGTATCCAGTGATATAATGCAGGCAATCCTCCAAGGGAATATAGTGAGGTTCAGGAACCGAACCGGAACCGTCAAACCGAACCGCAGAAAATCAAATAGCCTACGAACCGTAGGAACAGTGAACCGGAGGAACCGGCGAACCATCTTACCCTCCACCAATAAACTGATTGGCAAAGTTGTAATTGCTTTTTGTGTTCAATGAAAAAATCAAATATGGGGTTCTGAAATAATAAATTGTATGCAGTGATACTTCAGGAAGCTTTGATTTTCCGAGTTCAGCTCTCTCCATTCTTTGAAAGCCGCTGCTCATGAAACGCACGGACCGATATTCCTCTAGTGACATTTGCATGGCCATAATGCAATTTGTGCTCCTCTTTTGGCACGGAAGCGCCTGATTTGCATTTTTCAAACGCCCAAAAAAGCAAAAGGCCTGAGCTATAAACCCATGGACGGAAACAATCTGTATTTGCTTTTCCCACGCCAGAAGAAAAGCACATATCAATGCATTATGTTCCAAACACCGAATCGAACCGAAACCGACCAGGAACTGCATGAACCGGAACCGCACATGAACTGAACCGGGCCTATACTACAAACCGAAACCGGACCAAACCGAACCGAAACCACACTAGCAGAAATGTTCTATGCAGGGTATTTCCTATGGACATGTAAGCTCTGATGCATTTGCTATACGTGGCAGGTGAAACATTGAAACATTGCTGGCAGGCTACTAACAACTAACGAAACTGGCCGAAAACTGCGACCATGATCCGTGCCGTAAGACATGACACTGGATGCAAAAACCTTACCCAGCAATACCTGGCCTTCAAGGATGTGTAGCTCGCCAGTGATGCAATACTCTTTTGTGCTTGAAAAGTTGTGAACTTTCCAACCGTTTGCTTTGGAAAGTGCCCAAAACAAGTCATCCAACCAATAGGCAGCAGGGCAGCTCGTATTGGGATGCTTGGCCATCCTGTCTACCAGGATCGCAAAATCCGAGTTGTTGTAGACAGCTGTCCACCAGAAGAAAGGCCAAAAACTCTGATGAAAGTCATGATTGATGTTCCCCTGGCATCTGATTCTCAAGAAAGCAACATGCTCATAGCTAAGAGTCTCAAAGGTGTCAGCGCTCCCTTTGGCTTTGCAACAGTATCTCTTCTCGCAATCCTTCCCGGGCTTCCCCAAACAAGCTGCGGGACATGCTTTGCTGGAGGCCACATACCTGGAGTCCAATGGGTAGAGGGCTGCCGTCACATTGACCCACCGTGATGGGGGTACCGTTGCTCGATTTGGCACGGCTGCTGCGGGACTTGGTACCGTTGGTGCCGTTGATGGGCAAGGACTTGCAGTCGTCGTCTCACAAGCTGGGCTGAAGACGGGTGGTTTGCCTCAATCAAATTGTCAGGCGCTGGGCGGCTCAACTTCATCTATATTTTTGAAACCAAACAACGCGAAAGAAACGAATGGTCACTTTCCTGGTTGCTGCTTTCAACCGGCTTTTATTGCCAGGAAAGCCACCCCCAAGCCCTGTCTGATTTGGAACCACCAACCAGGAAAAGATAACATGGACCACTGTGCATGGGTGAAACATTGGGTACGGTACGCCCATAAAATCCACAAGTTGTCATATTCCCGACTAACTCACGAACAATGACCAGAACGGCCTGGGGCTATGTAGGCTATGCCTTATATATTCAGACAAACCCCACGTTGTCTCCGACTTGTCGCATCTTCTGCCAATGCCAAAGCCATCCCGGCCGCGAGGCCCTTCGCAGGGCTTGGCCTCTTCATACCAGCGCATGTAGTCCTGTACGGTCCACGACCCCAAATGCTGGAAGCTGCTGGTTGACCCAGGGCCAGTTTTGAATTGTTCTTTTAAGTTCCCAATATTGATTAGAATTTTGAACTAAGACTTCCAACTTACACCAACTGGTTGGTGGTTTTAACCATCTTGAAAAATATTAGTCATTTGGGATGATTATTCCCAATATATGGAAAAATAAACATGTCCCAAACCACCAACCAGGTTTAGAATTTTGAACCAAGACTTCCAACTTACAATGTTTTTTTCCGGCAAAACCCACTCCGAAGATTTTGACCATATTTTTCTCGCTTCAAGCCGTTTCTTTCGCGTCCTGCATGGCCAGTTCCACCTGCTCCCGAAACTTAGAGCCGCCACTCGAGCGGTCGAGCGGACCTGAAGAAGGGTCGGGGATGTGACGCGGATACAGAATAGAAATGGTATAGAGAGTGATCGAGATAGTTGATGGAAATGCCATATATTCAATATATATATATTATTTTTCTATACAAATAATTAACATTCATCAATTAAACTGATAAACTAATTACTAAGCAAATGCAGTAGATAGGTATATATATATATTATAGAATGATACAGATAGATAGATAGATAGAAAGATAGATAGATAGATAGATAGATAGAACATCCCCAGTTACCCTTTATGGGAAATTCGGATGCACATGCAAATTCTTTCAGTTGTCAAGTGTTCCACTTAAACATCACACAGCCATTTGCGGTACAAAACCATCAGAATGAGACATTTGCCACGCGTCTGATTTACAAGACAATCCATACCTGGAGCCCATATGACCTCTATTTTGAATGATTAACCATGGTTGACTCTCCATGTGGTCAGCCAAATCCTCCAAGATACAGGGTAACATAGGTATACGGTATATGATAGTATATTTAATTTAGATTTATCATGATTTTATCATTTAACCATAATATTTTGGTGCACATGCAACAGATGTAAAGATGTCATGTAAGGATGATCCGTAAATCGAGAGGGACGATGGTATGAATCAACAATCGTTGATTGAATTTAGATGAACAACGGGCGTCCAATCTGTTTGGAAGCCTCAACGTGTTGACCCATTTCTACCATCACATCCAGGAAACGTGCGGCAAAGTAGTCCGAGAAGTTGTAGCTGCTGTTGCAGGGAAACCGGCCCGTGTCATCCAACGCATAGGCATGCGGAAGCCCATCCAATGCTGAGTCTTTCGTCTGTGAGTGCAGAATGATTCCTGCCCGCGCCCAGTCCAACGTTGGGCAGGGAGGTAAAGGGGGTGCATCTCATCCCAAAGAAGAGGATCCTGAAGCTGAGAGTCAAACTGCTTCACAGCTTCACGCGGCACCAGAAACAGCAACTAATCATCATGTCCAATTCCCCAAATGATTATCTGGGCCAATAAGAGAAACGAGTTTCGGGCAGCAGTCCTGCTTCTTGAGCCAAAGCGACAAGTAAGACAACAATTTAAGTTGCCAAGTGACCTGCAAACTGGATTCCCGGCTTAAACCTTTTAGGCAAGCTCATGCATTTAGGAATTCCAGTTAAACTTTGGATGTTTGTGATACTAACTACGGGACCCTACCCCTGGTGAGCCATGTGCTACAACCAGGTGCATGAGTGATGTCACATTTGGGATTGATTTTACCCGCATCCATTCTTCTCCCCCTTCGCATGTTTCAGAGAGGTCTCTGGGATAGGTGTCTCCAGAGATGGATGCTTGGGTTTGATGCCTAGTGGGTGCAGTGCATGTGGCCATTTGCCAACCGCCAAAGGTTTGGTGAAAGGATCAGCTCGCTGCGACGTAGTCTTGATGTACATCAACTTTGCAATTCCACTGGAAAATACTTCATACAAAGATCCCAGATTGATGCGGTGATGTTTACTGACATGACGCAGTTTCGGACTGTAACCCTGATTGCAAATCGCAATAACGGCTGTATTGT
>Ga0126342_10010866_pt1 | contig 16289 bp, 25 predicted proteins | sample Cyp1metagenome_FD_92528 | JGI IMG/M metagenome (GOLD analysis project Ga0126342, IMG submission 92528) | Coral microbial communities from Lord Howe Island, Old Settlement Bay, Australia - Cyphastrea 1 metagenome | ecosystem: Host-associated > Invertebrates > Cnidaria > Coral ... | reverse complement strand
GGAGAAGCCCCAAAATTGCACCCCGAAAATGCCTAACGTAACTTCTGAAACCCATAGAAAATGATGATTTTGGCTGCTTTTTCCTCTTGCTGCTGCTATGAATATGAAGGCTTTTGCTGCTGCTGCTGCTGGTCCCCGGATGGGAAAAACACCATGGCAGTGAAGGACGGAGAAGCCCCAAAATTGCACCCCGAAAATGCCTAACGTAACTTCTGAAACCCACAGAAAATGTTGAATTTGGCTCCTTTTTCCTCTCATGCCTCTGAAGGACAGAGAAGCCCCAAACTTGCACCCCGAAAATGCCTAACGTAACTTCTGCAACCGATAGAAAATGATGCTTTTGGTTGCTTTTTCCTCTTGCTGCTGCTATGAATTTTGGTCACCTTTACATCCAATCCGCAAATGGGAAAACACCATAGAAAAAATCACCTCCCAGCAGCAAAACACCATGCCTCTGAAGGACGGAGAAGCCCCAAAATGACACCTCGAAAATGCCTAACGTAACTTCTGAAACCGATAGAAAATGATGCTTTTGGCTCCTTTTCCTCTTGCTGCTGCTATGACTTTTGGCCACCTTTACATCCGGCCCGAAATTGGAAAACATCATGGAAAAAATCACCTCCCGGCAGCAAAACACCTCCTGCTGCTGCTGCTGCTGCTTCTGCTCCTGCTGCTCCTGTTCAAACGGCAGCTCCCGGATCGGAAAACACCATGGCAGTGAGGGGCAGAAAGGCATCAAAATTGCGTCCAAAAAGTGCCTAATGTAACTTCTGAAACCCATAGAAAAGAATGATTTTGGCTACTTTTTCCTTCTGCTGCTGCTGCCGCCCCTGCTCTTGCTTTTGACTGCTCCTTCTGTTCAAACGGCAGCTCCCGGATGGGAAAACACCATGGCAGTGAAGGGCGGAAAGGCATCAAAATTGCACGCAAAAAGTGCCTAATGTAACTTCTGAAACCCATAGAAAACGATGAGATTTTAGCCACTTTTTCCTCCTCCTGCTGCTGCTGCTCCTGCTCCTGCTGCTCCTTCTGTTCACACGGCAGCTCCCGGATGGGAAAACACCATGGCCCTGAAGGACGAACGAGTCCGAGAATCCCACCCAAAAACTCTCTAACGTGACGTCTGAAACCCTAGAGACAGAACAGAAAACTTACAAAAAATTAGCTGCTGCTGCTGCTGCTGCCGCTGCTGCCACTGCACAAAAACACGGCCACACAGCCCTGCCGGACGGGGAAACACCATGGCCCTCAAGGACGAACGAATCCGAGAATCCCACCCAAAAACTCTCTAACGTCACGTCTGAAACCCTAGAAAGAAAGCAGAAAACTTGCAAAAAATTGGCTGCTGCTGCTGCTGCTGCTGCTGCTGCCCCTGCCACTGCACAAAAACACAGCCACACGGCTCTGCCGGACGGGGAAATACCATGGCCCTGACGGACGAACGAGTCCGAGAATCGCTGCTGCTGCTGCTGCTCCTGCTGCTGCTGCTGCTAGAAAATCCTAGCTGCCTGCTGGCTGCTGCAAAAACGTGGATCCCGGACAGGGAAACACCATCCGCTGATGCTGCTGCCGCAGCTGCCGACTCGCTGCTGCCGCTGCTACTGCCACTGCCGCTGCTCTTGCTGCTAGTGCGGCTAAACTTGCTAGTCTTTGCTTGTCTTATTCCCTGGCGCGCTCCCCCTTGCGTCTGCCGGGGTCGGCGGATATACAAATAGATCCCTAGATAGATAGATTCGATTAGATTAGATTAGATTAGATTAGAATAGATTAGATTAGATTAAATAGATAGATAGATAGATAGATAGATAGATATATATATATATATGCATGTAGTACATATATGGATGCATTTATTTATTTATTATTTTTTATTTATTTTATTTACCTTTTTATTTATTTATGTATTTATTTACTATTTTATTTATTTATATATATATACACATGTATACATGCATATATCAAGAAGTAGCTCCAGTGGTGCTACCTTGAGTTTTGCTTTACGCAGTAAAAGGTGTGTGCCAGCCCAGTTACCTGATTATTCAGGAGGTTGCCATTCATTTTAGATACCTCCGACCCCCCCCACCCCGTCACAAACTCTAAATCAGACCCAAAACACTGTAATTTACTTGCGTTTTGTGATTTTTGCATGGAAAAATAACGTCTTGCAACATGCCGAAAGCTGCGCAAATACCAGTGTTTTTGCTTGGTGCTGTCCAAAGAACACTGTAAATACCGTGGTTTTTGGGTCCGAGGCGCAAAAAACATTGGTATTTATATAGGGTGTTTTTTTGCTCCGAGAGTTTCAAAAAACACGGGCACACCAACAACGGGGGTGACAACAACAACAGCAACAGCAACAGCAGCAACAGCAACAACAGCAACAACAGCAACAACAGCAACAGCAACAACAGCAGCAACAACAGCAACAGCAACAACAGCAACAACAGCAACAACAGCAACAACAGCAACAACAGCAACGACAGCAACGACAACAAGAACAAGAACAAGAAACAAGAACCAAAAGCAATAACAAGAACAACATCCACAACAACAGCAACCACCACCACCACTGCGAGAATTATTACCCCAGAAGAGTAGATAATTGCAACTGAGAGCCTGGACAACTCTGCTTGACAACTCACGCCCTTTTTGTCTCACCGTGCTAGCAGAATTCAGGCTTCCTAATCTTGAGCCAACATGTTGTCGGCGGAATGCTGATCTCGCTGATCAAAGGAAGCACGATGCGGCTGAGCATGTTCACAATGCTGTGGCAGCAGAGAGAGAGAGAGAGAGAGAAAGCTGAAAGCTTGGTTGCAGTCAAATTCTTTAATGATTAATTGTTTCCAAACTCACACTCGGTTCAGACGTCATGTCTGCTTACTCCAGTTCGGAAAAATTCTTGCAAATTTGCAGGGCTCTCACATTGGAAATGTTGTGACCAAAAGCGGTTCTAAAAACTTCGATCTCACAGATTGCTTGGATCCAGGAAACGCAAGACAATAGGAGATCCTTCAAAAAGTCTCAAACGTGGAAACGTCCAAAAACGATTTCTGGAGGCTTCAAACTCATAAGCTGTACCGCAGCTGATTATAAATTCCTCATTCGCACGTCTACATGTTTCTGCAAAATTGAAATCGCTGTGTGCTTTCCGCGTTCGAAATCTCGACGCGCCGTCAAAGTTTGAAATCGTTGTTCCGCGTTCGAAATCTGAACGCGCTGTCAGGAAAGTTGGAAATCAAGCTCAAAACGTGCAGACGACTTGCTCAAATCGCACAAAACGTGTCACATGCTACGCAGCAAAAGACGCTTGACAAATCTCTGAAATCACTTAAAATATCGGAGAGCACACACGAAAGCCAGCCGCGGCCCAGCGGCGCCCACGCGCCGCAGCTCCTCCAGGAGGCTCTGTGTACCGCACCTGCCACGCGAAAGGCAGCCAGGAAGCTCTGTGTACTGCGCGTTCTGTGTACTGCGCCTGCCACGCGAAAGGCAGCCAGAAAGCTCTGTGTACTGCGCCTGCCACACGAAAGCCAGCCGCGGCCCATCGGCGCCCACGCGCGCCGCACCTCCTCCAGGAGGCTCTGTGTATTGCGCCTGCCACGCGAAAGGCAGCCAGGAAGTGTGATGAGTAGTGTAGTGAAGAGTCGTGAATGATTGATGAGTGAGATGTGAAAAGTGGTGTAGTGAAGAGTGGTCAATGATGAGTGAGAGGTGATAAGTAGTGTAGTGAAGAGTGGTGAATGATGAGTGAGGTTGGCGGCGGCGGAGGAGGAGGCTGGACCCCCCCGGCGGGATCCAAGCGAAAAAAGGTGGCAAGTCTGAAGTCAGGTTGCGGGGGACCTTTTTTTGGAGAATCCAGACCGCTGACGGCACAAAAAGGGGACCAGCAGCTAGAAAATGAAACGTCGGATCATGGAAATCCAAAATTGAGGCTGCCAGACCCCTTTTTGATAGATTTGGGCCGTTGGAGCACCAAAAAGGGGCCCAGCAACCAGAAAAATCATAATGATCCAAAACGACCCTGCTGGACACCTTTTTGCAAGATTTCGGCTGCTGAGCAGTCAAAAAAGAGCCCAGGAAGCTTTAACCATCTTTAACCTAATTAAAAAAAGGAGCCAAAAGTCTACACCAAAGTTCTTTTTCAAAACGGTGGAAAACTCCATGGTCGCCCTGCAGGAACACCAAGCAAATTCCAAAATAAGCTCGGGTAGCTTGTTTTGAGGGCCCCAGTCTTTGTTTGTACCACCACAACTACCACCACCACCACCACCGCCGGCAGCAGCAGCAGCAGCAGCAGCAACAGCAACAGCAACAGCAACAGCAACAGTACCGTGGTTTTTGGCCTGTGAGGCGCCAAAATCATGGAAATGTGCGGTGTTTTTTGTCCCGCAGGCTTTTTAAAATTGGCTTAGCACAGCCAAAATGAAGCCTTGTGGGGCCCTGCCCGCATCACGGCCATCATCAACAACGTAACGGCAGCAAACATTTGAGTTTGGATTCTTGTGTTTCATTGTTTTCTGCGATTTGGCTGTGGTGACGCCTTTTGCACCAATACGCTTCCACAAACAGACGACATTACGCCCAGAAACCTGTACGGGGAGCAGCTTTTATGCGCAGATACTCTTACACAGAGAGGTTTGTGCACAGAAGAGCTCTTACACGCAGACGCCTTTACACACAGAGGCTTTTACACAAAGAAGTTTTTACACACAGAAGTTTTTACACACCGATGCTTTGCACAAAGATGCTTTTGCATGCATAAATAAAGGCACACAAGCGCTGTTACACACAGAACCTTTTACACAGAGAGACCTTTGCACAGAACAACTTTTACACAAAGAAACTTTTACACAGGAAAGCTTTGACACACACACACACACAAATTTGCCCACACAGACTGCACAAAGAAGTTTTTACACACCGAAACTTTTACATGCAAAATCTTTACCCAGAGCAGCTTGTACACACAGAAACTTTTCCGCACAGAAGCCTTTACGCACAGAAGTCTTTATGCACGGCAGTCTTTACACAGACGCTTTTACACACAAGCTTGTGCACACAGCACGTTTTTACACACAGCCAGCTTTTACATGGAGAGGCTTTGCTTCCCCTTCTTGATCACCTACCTTTCTGGGTTCCCCCTCTCAAGTATGTGTACATATACGTATATATATATATACACATGTGTGTATATATATATATATATATGTGTGTGTGTATGTGTATATGTCGCTTCGAACCATAGTTTTGAAGGAGCCGAGAACAGCTTTGGATTTGGCCTCTTTAGATTTCCCCTCAAAAATCCAAGAGCCCCTGGTCCCTGGCAAATGTTGTACTTATGAATCCAAAGCATCGTCAAACTACTTTGGAATCCGTATTTCTATCTTTTTGAGGACACCATATGAACCTTTGCTGGTGAAGAACCCCCCCACATACCCCCATCCAAGGCAAGAGCGACATCTGCAGCGCGTATTGCATCATGGATCACAACCCCTACTGCTACAGCTGCTGGTTCGAACCGGGGCGAGAGTCTGCTCCATTGGTGGATGGTTCGGCGTTTGCCAACAAAAAACCCTTCAGTTGAAGATTGACGGGCTTGCAGTTCTCAAATGAAAGTGGTTCAGACCTTACATGCAATACTATATGGATATGTGTAGGCATATATAGATGATTGATAGATGTATCACGATAAATCTATTGATTGTTTGTATGTCATGTGCAGGTTCCACCCCTCTCTGGGGATCTCCTAGAAATCTTCCGCTGGGGATCTCGCAGGCATTTTCGGCTTTTACTTCAAGATTGAATGGATGGGCACGCTATGTATGTGCAATATATATATATACACATACATATATACATGCACAAGGACACGATTCGACAAGATACAGGAGTAAAGATAAAGGACGTGAGATACGCGCAGAATTTGAGTGAAGAGCAAAGAGACCCGCCAACCGTATGTACAACAAACGTACTCATGGGTACACACAAATATAATAAAGACGATAAAACACTTGAATAATGTGGAGTAAAGCACACCCACTTATTCATTTATAAACCCTTCCTTTCCGGCCAAGGTCCAGTAGTCAATCTTTTTTACTTTTGATTCAAGATGCCTGTAGAAAAGATTGCAGCTTTGTGCGTGGGTTCTGTTTTGTGGTTGAGTTTTGGGAAAACAGACAACATTTCAAGTGGTTATCAGCCGTATCGGTCTCTTTGATTGTTGCTGTTGTGGTTGGTTCCTTTTTACCCCACCATACATTTGTTTGTTTGGCAGGCTCCCTGAAAGCCTGCACATGGTCGATGGATCCGTTCTGGGAAGACTGTTCGAGTTCTGAAGCCAAGATCTCGCCGCTCAGGTATATTGATCGAGGGTCGCATTGGCTGGGCAATTTCTTCGGATCCTCTTTTGTCGACGGCAAATCAGTTTGTAAAATACTTTTCTAGGAGCAGTGACTGAAGTGCCTCACTGCTGAAAGATTGCGTCAGCGCCACAATGGGAGTACCGTGCTCCAAATTTTTATCGGCATTATGCTGTGTGTGTGTGTCTTCAGGGTCTCGGCATTTTGCTTTGAGTATCAACCCAAGACTACAATTTGAGTTCTCGGCATTTTGCGTTGAGTGTTCTTCAGAAGTTTGGCACTTTGCCACGGCGATATCATTGACTTGACTTTATTTACTTGATTTCATCAGCTTGGCATTTCCCAAACATCTCTCATTGTGGAATTTGATTGTGATTTGCCTTGGACCTCTTTTGCAAGAGCCAGCATTTCTTTTGTGTTTCATTGCAAGCTTCTTTGGTTGTTTCACTGCGTCATCAGCGGTGGTTTCAAGCAATTGCATTGGGATTTGGATTTGTCTCTTTCAGATTGGAGTGCATTTTGGCTCTTGCACCTTTTGCAACTGATTGCGTTGAATTTACTTTCTGCATTTGAACGTCCTGCGCCCCTCACTGCATAGCTGCGTCAGCGCTTCAGTGGGAAGGGATTGCTTGGATTTCTTTTAGACTTCGCATTTAATAACCACCTTGTTTGACTGCTTCAAGCGCCACGGCTTTGTATTGTTCCTTATGATCACATGTGGAACCGTGTTCTGTTTGTGGACTTTCCTTTCAGTCATGTCAAGTTCAGATCCAATGTCAAGTTTGAGCATCAGTTCGGAATCAGCAGATGTTTCAGTTCCTGCCGGAACAGTTGCCGTCTCTCAGGCAAGATCAGACAGTCGTAGTTCCAGCTCGTCACGTCGGAACGGAAACTCAAAACGTCGAACGCCGTCGCAGGTGAAGAAGTCGGTGTCATCGATTGTTAAGTCATTGCCAAAGAGTTCCCATCATGGTCCTAGTCCTTGTAGTCGCCCACCTGAAATTCACCTTCATGATTCGATCGTGTTCAAACGGTGGCTGTTGGTGTTGACCCTGTTGACTTTGCTAAGATATGCTAAGATGGTTGGTGAAGCCGAGGTTTTGATTTCAAATGCCCAAGATCGTGCATGTCACTCTGAAGGGTTCTCAAAGGAGATTTATAGCCAAGCTTGCCAACAAATTCAACAGCTTGTGCCAATTTCCAATTTCCCAACAACCTCATCAGTCGTGCTTGGAAAAGGACCAGTTAATTGGGGAGCAAATCCAATTGAATCAATCCAAGGGCTTGTCACTGCAGCAGTTGTCTTCGGAAGTGGAATCCGTCAAATCCCAACTCCAACAGCAGATTTTCCAGAATGAAAATGCCACTAGGATAGTAGGGCACAAAGACTCCGAAATCCAGCGGATGTTGAATGAGTCCCAAAATAAAGATTACGAACTTGATCAGAAAGACGGTGAAATCTCTCAACTTCAGCTCCAGTGCCAAGCGCTTGAGGCGGGTTTGGCTGCGTCGAGCGCCACCGCTGTGCAACAGAGTGTTCTAGCAGAGAGGCATGAGTCGTTTGAGGGGGAGATGCGGAATGCGGTGTTCACCATGATGGAAGCAGTCCTTTTCCAGCCGTCTTCATCATGTTGAAAGCCGAAATGTCGCGGATAGTTTGCCAGTTCGAAGTGTCCCTCCTACCTTGCCTTTGTCCAGCCGATCCAGATGTAGTTGATGCACGAGCCGTGCAGAGTGCTCGCGTTGACCCTCTTCCTAACAATGCGGCCGAACACCATGGTTGGAAGAACGCCCTCGTTCTTTTACTTGGCAGGCTTGACATCTCCAGTAATGAAGCCCTTACTTTATGGGTGTCACCATCCTTTCAGGTTGACGGTGACAAGGAAGTTGAATCTTCCTCTGGTCTGTTTCCACGCCTTGACCGTTGGTTGGCCGGTGAATTGATCAAGTCTCTCAAGAGCATTCCAGAGCTTTCTTTTCGTGTCCAAGGTTATGTCCAAGATTATAAAGTGCAAGCGCCCAGAGGTTGTGCCATCTTGCATATGATTTTCAGACACCTTGATTTGGACCGAAACAGGGGGGCTTTGTCGACTACCCAAAGCATTTTCCAGGTTACGATGCCGGGCTATTCCATCAAAGATCTGCAGGAATTTTCAAGTTTGACAATGAAGACCTTGAATTCAATCCCTGCAGATGACTGGCCACATGAACGTATGCTTGGTGAATGGTTGTTCCATCAGTTGCGCAATGTGCGAAAGTTGGAACGCACAATTGAAACCATCAAAATGTCAAATTTGAAAGCCGATGAGCGGAATTTTCCTTTCTTGTGGGGTCGTTTGCAACAGTTGTTGGTTGAAGAGAGGGAGGACGCCAATGCCAGGGCAATTGAGTTGACTCTAAAATAGGGAAGAAGCAACCGAAGGCGGCTCCTGCCGCAACTCCGAAGCCGAAAGAAGATCCTACCAAGAATGATCAGAAGGGTGGAGAAGGCAAATCGAAAGGGAAAATGTCTCCAGAAGAAAAAGCCATGTGTCTTTTACCAAATGCTGACTGGGTGTGTTCACGGTGACAAGTGCTCATATCTTCATAATTCCTCCAAGAAGGCCAATTCAGGGGGGACTAGTTCAGAGACCAAGCCCAAAGCGAAGCCAGCGTCCAAACCAGCGGCTAAGCCAAAGGTTATGGCTGCAGTTGCACTCTTAGCTATGGTTTCTCCAGTTGAGGGTCTTTTGGAATTTGCTGCAGGCAGTGGGGCCGGTTGCCACTTGGTTTCTCATGAGGTTTTGGCACAGCAGGGAGTTAATTCTTCGGTTATTGAGCCTTTCCTTCGTCCATCGCGTGAGTCTCTCCGTTTTCACACTGGGGGGGACAAAGAGATTCAAATTTAGCTCTTGGATTTCAAGCTGTAGAGAACTTTTCAGATGCCAATCACTTTGTGCTTCCTTGTTGCCCTTTTGTTCAGTCGATTGGGAGGGATGTTGCGGACGGTATGTCATTTGTGTGGATGCCAGGTGAACCGCCGTTTTATGTCAAGAAGGGGGCAAAGATGTTTGTTGATTGCGATGAGGGTTCCAAGTTTCATGCATCTAGAGTTCATGAGCATGTTTCATTCTTCACCCAAAAGTTTAATCTCATTCCTGGCGTGCCTGCACCTGTTGAATCCCCTGAAGCTTTTCCAGTTTTGGATGCAGGTCCATTGTTCCAGCCTGTTGTTGTCCATGCTCCTCAAGGACGTGGTGGCGTCGCTGTTGAGCATGGTGCCCCAAAGATTGTTGACGCTCCAGTTGAGCTTCCAGATAAAGTTGCAGAGGGTCGAGGTATTGCATTATCAAAAGAACATTGTTTGACTCATTGGCCAATATCACCCTTTTGTGATGTTTGCAATCGTGCCCGGTTGTACAGCAAGAGAGCGCACTCAGTCCGTCAGTCTGATGATCGCATTGACTTGCCGGACCCAGATGCCTTTGGTCAACAGCTTGCATGCGATCACATCATTTTTTCAAATCAGCAAAGGGAAAAGAACATGCTGTATTCATCACCCAAGATCGTTTCTCAAAAGTCATTCAAGCATATCCTTCAGTTTCCAGGGATGCTGCACAAGTGGCCTCATCTTTCAAGCGCTTCGTTGGTTTACGTGGTAATGATTTTACACTTGTGAAGTCAGATGCTGCTGGCGAGATTCTTACAGCGGTAGTTGGGCAAGGTTGGCTTTCGGAAGCTTCTGTGCCAAGCTGTTTTCCTCACAACCCGCACCTGGAACGTGAAATCCGATCGTTTCAAGAAGTAGCTCGGTCACTTTTTCTTCAGCAGGTTTTGCTGCACGTCCACAGCTGCGGCCGCAAGCTTGCAGTTATGCGGCAGCAATTATGGCCGCTGGTTTGCATCTTTATCACTTGCCGGATACCCTCCGGCAAGTTAACACTTTGCTGTGGAAGCCATGGTGGGATAGCTATGTTAGACAATCGAGGGTAAAGAAGTGATTTGGTTTGTCGAGTAACAGGCCTCCAGATACTCCTGTCGATACTGGGCTGGGGAGCGTATGGTTTGTGATATCAGCATATATCAGCCGATCATGCTGAGACACTCAGCATACTGTGAATATAATCCCAACACACAAAACCATCAGATAGGGGTTTTAACTAGCCATTGCTTAACATGTTTTTTGTCCAAGAATAGGGTGCCTAATTTCACCAACTGGTGATTCAGCATCATTCCCTCTTAAAATGCATTGAGAATGCCACAGGTTGCTGGTATACAATATGACAATGTATAATCTATTATTAGTTTTTCTGTATCAAAACCAGAATGCTTCATCATGCGTTTCCCCATTAGCGGGATAACTCGTTGGAGGAAAGGTTTTGGTGATGATTTTTTTGGTCCTGACTATATATTTGCTTGTTTGCCAACTTGCATTTGTAAGGACCAAGCAACAAGCAACAAGCAACAAGGGAAGTTCAAACTCAGTCCCAATGCTGAGCCTGCGATCTTTGTTGGTTGGAGGTTAGATTTTGGCCTTCGATGCAAAGGTCTCTTGTACTTTGTTTTGTACAGTCATCTCAAGGAAGATCTCAGCGTGATTCCTATTTCACAATTTCATGATGCAGAAGTTTACATTCCAAAATAAATGACTTTTCCTTGGCACTTGGCGGCAGAAAAGGCTTTGCATAATCTTGGGGTTCCCCGACGCGCAGAGTTTTTGGACATACAGTCGCTGCCCATTCCGTTTGTTGATAGCACTCCGGAAGCCAAGCAAGAGCCGAAGGGTTTACACCACGTATAAGCGCATGCTGGAGATTGGTGCAACACCTGGTTGCAAAGGTTGTGACATCGACACGTCTTGCCACAACAAGGAGTGCATTGAGCGCTTTGAACGTACGTTTGGCAAGTCAGATGAATCTGGCGGCATTGTCGAGCCTGCTCCAGTTGAAGCTCTGCAGTCTGCGTCTTTGCCAGCAATCGACAATGTGTTGATATCAGACGAATTTGATGTTTCCCCTTCACCGTCCATCAGAGAGGAAGTGTTCGATGAAGATGTTCCTGAATGTCCGCCTGACAGCAATGATGAGCCCGAGGAACCTCATGCACGTTCGTCAGTTGCTGGTTAAACAGCCATCTGATTGGAAAATCAAAGCGAGAATAGGTTTTCGTGGCGATGCCGTTCGTGATCCGGACGGTTTGTCGGCAGTGTTTCAAGAGTTCCATGCCAGTGTGCCCAGTTCAATTGCAGTTCCTATGCGATGTCAGAAGATCATTCATGCACCACTTCGGATTGCATTCGTGCTTATATCTAATGCTTAATCAAATCAAAACATCCGACTTTTGTCTTGCTTCCACCGGAATTAGTTCCTTTTGAAAAGCGCCATATTGTTCAGCCGCGTGCCAGGCTTTATAAAGCTCTGCATGGTCATCCAGAGTCGAGCGCACATTGGTCTTTGCATTTGGCTGACATTTTGAAGTTGAAGATGTCTGGAACTGAATTTCAAAACATGCCATCGGTCTGGTGGTTTGACGGTGATCGCATGTTAATGTCAGTCTATGAGCTTTGTGGCAAAGCTCCAAAAGCCACGGGATCACCACATCTTGAAGATGAATTTCTGTCCGCTGAAGAGGATGCTGTTAAAAGCCGATTGTCTTCAGTTGCGGCGCGGTTGGTGATGAAATTCATGTGGCTAAGCCGTACATCAAGACCGGACATCACTTGTGCTGTAAACCTGTTAGCGGAGCACATCACTTGTTGGTCCTCCAATGACGAACGTCGAGTTGCTCGTTTGGTTGGCTATTTGTCTTCCGCGATCAGTCTTGCACTTCATATGGTTGCATTGGATCCTTTGAGTGAGCTGCATATTGCCTTTTACTGTGATGCAGACTTTGCTGGTGACAGCAGTGACGCCAAGCATGCCTTATTCTTGTTGAACATGAAAGGCACGAGATGCTTGGCAATCTAAAAGCTTGTCATTTGCATGGATGTGACTAAGTCCCATCTGTAGCTTTAGGATTTGCTTCCTCAACTCCCTGTATTTTGCTAATCGCACAGTTTGTTGGCATAACTAAGTTTGTCTTCACACTTCCAAGGTTTCGTCTTTTGTCAATCCTAATCCGTGTCATGCATGGTGATCCTAAGTGATTTCATGACCATGGACTCTGCCTTAGATTTTGCTAAGCATCCCAAGTCACTTTTGTTGCACATGTGTGTGGTGGTCCCACCACTCGTGCACTTATCAGTCAACGCAACTGAGTTGTTAAAACCGCGCATCAGTCCTAAGGACTTCAGTCATGAAGGCGTTTGTCAGGTTGCCTTCTTTGTCACCATGTTCTGCCGTTACCTGAATGGTTTGTAAGTTCAATGGGATAGTGATGTGCTAAGCCGTCATTCGCCGGTAGTTCTCAGGTGTCAACCTGTTGGCAAGTCTCCGTAAGCACAGCATGGATGCGACTAAGTCCCATCTGTGAACTTTTCACCCATTGGATTTTGCTGAGTCATTTCTTGTGGATGTGTTTTTGGACTATCACTGTCTTATCTTTGAGTCTTGTATTCGTGCCTAATGGAGGTTGGCTGCCAAAGCGCCGCCCCTGCATCCGCGCATCGGTAATTCATACTTGCACGGCATCCGTTGGATTTCATGCATTGGTAGTTAAGCATTCACTTAGTTGCATGCTGGCATGGTTTGCCAAGACTCGCATCCAGGTCACACCGCATCTGGTAACTTGGGTCAAGCCTTTGTTTACCGGTAGGATCCTTGATGACCGTTGTATAGATGGCTGACTTAGTTATGATCAAGTCATCTGGTCGTCGCATGCATGCAGCAAAGCTTCATCTATGTTTTGCTACTATTGATCTTGCTGAGTCATCTTTTAATTGGACCCCACGTGTCCGTAATTAAATAGCATCCGTTTAGGATCGCGTAGGTTATTTGTCAGATTGCCTTAATCCTTTTCCTGCATAATGGTGATTGGCTGCTCCGGCGCCGTGCCAACATTCGGTTGGACTTGAAGCATCGGTAATTAATTGCATGGCACAGTAGTGCTTGGAAGTGTCAGGCATGGTAGGTTTCTCAATGAAATCAATTCATATCTTGCCTGGAATCCGTCTTAAGAGCCGTCAACTTTCATTTGTTTTATGCGAGGGTTCATGGAAGCTTGTAGGGCCCTAGGCAACCATGTGTACAGAATCTTTAGGGACCTTTGACCACGGTACTGTTCATGGTTAGGGGGACTTGAATAATGTGGAGTAAATCATACCCACTTATTCATTTATAAACCTTTCCTTTCCGGTCAAGGTCCAGTAGTCCATCTTATTTACTTTTGACTCAAGATGCCCGTAGACAAGATAGCAGCTTGGTGCGTGGGTTCTGTTTTGTGGTTGAGTTTTGGGGTAACAGACAACATGTGTCAAGTATAAAGGGGCGAAAAAAAGAAAGTAAATCAGTCAATAAATCAAGAAGTACATAGATAAAGGAGAGAGAGGGAGAGATAAAGGAACAAACAAACAAATCACACACACAAATATATATATATATATAGTAACATATTTAAATATAAATATAAATATATATATATACACAATATATCAATATATATATATTGATATATATATTATCATTATATATCGTTGTATCTCATGATATATATCATTATGTATCATTACATCTGTAGATGTAGATCTTTTATTCACCTCTGAGGTGTGGAGGGCTTTATGCAGCGCATGGTGCAGCGGCTCCTGGAAGGCGAGGCTTCGGTGCTGGCACTCTTTGCCTCGATCCTTGGGTCGACGGGGTCGACGGACCGTGGAAACCAGGGGGCTTATGGTTGGTTTCTCGCAAGGAAAGTAAGAACACATTATCCCGGCAAGAGGCCCCAAACAGTGCGGGGGGAGTAAAAAGATCATGTATAATAATATTGATGATGTTAGTGTTGATGATGTTGTTGATGGTGATGGTGATGCTGATGATGATTATGATGTTGTTGATGATGATGATGATGCTGGTCAGGAAATGATGATGATGGTGATGCTAATGATGATGACGATGATGATGTTGATCATGATAGTGATGAGGAGGGTGATGAGGAGGAGGATGATGGCGATGATGATGGTGATGTTGTTGTTGTTGTTGGTGATGTTGTTGTTGTTGATGATGAAGATGATGGGGGTGATGATGATGGTGATGATGATGATGTTGATGATGAGAGTGGTGAGGAGTATGATGAGGAGGACGATGGTGGTGATGATGATGATGATGGTGATGATGATGATGATGGTGACGGTGATGATGGTGACGGTGATGATGATGACGATGACGAAGATGATGATGATGATGATGATGATGACGATGATGATGATGATAGTGACGAGGATGATGATGACGAGGATGATGCTGGTCAGGATGATGATGATGATGATGATGACGACGATGATGACGATGATGATAATGACCATGGTGATGAAGATGGCGATGATGATGGTGATGATGATGATGATGATGAGAGGGTGATGGTGATGATGATGATGATGATGAGAGGGTGATGGTGATGATGACGATGATGATGATGATGATGGTGTGGATGTTGAGGTCGAGGAAGATGATGTTGAGGAGGAAGACCGGCCCCAAGACCGGGGAAGCACACTTTGAGCGAACCTGCGCAATCGAAATGCACTGGACATGTCACAACAGGCATTTTGTGCGGAAATTTACAGGGAAAATGCCGGACGCTAATCTCGGGGCAAGCATTTTGTGCGAGCCCGCGCAGTCGAAATGCACATGGACATGTCACGACAGGCATCTTCTGCGGAAATTTACAGGGAAAATGCCGGACGCTAATCCCGGGGCCAGCATTTGTGCGAGCCTGCGCAGTCGAAATGCACATGGACATGTCACAAGCATGTTGTGCGGTACGGGGAAAATGCCGGACGCTTCCGATACCAGCTCGATTGAACACAAGGCCTTAACACCTATCGTAAAGAACCCCTCAGTGTGGACACACTGTTTAGTGAACGATAAAAATCACGAAATTTATCAAACAGTAAGAAACAGTAGGTTCCTTTTTGCAAACGATAGTGTTTGATAGCGTTTATTCTTGAGAATCCTCACTTTTGCAAGTTTTTGCCAACAGTATTGTTGGTATTTATTTGTGGGCCGTCATGATTATTACAAGGGGCTATTTTTGTTTTGTTTTTTTTTCCAGGCTGGCTTTGTGGCTTTTGTGGCTTCTGTGGTTTTTTGTGGGTGTGTGGCTTTTGTGGCTTTACCCTGCTTTACCCTGCTTTACCTATCTATCTATGTATCCATCTATCTATCTATCTATCTGTCTGTCTGTCTGTCTATCTATCTATCTATCTATTTATCTATCTATCTATCTATCTATCTATCTATTCAACCTAGCCTAACCTAACCTAATCTAATCTGATCTAGTCTAATCTAATCTATCTATCAAAACTATCTAATCTATTTAAACTAGCTATTTAACTTGTCTAATCTATCTAACCTATCTAATCTATCTAACCAATCTAGTTTATTTAATTTATCTAATCTATCTCATCTATCTAACCTATCTACTTATCTAATCTATCCAACCTATCCAATCTATCTAATATAATCTATCCATCTATCTATCCATCCATCCATCTATCTATCTATCTATCTATCGACCGATCTATCTATCTACCTATCTACCTATCTATCTATCTATCTGTCTATCTATCTATCTATCTATCTGTCTATCTATCTATCTATCTATCTGTCGATCGATCGGTCTATCTATCTACCTACCTATCTATCTATCTATCTACCTACCTACCTACCTAATCTATCTAATCTATCTATCTATCTATCTAACTATCTATCTATCTACCTATCTACCTATCTACCTATCTACCTATCTACCTATCTACCTATCTACCTATCTATCTATCTATCTATGTATCTGTCTATCTAT
>Ga0126342_10010865_pt1 | contig 16290 bp, 12 predicted proteins | sample Cyp1metagenome_FD_92528 | JGI IMG/M metagenome (GOLD analysis project Ga0126342, IMG submission 92528) | Coral microbial communities from Lord Howe Island, Old Settlement Bay, Australia - Cyphastrea 1 metagenome | ecosystem: Host-associated > Invertebrates > Cnidaria > Coral ... | reverse complement strand
TGCTTCGCGCCACAACGGCGTGCAATTTTTCATCTCTCATCTGGCCAGCTGGCTCCGCACCCGCCGCTTTAGCGAGCCTACTTTTCGACCCTCCGGAGCCCCAAATCATTGGAAAAACACAGCTTCGATTCCCTTCAATTTGAAGCAGCGACACTCTGCTAATTTAACAGTTTGCTATTGTTAAAATACCATATTTCATATTTAGTTCCCTGATTTATCTATAGAAAATGGTGATGTTCCAATAGCTTTTTGATGCTTTTTGTATGTTTACCAGAGGCATCCACCTTGCGGCTATTCTCCCCCGACACCGGAAAAGCGACACCTCACACTGGTTTACAAAGCTCCGGCCCTGCTTTCCTTCCACCTGCAACTGTCATGGTGCTTTTCGGCGTTCAATGTGAACCATGAACCGGGATCTAGGGGCACCCCAGGAATCGTGGATGTGGGAAACAAATCAAATATGATTCAGTGTGTATTGGTAGGATCATTCCACTAACTAACTACCCTCTGGTAATTTAACATGGCTATGGAAAATGGACCATTTATAGATGACTTAGCAATTGAAAGATTGATTTTCCATAGCTATGTTAGTTTACCAAATGGTATCTAACTAGTCCCCAGGTGATGTTTTCGCAACCCATGAGTGGCCGGTCACTAGTGAGCCACTACGTGTCTTCACCAATCAATACTCCTTAACACCTTAACAACTGCGTTAGATCTTACGCCAATTTTGCTGCCAAAAATCGCATTTGGGTTTGTCTGACATTTTATGGCTAATTGGTGGTTTCAACCCCCATGAAAAATATGAGTCAGATTGGATCATCATCCCGACTATTGGGGAAAGTGAAAAATGTTCCAAAGGTTCCAAATCATCAACCGGATGGGAAAACCCTCGAATTATCCTCAATCCGCCAGATATCATCAGTCTTCCTATCACGGCCATTACGGAGGGCATCCCACATATCAAACACATCCAAATATCACATGGTTGGCTATTTATCCCAATTACCCTCTGGTTATTTAACATAGCCATGGAAAATGGCCCATTTGTAGATGATTTTCCCACTAAAACTTCCATTTATAAGGGATTTTCCATGGCTATGTTAAATAACCAGATGGTACATTCCAAATTTCTCCAAGTAAATCTCATTAATTCTCAGCTCATGGATGGTATATGGCCCTTAAACAACAAAAAACATTAGGCTGCTTACATGTAACATGATTCGTCCCAGTATTTTCAGACACATCCAAATATATTACCCTCTGGCAATTTAACATAGCTATTGAACATGGCCCATTCATAGTTAGATTGTGATTTTCCATAGCTATCTTAGTTTACCAGATGGTATCTGGCTGATTTTTTTTTCACCAACCTGAAACAAGGCAACTCGGGGACCCGTCATCCTTCAGTTACCCTAACCATCATGATGTCTTGGTGACTTCCTGATTGATCGCCATAGATCTGGGTCACAATATATAATTCACCCACCAAAAACATATTGTACAGTTCTGGCCATGGCTATTAGTTATAACTGGTTATTTCTGTGGGATTATACATACATTCGGGTTAGTTCAGTTCCCTGAAAACTGTAACTGTCATGACTCGGGGAACTGTAGGCCTCTCGTTTTGGACAAACCGACTGGACAAACCGACTGCGGCTCATTAAATTTGACGCGGCACGAGCTTCGTGGCATTGTTATGTAACTTCTGCCACTTCTCCTGCATCGCAAAAAAAGAGAGTGGAACAATTGGTATTTCATGGTGGTTGAATAATGGTTGAATGGTCATCTTTCATGAAAAATCAAAAAGTGTTACCATTCAAGATTCCCTCAGCAAACAGACATTGATGAAAATGTCTTTAATCGTAACAAACAGATACCATCTGGTTATTTAACATAGCCATGGAAAGATCCACCAATTTTAATAGGTAAACCATCTATTTCTATGGGCCATCTATACCATGGCTATGTTAAATAACCAGAGGGTATTCTTGGTGAAATCAAACACAAAATGTTGTTCGATGGGAAAAAAAACAACAAGTCAACAAGAGTCAACATTTTTTCATGGGGAAAATCACATGTTTTGGGTAAAATCTCTGTTCAGACCATGTTTTTGATCCCAAAGACATGGTTTTTTCCGCCAAAAAAAAGGGGCCGTGCCTGGGCGGTTTCCTTGGTTGGTTCATCCTCTTCCTCATCCTCATCCCTGGCCCGCAAAGTGGAAGCAAATAACTTGACCACTCGGGGTTTAGAGTAGCTATTACGCTACTGGTATATCTATAAAATAGTTAGTGGATCTCGGATGCTAACGGTGTTTATAAATTATTTCCAATATAATATATATTTTATATTTTATTATATATATATGGCTTATTTTGTGGAGTGTTTCAGGTGTTATCAATTATAATGTCTCAGTGTGTCAAGCGTGTTTAACATGTTTATGTATGGAAATATGACGCGAAAAGACTTGGGCTTGGGTTGGGGATATTAGCATAACATGGGATATAGTGGGAAATAAACCAACCTGAATCAGCATATGGGGAGATACTCAAGCAACCATAACCTAACACTAATGCTGACGAGTAAACGAACAAATGAAATTTAGCCCAACTATAACATAGATCGACATAGATTATCATAGATTGACATAGATTAACATAGACTAACATATAGATTAATTTAGATTAACATAGATTCAAGGCGATATGTTGTCAGACATCAACTAGCAAGATGGCACCAGGTATCTGACAAGGCAGCATCTTCATCAAGGGAGTTCCCAACTTGTAGGCCTTGAACATAATGGGCCCCCAGTCGAGCGAAGGCGTTCAGTTGAGATATTTCTGTGGCTGAAAAACCTATGGTTTATGGTAGATATAACGAACTAGTATTCATGGGGTTTATAAACCAATAAACACTATTGGGGGGCACCATCCTGTAATTATAACCAGGTGCTCCTACTCTTCTATCTTTTTGGAGGTTGATACAAACCTCATCCGTATCTGTTCTTGCCGGCCTAAAAATACAAGTATTCCTCCACAGTAATCCCTTCAAACATACTTAAAGATAATTGAACGTCATTGAACGTCATTGAATGTCATTAAAAACATCAAACATCATGAAATGTCATTGAACATCATTAAACATCCTTGACCCCTAGCTAGAACTAGTCAAACCTTGTTAACCCCAATAAAACGCTCACTATGAAGACATACAGTGGATGGTTGCGAAATCCGCACCAGTTGATAGGTGGGCAACATCCCGCTATGTAAAGGGTTTCAACCATCCAACGTGGTGCAGGATTTCGCAACCACAGTAGTTAAACCATTAATGTTGGTAAAACAATAATAAACAATCCCCCAGTCATCACCATTTTTATAGGTGGTATAACCTTACCATTCCCAGTCATGGGTGGTAAACATGACATTGTTTTACCCACATATGTGGTTAAACTATATATGATTTATATCCCATCAAATTCCAGAAATATCCATTAAGTCCCCCTAAGATCCCACATCTTAATACCATTAATGGGGGTATATGGGGGTAAAACAATGTCATAAACCACCCATGACTGGGAATGGTAAGTTTATACCACCTATAAAAATGGTGATGACTGGCGGATGGTTTATTATTTCTGTGGCTGAATTCTATGGTTTATGGTAAATATAACATATGATATAACTATAGTTATAGAACTATAGTTAATGGTGTTTATAAACCAGCTTAAGTCCCCTTAAGATCTCATAAAATGTCCCATAGTCACCATAAGTGAGTGCTATAATCCATTCCCAGTCATGGGTGGTTCATTATTGTTTTATCATGTATCCACATTGGAGATGTTTTCCCACTAAGACTTCTATTCATAGGGGATTTCCCGAAGGGTATCTGGTTGGTGGTATACCTACCCCTCTGAAAAATGATGGAGTGAGTAACAGTTGGGGATTATTCTTCCCAATAGATGGAAAGTCATAAAATTCATCCATGAAATAATGTTAATAATCATCCATTAATCATCCAGCCATATATATATATATATACCAATATTACCCATATGGATGATTCCCAACAGATGGAAAGTCATAAAAGTCCATGGTTCATAAGGGATTTCCCCTGCTTCGGGTATGAATTGAACCCAAGTTCCTGGCTGCCCGGTGGCCGCCCGGGCCTGTCACTTCCCCGCTTCCCGTCTCCGCCGTCTCCGAGCAAGGTTTCCGCCAACTTACCCCCCAAGTCCTGGTAACGGAGTGCTTTGTGGAGTGCAAGGCACAAAGAGCACAACGACTGGACGCGAATCATGGGATTCACCATGCATATCCAAGCATTATATGGGATTGAATGGGACATGTATAAGAAATTATTCAAGGACTTCATGTTGATTTCATGTTGATTTCACGTGTTTAATGATATTTTAGTTATTATACATGTGTTCTACTACCGTGATTGCTTACGATACCTGCAAGGTGGTGCGCCGTTCGAAAGCTAAGTTGGTTAACATAACTCCAATAACTCACTCTGGTTTTTGTTGGTGATATATCGAACTTGTATTCATGGGATGAATCTAAACCAAGAAAAATAACGCTTGGAAAAGCACCACCTTGTGGGTCCCGCTTAAGCAATCCACCGCCCACCTTGATGTTCTTCACCACTTTGGCACTGAAGGAGCCCTTGCAACCACGTCAGAAGAGAGTTTCCACCGGGGGAGGCAGTGCTACTCCAGTTATCCATGGGCCCATGGGGTATGTAGTATGTAGGGTTAGTCCACTCATAACATACTCATAACTGGGCTAATACCAGGTTTATATAGGTTTCGTTCATAGGTTTATAGCCTGTGGAGTGGGATGAAGCACCACCAATCCAGAAAATGCTGACTAAACAAAGCCGTTTAGTATGGAGATTCAACGCAAAGCTGAAGCCGAAGATGCAGAGCCGCGTAGATGTGGGTCGCTTCTCTCATAGCCATCTCGTGGCGCGGCCTGTTCATGTAGGATTCCATGGACATCAATGTTTGTCCACCTCTTCCATTCGAAGACAAAGCCTTCAGGCTTTGTCTAACCGTCTCTGGGGTCGTCATACTGGTGGATTCTTGCCACTGCGCCAACTCTTTGAAGGCCTGAGATAGTTTCACGTTGGTCAGCCTGGTGCATCCCGGAGTGAAGACTCCACATAGGGATTCCACCAAGCAAGTGACAGTATAGGCCTTTGCAAAAGAAAATGTGCAAACGGCCGAAGCTTCAGCCGTGGTCGCTGCTCGCTTAAGTCACCATGTGTAGCGAAGTGTAACGAAGAGAAGAGCCAAATGTTGCCCCAAAAAAGAATCGCACATGTTCAAATATATTAATGGCAACACAGAACTTGGTGGTTCATTGATAACAGTTGTGCTTTTAGTGGGATGTTTGGTAAAGCCATCATTATTACCAAACATATCTAAACATGGTCAAAATCTAAGGGTATGGCGGCATGGCTAAAAATCCATCCAGACAATGAACATTAATCTGATTCCATTACGTGTCCGACATCAATTACAAGTGCTTTAATATCCCTGCAGTTGAGAATCAAACAGACATGGACAGCAGTTTAACCATGTTTAACCAACATGAATGGAGAGATGCAGAGGTAGATAAACTATCAAACATTGACAATCGCCTTTTTTGAGGTTTGATCGAAGATATCAAGGTTTCAGCAGTTGTAGATGTTGTAGTAACCCCAAAACAATCCAAAACAAAGTTATAACAACTCGAAAATGCATCTTTTGAAAAATACAGGATTCAGACCAAACATGAAAATGGGAAATTGTTGCGCAAAAAAAATAACGACGTTCATCATGTTTACCCCAAATTAAGCAGTCTTTGAGGGGCAGGTCCATAAGGTGTTTGCGCCACTATCCCTATTTAACTACGGCACAAGCATCACCAAGCTCAAGAACCGCAAAAATAAGCTGGACAATCTGTGACAGCCTGGAAAAATGTGTCTATTTGAGGGTTTCTGGTCAAAGAAAGAATTGTGATTGAGGCTTACCCTCCCCCAAATTCACATAGACCCGGCCAAATTGGGGGGTTGCAAGATTCGTTCCAGTAACAATTGGCTGTTCAGAGTCTATTTATCCAATTTTTACTGGTAAACGTCAAATTTGATAAATCTGGTTGGAAAACAATAGTGTTACTATTTATCCAATTGTTTATGTGACATTATCTGGCTAAATTAAACCAAAGGGTATCCAATTTATCCAGACATCCCATCAACTCGCAACTGGTGACATCCCCATCATCAAAGCCGAAACTTGTCGCCAATCTCAGATACGTATTTGCTTTAAAGCTGGTGATCCACAAGTAGTATGTTATGCTAGGCTATAAATATCAACAACCCATCCAAGATTGACACACAACAGTAACATTGGAATGTGAGGATGCAGCCTATATGTACTTGCACTTTTTCCTGGAGATATCCAGTCTCCACTGCTTCACATCTGTGGCCGTATGAAAACCCACTTTTTATGGTCTACCCTCAAATCATGGCTACCTTTAGACGTCCTGCAAGTCCAAGCCGGCCATTACACTTTCGTCATCGCTTCAATGTATGTCTCTGAACATCAAAAATATGGAATTCTCGTGACCTGAAAAAACTGAGAAGACCCTCAGAGTCTTACTTGTGCGTTTTACGTAGGGAATTTTCGGGAATGATCCACTGGCTAACTATCAATGTCATCATCCCAGCCCCAGCAACCCATCCATTCCCTAGGTAAAACGCACCAGTAAGAACTTAATGGACCCTGCAGTGATCAAACGTGGTTTGCGATGATCAAATCCGCCATGGACCCTGTGCGATGACCAAATGGTACATTTAGGGTACTTGGAGGATCATCCCACGAGTCGTAAATCTGCTTAAAATCGCCACATTTATAAGCCAGATATTATATATAATTTTCATATATATATATACATTACTATATATATATATATATATTATATACATTACTATATATTGTATATGGGATATGTTTATCCTCTTAATCTTATTCCCATTAAGTTCCTAGTATATCAGTATATCCCCACATTTCTTGCTTATGTCCCCGTGAAATCCCCACTAAGGCCCTTAAGCTTGATACAATTACCCTCCAGGATGGGGCCCCCAATCCATTGGGTTAAGTTGCCTTATTTCAGTGGCTGAAATCTACGGTTTATGGTAGATATAACAAACTAGTTCATGGGGGCTATTTCATTGGCTTTATAAACCAATAAACATAGCTAGGGCCATTAACAATAATTAGGACCACCTTGTAGCTATGGAATTTCTGGCTTTATAGATGCTTTACCTATCAACATCGGGGATTTTCCATATCTAGTATGTACCCTGTGGTAAACTAACAGTTTGCTATTGTAAATGGCCATAGAAATAGTTGATTTGCCCATTTAAAATGGTGATTTTCCGTATTTGTTTGCTAGTTTACCAGAGGGTATTATAATATGTGAAAGTACCAGAGAGTAAACTGACCATGAATTGTGGCAACTTTTAGTTAGTCCCTTCTCCAGTCGATTCAGGTGATCAACTCGTCCAATAAAAACACCGTCCCCCTGTGGTTTAGTATCATTTTCCCGGCCATGAAAAGTACTATTCCCCCGTTTTTAAACAAAACCATTTCGAATTTCGAACAAGTCATCATTTGCAACTCGTCAATTTGGATTGACTCACCCATATGCTCCGTGGTGCTGGAATATTTACCAACATTTACCCCATAAATCACCCAGTTTTGTAGGTAAATATACCAGTACCATGGAGCATTTGGGTCAGATTGTAACACCAAAATTCCAATGTTGGTGGCTTCAACCACCATCCACCACTGGAAAATTGCGTGCTTCGTGGTGAAAAATCCCGATTTTTGATGCTTCCATAGCGGCTTGAAGAAACGTGGCGTTTCGTTGCGCAAAAATGCCGAAATCTCCCATTGTTTACAGTCATGGCCATGGCTATTAGTTACAAAACTGGTTATTTCCGTGGGATTCTGGTTGGTGGTTTCAACCACTCTGAAAAATGATGGAGTTCGTCAGTTGGGATGATGAAACTCCCAATATATGGAAAGTCATAAACTGGTCATAAAATTCCATGGTTCCAAACCACCAACCAGGATTATACATGATGTAAATGGGGGTAGTTCAGTACTTCTAACTGGCCGTACTGGTACGACTCGGGCCATAACTGCAAGGTCCGAGTTGCGACGTGCTTCCACACCAACATCGTGCTACGGAGGAAGACCCCCTCCTGGAGCTGCTGGAAATCATGCACGAGTACTGAACTTGGAACCTCAACAGGGGTGAAAAACTGCATACTTACTGGAGGAAAACAAACAAACTCAAGGAAACGGTTCAGGAAACTTGATAGAAGTAATTGTTATACTCAAGGATTGAGATAAGTAAGTACAACAAAAACAAGGAACATCGAAGTTTAGTCCTGAGCATGGATGACAATTATGGTTTTTGTCCACGCAAAATGGGGGCCAAACATGAGGGACCCGTAGAACAGAGAAACTGCAGAGATTGGAGGGTAAAACCCATCATAAACCAGCCCATTAAACATTCACTTGGGGGTCATTTTACATCATCACAAATAGGAGTAGACCCCATAGTAAACCTCTATTGGCATTAGTTAATAAAGATCAAACAACACGTTCGTATTACACATTGTTTTTTTTGCAACGTGGGGCCCCCTGTCGATAGATTTCTGTTGGTGTGTTCCTACAATAAATTGTTGTACTTCTGGCGGAGACTCATCTACATTTGAACAGGATTGTAAATCCCCTTCTACCTGGTGACGGGAACCCGGCAAGTGGAGCAAGGACATATACTTATAGTAAGTAACACAATTGGATATCAACAAAAACATGGCTGATAACCCTCTGAATCTAACATGGAACCAGAAAAATGGGGTGCCAACTTACTATCGTGTTTCACCCTATAATGCACAATATTGCAATAAATGAGTAGTAAAAATCATCCCTTAATGGCAGGATGGGCTGCAATCTGCTATAACCCAATATAAAAGGATGATTGTGTTTATAGCCCCCAGCATACTAAACCCAATTTCAAATTTTAAGCGTTCATATGAATGCGGTGATTACAGTTCTGAATTATGGTATGACTGGGCATATCTCATTACCAAGCGAACCTTTCACCCACTGTGCTTCACCCGAGTGCGCCAAAGCGGCCCAAATCAAAGTCAGCAAAAGCAGCGTTCCAAGGAGGATGATAAAGTTCACCACAGGGCTGTTGCCTGTGGAAATTTCTGCGTAGTGGACGTACTGTTGAAACAAACTGGGATGACGATACGGATCTATACAAGGTGGTGGCCCCATTCGATAGCTAAGTTGGTTTATAACTCCAATAACTATGGTTTATGTTTGATATCGAACTAGTTAATAAGGTTTATAAACCAATTTACAACTACGGGGCACCACCTTGTACGTAATGGGTATTCAATTATACAATCGAAAAGAAAACTATATAAACAATACCATTGGACTATACGTAACGGGGACACAAGCAATATGGTATTTCAACATATTTAAACGACCAATGATGTCCAATGATTATTCACCTCTGACACCTTTCACAGATACAACACCCTGGACCCTAGCATAGCATATATTCATATCGGAGTTTCCTAAAAAGAGGAACAGCAAAACCATTGACTAAATCAGCAAATCAGGGGTCCCCAATTTTCACATGGAACTTTCTCAGGATAAGGACATCTGATGTTTATGGGAGAAAAACGTGGAAAACCAAACCGGCCATATTTAATGTCCAAATCCTCTTCCGGACCCAACATGTTCAGGTTCCACGCTAAAATTCGAGGATGTACTTGCATGATGGATGTGCTTGCATAATCCTACATACTAATTTGTTTCCCTACATGTTTATACATGGACAATCCTTACTAATTAGTTTCCCTACATTTTTATGGACAGCTTCGACATAGTTCTTCCATGTTCTTCCACTTATATAACAAAAAGATAAACTCTCAGCTGCGAGATAAACCGCAAGTGGTGCACTGCAATAATTGCCCTCTGAAAAGGTCCGGATACATCCGGATGTACATCTTTCAGCCTTTTTGAAAACTGGATGGAATCAATTGAATCAATCAAAAACTGATTTGACTACAAGGTGTGCCACCCGTTTCCGATAGTTAAGTCGTTTTGTAACTACAAGAACTACTATTGAATGGGGATACATATAGTTTGATGGGGACCTAAACCAACTTATAGCTTGGATTTTCTCAAGGGTCTCCCCCCAAAAAATAATATATTCACTATAGATTCCCCAAATGGTGGATGTTCCACTAGGTAAATAAACAATCACCTCAAACAAACCCAGGTATAGCTTTGGGGCGGGCCACGTTGCAAGCGCGGCTTCCGCATGGTTCCGGCCTTCCAGAAACGGAAAGCCGTGGGTCAGCGACAAGCGGCGTTCGGATCGGGAGCTCGATGCCTGCTGTGAGGACTGGTGATTCTCGGGCGCTGGGCGCTGGTGGATAGTGCCCCCGTTCGGAATCGCGAAGGAAACCATCCAATGTTAGGCCCCCGTTTACGATAGCGTTCAGTTGGTGAACATATCTCCAATTTCACAATGGTTTATGATACGCAAATAGCTGATAACTATGGTATTCATGGGGTTTATAAACCAATAAACATAACGTTTGGGGGGCACCACATTGTAGGAAAATGATGGGTTTTTCATTTGGGAAATCAGAATGGTGAAGATTCAATGGCAATTCCCGGATCCCCATTCTGGTTGTTTTGAATCCACATAGTTGTTGGTTAAACACCATGAAATCATCCCATCATCATCGCAATATTGGAAATTAACTTACTATAATCAGTGAAAAAATCTGGATCCAGGATCCTAAAATGGAGGTACGTTTTTTTTAAACCATATTTTGGGCCTTAGAAATTGGTGGTATATCATCTCAAATTTAGCCCAAAGAAAAATAGGCCGTATGGCCACAAAGTGGTGCCCCCGTTCGAAATCGCAAAGTTGGGGCCCACATAACTCCAATTTCACTTTGGTTTATGCAATAACTATGGTTTATGATACCCAAATAACATCAAATAACTACATGGTATTATATTATACACTTGATTTAATCCGGGTTGGTGATGCAATAACCATCTTGAAAAATATGAGTTCGTCAATGGGGTTGGAATTAAATCCCATATACTATGGAAAAAAACTGTTCCAAACCACCAAGCAGCTAACTAGTTTTCATGGGATGAATCGAAACCACTAAAAATAACGTTTGGGGTAAACCACCGCCTTGTATATCAATGGTTAAAACATGTTAAAACCCCAGGGCCCCAGAAATTATCCAAGTTGGCGATGCCTTGCTTATCTTCACATGGCAGAGTGAGGAAATGATCATTCCAACTCCCATGCGACGCTTCTGCTTGAGCATCATGTCCTGATATTTCTCTGCCAGGATCGCAATTTTCTGCCTCAAAGTGGCGGGTTGCTGGACCTGAATCTCCTCTTCTTCCATAGCGGAGGCCGACACCCGCGAACAGGATCGCCCTTTGCCGTCTTTATGCTCCACAACCAGGAGCACGCCTTGAAGTTGGAGCGTTGTGTGTTCAAATTTTCTCTATCATTCCAATTATACTGGTTGGTTTACCGGTATTTACCTATTGGATTATTGGAATCCCCAATATATAAAGGGTAGTATAATCCCCCAACTAATCATCAACCAACAGGGGTAGATCGCAGCCACTGCTCACATTAGTCTATATAATGTTCAAAGGATTAATCATTGCCAATCTTAGATATCCTGCAACAAATTCTTTGCTGGTGAACGTAGATATTCTCATTAATACAAAAAGACTAGTTAGGATTAAAGTATCCATGTAAGATTGACCTAGTAATGAAGCAATTTGTAACTGGGGGGAACCACCAGAGTGGCGATGAGGACCGCAATTGCCCCTGCCTCCAAGTCTGCAGACCTGGCAGAGTGAAAAAATGGAGTCCGTTCCGATGGGTCGCAAAGTGGGTTTGTCTGAAAATCGTGTACTTTGGATTGGTTTATACAAGGTGCCCCCTAGAAATCGCGAAGTTGGGGGCCACATAACTCCAATTTCACTATGGTTTTTGTTGGTGATATTCATCGAACTAGTTTTCATGTGGTGAATCTAAACCAATAAACATAACGTTTGGGGGACACCACCTTGTATTGATTTTTCTCCAGAGATCATCCCAAATCATGAAAAATCACAGGTTTTTGTTGTGATATTCATCCAACGAGTCACCGTTTTCATGGGATCACCTTGTCGCCATTGCAATTTTAGGGGCTTTGGACAAGTAGCAATTTCTTACTGGTGCGTTTTACCTAGGGAATGGATGGGTTGCTGGCGGTTGCTGGGATGATTATTGATAGTTATTGTGGATCATTCCCGAAAATTCCCTGCTAAGCACCAGTAAGAGGATAGTACAACATATTTGGAGGTACCTATTTTCGTTCCATTGGATTGCAATCATGTTCCCTATTCAAATACATAGCCATTTAGAGGTATATATATATATATACCCTATACCCCATTTTCAAACACACCCAAGTAGACTTTCGGCTTTGTAAATTGTGGCTTGGGATTTTTACAAGGGGTGGTTGACCATGGAAAAAACTCATAACAGTCCTGAAATGGGAATGTGTATGTGTGTGTATATATATATATATATATATATATTATAGCCAATATATGCCAATATAGTAGAAACACCAATATGAAGATATCCCAAAGTTTTGCGACCCTGAATGCAATAGTGAACCAGTGTTTCCAAGAGGGTTTTGAAGATTGCGGAGAAGGGATTAGTCAGTAATACGATGGAATGACTCCCGAATCGGACATCCATTTTGGATCAATTTGAGTGGAATGATTCATATAATTAATGTGGTGCCCCCTAGTTATAGATTGGTTTATAAACCCCATTAACTATAGATATATAACCTATAAACCAGAGTGAGTTATTGGAGTTATGTGGCCCCCAACTTTGCTATCGAACAGGGGCACCACGTTGTATCATTCCTTAACATAATCTTAAAGGGCTCTGTCGGCCAGTGACGCCTTACCCAGTTTCAGCTTTTCTATGCCACAGGATTCCAGGCTAGCTCTCTGGAAAACCGAACTCAGGGCTGCGTACAGGATGGGGCATCCCAGTTATGTGAACGTTGCTTTATAATGGTTTATAAACCATGAAATAACCCTGAACTAAATTAAAACCCCCATGAACTAGTATGGTTTATAAACCATGAACTAACCCCCATAGTTCGTTCTATCTACCATTTTTAACATCGTTTTTTCGTTCACTTTTCTTCGGCACCGTTCAACGCGAGCTCGACGGCCCCATCCGTTGACCCCATGACGCCCCAGTGGCTGAATAGGTCAATAGGTGTCCCTACGAACAGCGTAATTCATCCGAAAAAATGATGATGTAATTGGAAAAGAAATGGAACATTTAAGAACTATTTCATAACCATCAACTATCAACTTTAAACATTGCGTATCACTTTTAGCGGTTAATAATCATTGAGCCAGCCCTTTATTGCGCTTGATGGTGAAAGCCCTCACAAAAAAAACAGAACAATATGCAACAATCACACGTGCCATGGTCAAAACACTGCTGGTTGGGGCATAGTCATCCCACCATCACTGGTTGGTGGTTTCAACCCCTCTGAAAAATATGAGTTCGTCAGTTGGGATGATGACATTCCCAATAAATGGAAAGTCATAAAAGTCGTGTTCGAAACCACCAACCAGATCATGAATAATGGATGGGATTTCCCGGCATGCCGTTTAAGGTGGGAAAATCGTCACAAAAAAAACAAACAACTCTTGACCTTGACACATACAAGGTGTTGGTGACCCCGTAAGGAATCGCGTTCAGTTGGGGGCCGCACCCATTCGGAGTCGCTCAGGAAACCCATCAGAAAACCAGAGGAACATGTGGGTTTTTCATGGGAAATTTATAGCTGATTTATGATAGCCAAGTTGGTGAACATAACTCCAATAACTCACAACCTGGTTTTTGTTGGTGATATTCATCGAACGAGTCACGTTTTCATGGGGTGAATCTAAACCAATAAACATTTCACGAACTTGGGGGGCGCCACCTTGTATCAATTGCAGTTGCTTGTTTCACCAGCAGGGATCTAATCCTCAGCCCACTTTTCTCGGTGGTTAACCCAAAAAAAACAGAGTTGATGGTCTTTCCCCAGGCCATCATTTAATTTCATGGTTAAACATCAAACAAAGTAAACCCCAAAAAGATAGACAATGGTAGTTCGATCATATTAATGTTTACCTCATATTTTCCCAGGTTTCTCACTTTTCGGCATCGATGACTGGGGGTTGCTATAAATGAGAATTCAACACCAACCACAGTTATGGCCATTTATGACTTGTAGCTGGTTATTATTCCATGGGATTATACATTCTATAAATGGGGTTAGTTCAGTACAAACATAACTGGCATGACTCGGGCCATACAGTACTTATAACTGGTATTTCGTGCCATAACTGTAGGTTAGGGGAAATCATCCCAAACGGCTTGAAGCATCTGTTTTAGGACTTTTTGCATCACTTTCCCAAAAATTGCACTTCTCACAGACGCAGCCACTGCTCCAATCTTCCGCACCTGCCAAAATCTTGACACAAGGACCATACTTGCGCCGCCGCTTTCTCCTGGCGTTCAAGAAATGGTGAGATCAAACAATGGAATCCCATGGGACTTTATTGGATTGTTTTTTGGGGGATTTACTAGGGGATGAAATTACCAGTTTTATATATTTTGGATATCCATTAAAACTAGTCTTACCAGTTCATATATCATCGTATTACCCAAAATTAGCAGTTTTATGATCTATTTTTGAATTTCTAGAAGATGAAATCTGGAATATTACCCAATTAGCAGTTCTATGAATTTATGATATATTTTATGATATATTTTATGATATAGTTTATGATATATTACCCAATTGATATATTACCCAGTAAAAAAATATGGCGGGATGATGTGAAAAAAAATTTCGCCGTGGAACATCCACCATGTTTGAAACCAGTCGAGCGAAGGCGTGAAGCGGCTCGCCTTATTTCAGTGGCTGAAAAACCTACGGTTTATGGTAGATATTTCACGAACAGGTCATGGGGATTAACATGGTGTTTTTTTTAACCAGCTTACCCTCTGGTAAACTAACATAGCTATGGAAAGGCACCATCTTTAATAAGTAAATCAACTATAAATGGGCAATGTTCTATAGCTATTTCAAATTACCAGAGGGTAAAACTGGGGGCCCCATCCTGTAGCAAACTGTTGAATTTACCAGGTGAGCTGAGTCACTTGGGGATCAAACTTGAAGAAAACAGAATCTGCTTATAAACATAGCCAAATGCTCCATGTATGGTATATTTACCAACATTTGGGTTATTTATGGGGTAAATGTTGGTAAATATTCCATAGATGGAGCATATAGGATATGGGCATATGATATGGAAATTATCCGCCAAAATATGGGTTTTAGGTTTTAACGAAAGTTCTAACCGACCAAAAAATGGTAAGCCAATCCCGATAAGAGCCTATCCAGAAAACGGGAAATTGCACCAACGTAAAGAAAAAAAGGACACCAAAAAAGTACAGTAAAACAGTAAAACAATCTGAAGTAAACCAAAGTACATCATAAAAAAAAAAATGATAAAAGAAAACAAAACCAAAAAACAAAACAATTGAACACGTGCATTTTGAATAGTACTAAACCAATGAAAACCAAAGGATTTTGGAGTGATCCCTACTTGGAATTGCAGTTCCAGTTATAAGTGTCACTGGATTGGTTTAAGTGAAAATCTACAGGAAACCATAGATTTTCCCATTAAATATGGAGTTTTCCTGTAAATTTTCCCTTAAACCAATCCATTGAAAGTCTTTGAAAGTGGATAGATTTAACCAAAGAAACTCGGCGAAGCGCGAAGCGTGAAGTTCGGAAAGAAAACCATGAGCTGCTCAATCCTCTGTCACGAGTGGTTGCTGAAGAGAACGACATTTTCAACATGTTCCATACGCTGGTCATTCTTAGTATGGAACTGTCCATTGGTATATACCTAATGCCCGAAAGAGGGTGGGGTACCGGGTTACCTCAATCTTCGTGTGTGTGTGTACACCGTTATAACAAACGGTTTTAGTTCTTTTCATTGCTCTTGTACTATTCTAAAAAGCAGGGGGCAGAGGTACCCATGTCACTTCCTCTGCCAACGAAGCTGGGTGACAT
>Ga0126342_10010864_pt1 | contig 16291 bp, 14 predicted proteins | sample Cyp1metagenome_FD_92528 | JGI IMG/M metagenome (GOLD analysis project Ga0126342, IMG submission 92528) | Coral microbial communities from Lord Howe Island, Old Settlement Bay, Australia - Cyphastrea 1 metagenome | ecosystem: Host-associated > Invertebrates > Cnidaria > Coral ... | reverse complement strand
CGAGCTCTTGCCATCCAATTTTGCCGTTCACTGTCAGCTTGCCCTTTCGATGCAACGGTGCAACTCAGTGAACAATTTGTACAGCAATGCAAGGCCATGGACGTCAAAGTATATGGCCAAACCATCGGACAGGACTTTGCACATTAGCTTCTGCCGGTGGGAATTCGTATGCGTGCCGCACCGAAAGGGATCCGTGAGCATGTGCCAAAAAAAATATATATGCGTATCTGTGTGCGTATGTGTGTCGCGTCCTGTTTGTGCCTGCGTATCTGTGAATGTACGTAAACGGTTCCTTGTCTAACGCATTGCCTCCGGAAGAAATATGTTCTGTCTCTGGCGGGTCCGATGACTGATTTCAAGCAGCCCGAAGAGCTTGCAGAGGTCATAGTTTTTGACATCGTTTTTGAATATGGCAGTGTGTCAAAACCAATAGTACCCCTGTAGTGAACATCAAAATAGCTGGGATTTATGGATGTTCATCCCACTAAAAATAGTATTAATAGGTATTGATCCATAGTCATATGGCATCGACATTTCTATAACTTCCGGGAGGCATTGCTCTTGGTACACACTGTAATACCAAAGACCTTGAGAATCTGGCTCCAGAGCCTTCAAAGCTCAGGGGAACCTTAGGAACCTTAGAAACCTCCTGCAAATCCGCTGCCTCAAGCGGCTCCAAAACCTTTAAGACTTAGCACCTATGAGTTGAAGATGGGGTAAGAGGAGCAACTTGGTTTTTACATCTCCAAACAATCCAGGCCCAAAACGGCTGCCTGCAAAGTCTGCTCTCCCACTGTTGACCCAAACTGAAAATTGTACGCAGCTGAAATGAAGGGCGAATATGGTAACTACGTACCTTCCTCTCTGAGGCAATCGAAGTCCAAGCTACCATAGCTTCAAAGCCCTCATTGTCGGAATCTGAAAGTTCCTCGCCCAAAACTTTGTTCAAGACTCTCAAATGTGCTATCTCCATCAACAAAGCAGGGAAAATCTGCACAAACATTCCACCAAAAACCAACATCGAGAGCCTTGGCAAGAGGCTCCATGTCAGTCCAACGCCTTAGGAAGCTAACTTCTGGGCGTCCATCCCACAGTTCGATCGACGAACTGAAAATCCGTTGCAGCATCGAGCTGGCTGTGCTGGGTCAGCGGCGCCACACCGTTGAGCTTTGTGAACCTTTGCCGTAGAATCCTTTCATACCTCAACATGACGAAACAGCAAATCTTCTGGAGTTCCATACACTTCTGACTATATCAAGTCGTGTGAGAGCACAATACTCGCTCCTTGCTTAACCCAAGCATCAAGCTCATCCCCGGTGACGTGTTTCTCCGCTTCTCCTCTTATTCTCTTCTTATGCCTTCCACCCACCTGGGCGAAGGAATGAGAAGGCGTCTCGAACAAAGCCGAGAAGCCGAGGAACGCTGAGACTGAGCGTCCATACCAAAGGAACTTCAAGATTTGCATGATCTGGGTCCACCCAAGCCTTAAATGCTTCAAAAGAGTGAAGACGCACATTGAAGTTTCCAGAATAAATTGCAGTGTTCCCTTCCTTGTCCTCGTCTTCTCCCTACCCTTAACTTGTCATCTGTCCGTCTTCGGCAAATTCCCCGGCTTACGCACCATTCGGGAGTCGGGTTTCTGCCCTTGTCGGTCCTCATCACCTTCCTTTTTGTTAATCTCCAAACTGGTTCTTGAAACAACGGGCCACAAGATACGCAAAGCGGCTGCCGTCTTCTCTTTTGCCGGAGCATCTACCTCCTTCACACATACAAAAATTTCTGTAAACAAAATCATAAATTTAAGACACACCTGCGTTTGTCTGAGAATGGGCGATAAGGCTAGGGATACTCAAAGAAAAACATTCACGTACGGGGCTCCTATGGGGAGTTGTAGGGAATTTTGATCAGCAAAATAGGATTTCAGGGTGCCACATTCAGACAAAGCCATATGCTGTGTATACACATATAGATCATATAACTATATGATAACTATAGTACTATATGTATGTTATAGTTATAGTATTATAACATCAAATAACTATAATTACTGTGAGACTATACCCGGTTTGGTAGGCCACATATGCTGACAGTACGTCATGTCGTGCACAGATGTCCAACACGTACTTTTTCACTCCTCGTTGGGATCAGAGTTTTCTTCCACGACAGCACCTTTCATTGTGCTGGCATTGGGTGTAAGTGCTGGCACGTCAGATTTTTTTGGTTTGGAAATGTTTGGAATGTCTCAGGCTCGGCTTCGCAGTCGGCTCACAGCTGTGCCTTCCTCAAAGTTCGCGCCACCGAACACAATCGCCTCCAGTTCCGCAGTGCTGGCCTTGTGCAAAAACTCATGAGCTGCAAACAATGAAACTGCGTGAAACTGCCATCAAAAACACTTTTGGCATCTGTTGAATCCAAAAAGCACGTGATGTTTCTTCCTTCAACAGGATTTCTGGGCAATTCCTGCAAGATCCTGCAAGATCTTTCAAGCCTGGCTGACGTCCTGAGCTGCTCGGGAAAGTCCAGGAGCAACAGCGGCACGTTTCTTTCCCATAGCACTGCTCGCATGAAGGTTTGGAATAAGAGGGATCATGGGGATTTAACCATAGGTTTTTAGTGGGTTAACCAATGTTCTGGTTGGATATTCATAGGATCTATGAACCGCTATGGAATTCGTATGGAATTCGTGTGTTTCACCAAAAAAAAGGGGTGAAAGACCCCCACGGTGGTGATTGACTTCCTTTGAAAGTGTCACTTTGAATCACTGAGTGGGCAGCAAACAAGTTGCATCGTCTATATATCTCCGTCTTGCAATGCTTTTGTGTTAGTATGTCACGTGTGTTCATCGATTTTTGGTTTAATCCTGCCATGTAGTTGCACCGTGCACGAACCAGCCAGCGTGGTAAAACTCAAAGAATTTGGATGGAGGCATGGGTCTAAATACCACTAGAATCCAATAGAGGTGTAAGAAATGGGATGTAGACATCCAATCCAAATATCCTGTTCTCGTTTGCTTTCAAAGTTCTTCTCTACATCTTTCTGCATCATGTCTGCATCATGTCTGCATCATGTCTGCATCATGTCTGCATCATGACTTTTGAACGCAAATTCCGCACTTTCATCCATAGAAGTTGAAGCCTCAGAGCACATGGCTGAAAAGCTGCATCGCTGCATCGTTCTCTGAAACTCTTCGGCTGCTTTTCTTTGGATTCTTTGGATTGTGCTGCCGGCCCATGCGGCTGACGTTCTCAGCCACAATACTAGCATCCTGAGTGCTGAATCTCAAGGTTTCCTAGTCGGTTTGTGATGTGAACAAACTGGAAGCTGAGAAAGCTGAGAAAGCTGAGGGCTGAGAGCGTGTCTGCGGCCATACTTTCCTACACTACCAGAAGCAAAGGCATGTCCATCACAAAACTTCGTCCTTCATCAGCAGAAAAATACTTCCAGTGGCCAAGAAGAAATCGAAGCGTGCCTGGTAGCCTTGCGCAGCTCCCGTGATATGTGCTGCCTGTGCCTGATTTTGAGTTTCTCGTCTCTGTGGAAAACTGAGGAAGTCTGATCATTTTGCGACATCAAACACGTAAAATTTAGCTATACTTTTACCATCACCCTTCCCTTGATTGTACGAGATGCTACGTACGTGCATTTTGCGTTCACCTTGCCAGAACCCAACTCTCCATAGCATGCGACACAGGATTGTTGGGCAAAAGTAGCGAAAAGGATTCAACTGGTCAAGACCAGTGACAATTAACGAACATCACGGGTGGTTGAAACTTGAAGGACTTGGCCCCAATCAATCCAATGTCAACTCACTAACTTAATTAGTCATTTGCTTGCATGATGTAGAACCCCTCAAACTTGACCTACGAAAATATAGTATCTTTTATAGATACATAAATACACTCACATAGAGTGTGTGTGCATGTGCGCGTGCATGCACATACCACTGTAATCCTGCACAAAGGAAAGCTCAGCATCTGGCTCCATCCCAATCACGGGTATTCTGCTCAAGCCATGCGCTGCGAGAACAAACCTGGCTCGTATTATCGTATGTTCATTTGGCCCAACTCAGCGCTTGCAATGATATCTATCATTAAGAGCCTTGTGACAGAGCAGAAAACCAATAAAACAAATCAGAACATATCAGGACCTTCCAAACGGCATCAGCAAATTCATCCTGGGATGTCACAGCTCCAAACAGCAATCTGTTCTGACACCGAATGCTGGAACTTCACGACGTCTTCAAGGAGAATCTGAGGCGCCAACAGTTTGGAGTAACGGTTTTAAAACATTATTGCAAAAGTCTTTGGACTCCTGTCATGCACTTCATAAGCACTTCATGCACTTCATAGATTTCTTCATAGATTTGAATCAATTTGAACACAATTTCTTTTCGATGGAGTATGCTTTGAATGCCACATGAGAGAAAAGGAGACCTGGTCGAGCCGGCGCGAATAGTATGCTGGAAGGCCAATGGTGCAGTTGTACCTCACCAAACAAGACAGACTTGCAAACGGCATTGCCCATGACTGTCACATGGCATGGTCAGAGATGGCTCTCGGGCGCATGAACACGAGTGGCTGCTTGCGGTCCGCATGCCGCTCCAAAGAGACCTCAAGCTCAATGGCGATGCAAACTGAGATCTGATTTAGGCAGGACTAGGTGTAGGAAAACGATGCAAAACGTACTCAATCGCTTTGCCAAACTTTGCACCTAGCACATCACACCCAAGGATCAGTCATGATGGAACTGTTCTCGTGGCAAGTCCAAAAGAGGTTCCCAATCACAGCTGCTTAGACCAAATCTAGGCCATTGTGGATGTGCTTCGAAAGAATCTATGAATAAGGAAGGTGTCGAACGGGTTTTGGGTGTCGGAAAAGAGAAAACTCATATAAACTCTAGCTCTAGCATGGATGCTTTTCAACCCTCCAGCGCTGCACTCGTCTGCTATGTTTCATCGCCCGGGGGTGTCTCTGCAACCCTTTAGTCTAGCCCCGACCTTGAATTGTTGTTTCAACCCTACAACGGTCATAACCCAAAGAACAATCATGAACAATCTCTGATCATGGCAAGCTCCACACGATCTCCTTCTCACCTCTGGATGACAGCAATTGGTTCACTTTCTGAAAGTGGCCACACCCTTTGAAGTGGCGTTCATAAGAAAGCGGAGATGGATGACCCGCCGTCAGAACCACATGGCGCTCTCTATCCACCAAGTGGGCCTTTGCTTGCGCATCTCTCCCCCATAGAAGGAAAATCACATTTTGAAGGTCTTTGCTGACAGCTCGAATTGCTGCATCCGTCAGTCGTTCCCATCCAAGACTTTTGTGACTGTTTGGCTGGCCTTCCACCACTGTCAAGACGGAGTTCAACAGCAAGACTCCCTGTTCTGTCCAATGTGTAAGATTTCCGTGAGTTGTGGGCAAGGCATTGGCTTCCTTTAACATGTTGATGAGACTGGGTGGGACTGCAACATTTGGCGCCACAGAAAATGCCAATCCATTTGCTTGGCCACAGCCATGATATGGATCCTCAGATCAAATCAAGTAGCTGCATGCAACTCACACAAATGACGAACGAATCAACTTCAACCGCTCTTCCATTCAAGACTGCCAACATGTCCAAAACATCTCAAAAAAGTGCTTTGTACAGGTAGTGGTGGTGCTGGTGCTGGTGCTGGTGGTGCTGCTGGCGCTGGTGCTGGTGCTGGTGCTGGTGCTGGGTGACGGTGATCGAGGTGGTGATGGCGATAGCGATTCCGATTGTGGTTGCGATGATGAGAGGTATTTGCTCAAATTATCGATTTCCTCAATATACTGTGGTCAGACGGCTACATTTCATTGTCCTTGTGTTCCTGCATTCGTTGCTCTCTCTCTCTCTCTCTCTGTCTCTCTCTCTCTCTCTCTCTCTCTCTCTCTCTCTCGTGCAAGTCCTTTGTTGTCAGCATTCGGCTAGAAGTTGCTGCATCAAGTGGCCACCTCAAAAATACATTCATTCTTGTCCCAAATACAACCATCCACTCGTTTCATCAACAGCTCTAAAAGCCACCAGGGCTCCTGTCCAACAATCACGACCCTCACTTTCTCCAGAGGAGTGGCGCGAAAGGCCTTGAAAACATCTTCTACAGGAGGAAAGATACGTTTCACCTTGCGCATCTCCTCGACCTGCTCGATGGTCTTCTGCACTGATGGTGTCCTGATTGAGAAAGACTCAACACTTCAAAACGCATCTTGTAGACATCTGGACAGGACTAATACTATCTGATACTTGTAGCTTTCGATGGACATGCATGAAGGTGGCATCCCCAAAAAATAGTCCATGGGTTTGTTGCTTTCCATCATGTTCCATCATTACAAGAACATACAAGAACTGTCCTTAGAACAGGCAGCAATGCGTTGCACCAGTCTTCACCTACTTTTGGAACCCATTCCGTTCTGAAACTCGCAATTTTCCATTGCTCATCTGCAGCCAGTGGTGTGGCTGGCCGTCGAGCAAATGCAAAGAGAGTACTTTGCTTCTTGCCCTGGATTCGGCGGCGCTTTGCGTCCGGCTCCATGACTTCCATGTCGGATTGAGTCAGTCAAAAAGTCTGCGACCAATATGAAACACAGCAACAGTTTCAAATTCTTGGCAGGAAAAGTGCCAAATAGTGCCAAAAGAGATGGTCAATAGAAAAGTAATGTGTGACATGGTCTCATTGGGTTTAACATGTCCATTCTGTGTTAAACACTCGAGCCGAAGGATTGCACGTGAATGTTGTTGCGTGTCCGAACGTGCCCCTCTTTGTCAGCTCTTGGCTCCGAAAGAGACTGTGTGACTCGTGTGACTTGGCTCAGTTCAGTTCTTCGGAACAAAGGCCACGGCTTTCCGCATACAAAGATCAGCGAGCTTACAAATCGCATCCACCTTCTCGTCTTTGACGTGCCTGCAACATTCTCAATGATCTCAATGCCGGTCTCATCATTTTACAATCATGGGAAAGAGTTATAGTGCTGAGACATGCTGAGACCATCTAACGTAAGATACGCGCGAGGCCTTTTGTTTGAGAGTCTAAACCGAAACAAAGCCACTTATCATCACCGCAGAGACATACACAGCACTGGTAGGCGAGCAGCCAGGTGGACGCTGCACCAAGTAAGAACCCTGGAGGTATCCCTGCCCGTAGCGTTGTGGGAATTGGCCAGTTGGCCAGTTCACAGGTTGTTAATGTTTCATCTTTAGATCAAATGAATATTCATTGGGGGGCTGACGTTTGCCCAAAATCCACTAAAAATTCCATGCTGGACTGCAATCTGCTGTGGCCAGTTTCGGCGTGTGTTTTTCGCAAACTGCAAGCACTCAAAGCATCGATATGACCTTCGTCTCATTGCATGTTTGCGATTTACTAGGATGGTGCCAAAATCACGGTTCGAACCATGTCCTAAACATGTTCTTTGTAATTTGTTTCAAGCTGCTAGCTAAAACCTTGACAAACTGTAAAATCTTAAAAGAACCCCAAAATAACCCAACCCTAAATGAACCCCAAAAACACCAAACAAATCCACAACCAACCCTAAATAGCACTTAAATGCACTTAACATGATAACCAAACAAACCCTTAATAAACCCACCACCAACCTTAATAAATAACAATTAAGCCAACCCTAAGTAAATCCTACAACCTCAAATAAAGCCTAAACTAACTCCAGAGAAACTAAAGCCCAACGAAACTTTGGGCGAACGTCCGCCCCGGAGGGATTTTTATGATGATACATGCACCGTGCATGTATCACACAGAATCAGAGTTGACAGCTTCCTGTCTAGTTGTTGCATGTTGTTGCCTGTTGTTACCCTCTGGTAAACTAACATAACTATGGAAAATCACCATTTTTAATGGGTAAATCCACTATTTCTATGGCCATTTTCAATAGCTATTTTGACATAACCAGAGGGTACTGCCTATCGGTGCAGTGTCAACCTGTTCGGTTGACGTCTCAAAACGCTTCCAAATTCCGGGCCTCAAGGCTTCGGATTTTGCCCAGCAAAGATCGCGTTGAAGTGTCTCATCCTTTGGGACGCTGTCTGACCGATATCTTCCCAAAATATCCCACAACTAGCGAATGAGAAGTATCATTGTTAAAACATGTTAAGACTGCAAGCTTAGCTCCTCAGCCAAGTTCAAAGGATTCTGTGGATGAGCGGCAGACGCACTGAACTCTGAGTTGACTGCAATGCAGTTTTGGCAAAAGCGCTGTGGATCTGACGCTCTCATGTCCAACCAGACGGCATTGCAGGGAAATCATCCTCAGTTTGGGACTGTGAAGGCCGTGAAGGCTGTTCGAAAAAAAACATTCGACTTTCGTTGCAACACGCCACGCCTCGCCACTATGTCATTCCCGCTCTCTGGCCGGTGCAACTCCATCTGGAACGAAAGAAGAATGTCAAATGTTTTGCATGTTGCACTCGCATATGTGTAAGAATCCAAATATTCCTGCATATATGTTTTTAAATGTATGTTCTTGTTGTAATGTTACTTTGTTGCTGGCATCTGGAAATGATTGTGCTGTTAGGCGGAACAATTGAAGTTTTTTAGCTCAGCTGTTGTAATGTTTCCGGCGGATGCTTGGAGCTCTTGGAGTTTTGTGAACGGCAAGAATGTCTCTGTTTGAGTTTGGTCTTTGCAGTGCCCATTGGCGAACGTACACTTCAAATCAAGCAGCTACATTGCTCCATCCTTCCCGACCCCATGAAACAACGTGTCACACGTGTCACACGCTCACGTCACATGAATTTCTGGATGTTTTATCCATGGTTCGCAACCGTCGCAAGCTGTTTCAACGTGTCAAAGCGTCTGCCCGCCTTTGCCAGGAGCATGCCCAGGATGCGCTGAATTCGGCGCATGAATTGGACTTTGCGCATCGCTCATCAAAAAGATTGCATTAGATCATATTAGATCTCTATATAAATCTTGCAAACCGCAGCGGGGGGCACTCTTCCCTCTGCCTTTGGCATTGGGAATCGATTCCCCATTGCAGTCATGGATTGGTCGAGCCGCTGTAGTGGCATCGTCCAATCACATCTGGACAAAGAACTCATGAGCATTGATGCTGCAAAATTCTTGCGGAGCGTGTAAACGAAGTGTGATACTGATGACATCATATGCTTGTGGTGATATCTCACGACCAACTTGTGATATGCTTGTGAGGAGAATGTCGGGACGACTGACGTGGAGACTTGTGGCTTGACGTTCACTCTCCGCAACGGCTCAAGACAAAACCTGGAAGACCATCCAAAGGTTGTGCTCACGGGAGCCCTATTTCATGCTTGCCCAGGTGATCTCGATGCGCTTGCGATGCAGTTGCCTTCATCTGCATGCATGCTACATAGCATGAATGGCCGGGATCTGTTGCATAGTGTGACTTCCCCGAAGCTGATCGAAGCTGATCAAAGCTCAGCTATTCAGCTATTCTAACTGCATTCTATTTTTTTTCTGTGTCTTATTCTGACTATTACTCTCAAAGTTCTTCTCACTCTTCCCCCTGTCAATTATACGATCTTGTTGCGCAGCCTCTGGTTCTGCCCAAGACCACCAGCCAAACCTCTGCAAAGGGTTGCTCCGGAAACTGTCTTCTGTATGCGCCTTCATGCCCTTTTGAGTCCTTTGATGTACAAAATCATGTGCTTTCATGTGGGTATGGATCAATACCTATTAATACCATTTTTAGTGGGATGAACATCCATTTACCAGCTATTTTGATGTTCACCAGGGGTACAAGGTTTTGACACACTGCCATGTCCTTTCACATACTTTCATGTGCTTTGCATCTTTCTCACATCACAATGGATTTGCAGGACCACCTTTCATTCTGGTGCACAAGCACCAAATAAGCTAGCAACAACAGCCTAGAGATTCATCCACAAGTGTACCTAGTCTTTGAGAGGATGCACAGGACAGACAACTATGTTTGTTTGTTGTCTGTATGCAGCACTTTGCACAACTTGTCAATTTGGACGGAAAAAAACAACGGTTCTTCTTTCCAACACCGTATTGCGCGGAATTTCCCCGTGCACTCAGCACACTTGCTTTGGTGCATGTGAACTTCACATGCAATTTCCATCAATTTTGTGTGGTTCAGACTGAAGTTCATCCTGAAGTTGTGAAATTTGAAGTTCGACATCGACTCAAAGTGACTCAATACCTATTTCCTGTGAAATTCGTTGCCTGTTTGCGATGCTTGCCGCTCGATGCAATCGCCTCAGTGCGCAAGGCACGCCCCTTAGCCTCGGGCTGTGTCTCTACAAGAAAACGCACTAAGAAAACCTAAAGAAATCTTGAAATCAAAGCAATTAATTAGATCATAAATCTATACATCCTATATAGTGTCAAACATCACAAATATGAACATTATTGATCTTTCTTGATTATACATATATATATATATAATATATATACATGATTATATATGTATGTATATATAATACATATGTACACACATATGTACACACATATGTACACACATATGTACACACATATGTACACACATATGTACACACATATGTACACACATATGTACGTGACACATATGTACACACATGTATGTAGTGGTTCAAAAATAATGATTCAATTGTTCAGCGTCACTTTTTCTTGGATTCAGCTTGTTGTTCTATGGGTCTTGGTCTCCGTGACAATTTTTCTTCTCAGTGACAATTTTTATAGTTGGTTGTCTTTGCGGTAGTTGGAGTGTGCTGTTGGGCGATTGGGAACTGTCTCCGCATAGGGGCTCAGGAACCTGAGAAAGATCCAAGGCATCTCTGGACCACATGGATGTTACGTCAATATGGCACATCCAAGCTCACGATCCCAACCTGCCCAATGCCTATAAACATACATTACATTGCATTGCATTGCATTTCATTGCATTACATTACCTTAATTACATTACATAACATAACATTACATTACATTACACTACATTAATATGTATATATATATATGTATGTATATGTATGTATATTTATATCATGTCATATCTATGTATTATGCATGTATTATATGCTCTTTTCTCAAATTGATACTGGCGCCATGTTTCCCGAGCATCACTTCAAATTGCAGGTTCGGGCTCGAGCTGCTTCCATGGACGGGCCTTCTTGTGCCTATGATGCCCACCGAGCCTAAAGAAAACAAATCACAACAGAGTACATAGCTCACCGAGAAAGCCGAGAGAGCCAAGCAAAATACAATTTGAATGGCAGTGAATGGTTTGAATGCACCAAAGACCCTCAACAAACAATCGGTTCCCAGGCAAAATGGAGCTTGCAACACGATGCGATAGAGGACAGAACCCTGGGCGAGTTGCAAAGTCTGAGATGCCTGCGACAGTGTCAAGTAGCTGACAAGAGTCCACACCTTAAACAGCAGGAAGAATGGACCTCCCGTGCTGGGACTCATTCTGGTCTAATGAATTGTCCAGAGAACAAACGCACTGGATCGGATTTCAGGCATTTCCTTTTATTTGGGTGTGCTTGTTTCTGTTGACATCCAGGTTGTGCATTTGCCTGTGCTTGCCGCGGTTTTTGGAGTTTTGCGTCTTTCTCGGTGCTTTCTTGACACCATCTTGTATAGATGTTGAGAGGATCCCAGTCAAAGCTGGGAGGTTGCTTTGTCTCTCTAGCCATACTGGTACAATGGACAACGCTCTCAAAATAAAGGGACAAGTTGGCGCTGATGCTCTGAAATTTGATGATTCAGCATGATTCAGCCGTTGCGATCTTGACTTCCCCTGACCCACTCTTTCCCCATGGAGTTCCTTCAGTTGGACAGTCCCGACATTCCCTGCAAATGGGGATACTGGGACTTTAGAAATGCTGCAGTAGGGAGAAATATGTTGATTTTGCCTTGACGCCTAAATACGTGTGCTTTTGCAAAGACCATTTCGGGTAAGCTCTAGCTTTGTCGTCGGTTGCCAATTTTTCGCTGAAACCTGAAACAAGGTCGGCAAAGCCGCTGGCTACACCCATAGCGACAAGGAAAAAGAACTCGGCGTGGAGTCCTCAGGGGAAAGCTCGCTGCTGTCGAGTTTTTGTACACAGCGAGATTGCACAGAAGTCATTTCTTCGTGAAGCCATTGCCCAAATCCAGCATCACTGGGATTTGAGCCGCAAATGGTCTTGCTCACTAGCTGTGGTTTCCTCATGCCGCGCTGGAGGAAAGGTCTCGAATTAGTCTTGCTGTTGAAGAGGTCAGGTACTTCAGCTCCAGACTCATAAATCTGCTCAATTCCTTGAATAGCTTGCCACCTCGATTCACGGATCTGATCTTCAAACAAGATCTTGAAAAGTCTAAAGGATGATACCTTCCACAGGACGTTCTTGGGGTTTAAATGCAACGCAAAAGGAAGGTGGTGGACCGGACTGGAACCCAGGACTGGCACATAAAGGAGACGTAAAGGGTAATGGACGGTAATGGAGGTTACGGGAAAAAAGTGTGGAACAGATGGAAAATCGATTGAGATTATTCAGGTAAAGGAAAGAGTGATCCTGAAAGCGTTTGGTCATTGGGCCCTGCCCTCAAGAGTTGCCTTGTACCAACACCTTTCGAGTTTATGAAGCGGATCCTGCAGTGCTTTTGGAGTTCTTCTTACCAACCTGAACGCCTTCACATCCCTCGACCCTTCAAGAACATCTGAATCGTCACTTGAAACTTCCGAATGCTTGTGGAACCTTCTACAACTTGAGGCATTCGTGGAAGGTGGTTTTACTTTGCAGAACCTGTGAATTCGAGAAATATGTTTGCGTAGTACCCTTTTGTAAACTATGAGGGCTTTGCTTCAACATCAATAGAATCAATGGAACTTCTCATAACGTACCAACCGAATCCAACCGAAACAAGGCAAAAGAAGTGATGACTTCCTTTGAGGTTTTGCATAGTGCCACTGTGTTCAGGCCCCGCTGGGGATGGGAGTTCACCAGCATTAGGCCCATGTGGCCCATGTGGCCCATGTCTAATGGGTCTGAATCCCAACATGGGATTTGAACGCTGGGACATACCAAGGACAAAACAGAGAACCAGCAAACAAAACATAACACCAACAAATCTAACAAACCGAACGAATCACAACGAAGGGACAACCTGGACACAAAGCGGAACATCTACACCTTCCCAACGAACGCGAATGGCAACTCCATCTGACAAGACCAGCGAGACCTGTGATACCAAGGTATGCAAAGTGTATCCAAGCGTACAAGGACTGCAGAAACTGAAGAACAGCAAGAAACCTCGATAGATAAATAGATGGACTCTGTCAAACTCTGTTCTCTGGGTCCAGTTGCTGGTTGCGTTTGTACTTTCCTTACCGCACCCTAACCACGAACCAAACTCTCTGCACCCAACGCAAGGACCTTTATTGAGAATTATCTACTGAAACGACTCAGTGCAAATCCACGCGGACACAAAGACACTTTAGCCGTTTAGCTGAGGTGGTGGCGTTGCAGGATCCGATTGAAAACTGTTTTCGTCCCTGAGTCCAAAGCGTCCAAAAGCGCTCAAAACATTTTGGTTTTGTGATGAGGTTGCCCAGCTTAGCGACAGGCAAATTCCGAGAATAGTTTCTCCAATAGTATGCCTCGGAACAGAATTGCCCTTGTTCAATGTTTCGTGTTTCAAGTGGTCTTTGAACACGTTACTGAGCAGCTACTGTTGAAACAACACGCTCAAGAAAATAAGGAAAGCATAGCTCTGAAATCGAAGTGCCAATGACGTGATGTGTGTTCTTGACATCTTGTGATTTTGGTTGCGGCAACATTTGGCAACCTAGGTTGGGCACAACACTCCACCGACTGATGGAGAGAATGTCCATGATCAACTGCACCGGCGGAAAAGATGATGCCGTCAACCATCTGACTCAAAAAGTGATATCGATTTCTGTTTCATTGATTTTGCCATCAGATTGCACCTCAAGGAAACCACCATCTGCCATTGTTTCGACCTTGCAAAACCATTTCCGAGCTTCTCAATCATGTCTAAAAAACAATGATGTCTGGATTCACCTCGGGCCAAGTCGTGACCATGTACATTTCAACTTTCATAGAAATTAAGAATATTTACAGTAAGAATACAGTATCATCAGCACACACGATGGTCTACATGGAAACACTGAGACAATCAGACACAAACAAGCACACACACACACACTAGACAAAAAGTGGATCATTAGAGTGACCCGTTGGGAACTGAATCCCATCACATGCAATTAGATTAGATCAGATAGATAGATTAGATAGATTAGTTAGTTAGTTAGTTAGTTAGTTAGTGAGTTAGTTAGTTAGTTAGTTAGTTAGCTAGTTAGTTAGCTAGTTAGTTAGTTAGCTAGATAGGTAGTTAGCTAGCTAGCTAGCTAGCTAGCCCATAATATATCCAGATTCAAGAGTTCACCGTGTCTGAATCTGGTTTCAAGTGTGAGTTTGTTTCTGCGAAGAGTAGTCAATGTACTGCTCCCTATTGGGTTAAGATTCAGCTGGACGCCAACTGGGACGCTGTACTTGTTTCTTTCCGGAAGGAAGAGTTGGTAAGAACTGTCTATACATGTTCCATCCGTGCCTGACAATCCTTGATACAGACTTGATACAGCTTCCAAATTTTTCAAGCAGTCTCAGAAGACGAAAATGACAAGGGTCGGGAAGGCAAAAGTTCTGGAAGTTTCTGTCCTAGCATCGCCTGTGGTCGAGCTGTCAGCGCCATTATCGATTGCATACCAAGGAGTAGTGATGTAATATGGTTTCGATAGATTCTGTGCAACCGAATGGAATGAAATAGGTGACTTCATGCTGTTCTGAGTGCACAAATCAATGACCTGATGTAGCCTATGTTTGCTCCACCGAATTAGCTTTTAGCAAAACAGAAAAGGTACACTTAAACAGTTGGAAAGTGCTTACAGTAAAGTGCGTTCCAATCAAGACCTGTTTGCAAGCTACTGCAGGCTGCTGGACGCAGCACAACAAGTCGCAATAGGATGGCGAAATCACTGTCAGAAGGACACTTCGTTCGGAGAAAAGTTCTCGAAACTACTCCAGTACTCCCAGTCCCAAAATCATCTGGGCGGGGAAAGAAAACATCCCAAGTCTTGATTTGGCTTTTGATAAAGTTCGCGGTAACGTCTAGAAATCGTCTGGGGCACTTGAACGATTAAATTGTGTGTCAAACGTTTCCTTCCAAATGATGAAGGTCCAGAGCTCAAAGTAAAAACACTTGGAGAGAAAATACTGAAGTCATTGTGAAGTCATTGCAAGGCAGTGTGACGCGAGAATGCGAGAGATGGAAGCAGCCTTTATTCAAGGCAGGTTTTGTTGAATTTCAAGGTTTAGTTTCTGCACTCAGTGGATTTTGCAATACTGGCAATTGGTAATTCTTGAACAGGAGTGGAATGGGTGGCTTCTAGCTGACATTATATAAACGAATGGACAGTATAAACGGGAGGTACTGGGTTTGGTGAAAAACAACCAAACTGTCGGAAAACGGTATGACATGCATCTCCCATGCATATCTAGAATGCAAAGGAATGCAACATATGCAAAATGATTGGTTGATTCTACGTGCATTGAACATCATTGAACTATGCGTGTGGAGGCGAACAGAAAAAAGGAGCCTGCGTCCAATTACAGGCAGGTCTTCCTGGTTGCAACCAGTATGGGATGTACTTCATCAAACACTGCAGCCTAGCTCAAAAGCATGTTTTAAATAGAAAATATCTCACACAATCTCACACATCACCTACACATGAATTGTATTGCAAACCTCAATAGGCCTTAAGCTGTTCAATTTTGTGTCATATTCAAAATGTGCGACCTGTGCTGTGATATGTCCGCCGATTTCAATTTCAACATGCGGCTTTGCGCGCATGTGCTGCATGTGCCATTCACATATGCCACGTGTGCAGGTTGTATGATGATATCTGTCCTGTTTCCTGTAGGTCTGAGTATGTTGTTCTCTACTGGATCCGTTCCTCCTGGTTTCTTTTCCGTGTCTCTGAGCTCTTCGCTCGTAAAGGATGGCCAAGAAGGCCGCAAACAACCTCAAGGCGTTTGAGGAAACACAGGCGTGTATATATAATTGCGTATGTATATATATATATTGTGAACAATTTGATCCTTGTTCTGGATTATCCCTTTTGATTGAAGTACCCTTCGTGCTGGTAACGCTGGACAACGTCACGGCATGGCACTCGGAGACCGATCTTTTTCCTCACGCATGATCTTGAGCCAATGTAATTGGCGGTCCATGCATAATTGTTTCCTACCCTACATGCTCTGCATGTTGAGT
>Ga0126342_10010863_pt1 | contig 16291 bp, 20 predicted proteins | sample Cyp1metagenome_FD_92528 | JGI IMG/M metagenome (GOLD analysis project Ga0126342, IMG submission 92528) | Coral microbial communities from Lord Howe Island, Old Settlement Bay, Australia - Cyphastrea 1 metagenome | ecosystem: Host-associated > Invertebrates > Cnidaria > Coral ... | reverse complement strand
TTGAGAATGTTTGAGAATGCTTGAGAATGCTTGAGAATGCTTGAGAATGCTTGAGAATGCTTGAGAATGCTTGAGAATGCTTGAGAATGCTTGAGGATGCTTGAGAATGCTTAAGAATGCTTGGGAATGCTTGAGAATGCTTGAGAATGCTGGACATGCAAATGATGATGTCACTGATGTCTCCTTGTTCACACGACCGGATGGCCAACGATGCCACTGCCAAAATTCAAGTCACCCAGGCAAAAGCAAGGTCTCAAATCCGTGCTATGGCTATGGCGGACGAATAAGTGTCTTAGCAAGCCAAGAAACAATAGAAGCAGAAGAATGTGGCCAAAGAGCTAGTTCCAGCCTCAGAAAAGGGATCGAGCCAGAATGCCAATTATCTGAACATCCTCGCATGGAGACAAGCCCGCGGAGCTTCACAACAGCGATTCCCCATTCCACGCCGAATCGAACTCGGGCACCCTGTCGCTCATGGACACGCGGCAGAAAGCATCATATGTGTTGAAAAACCTGCAAGCGTAGTGCAAGAGTCCAAATGGCGAACTGCAAATACCGGTGGTGAGCTGTCTGTAAGGAAATCATGGGAAATAAATGACGCATTATATACTAATCTCATCTTCCCAACTTGTGCGGCAAACATATGACAGGAGCACTTGGCAGCTTCGCGGATCAGGAACACATGGCGCCTCAGTTTTTTCATAAGGCAGAGCACGCGAATCCAGCCTTGCTCTAGAGAAAATGGAATAATTTACCGGTCCAGCCCTCCTGTCTCAGTAATGCTTTCAGGATGCTCAACGGTACTTGTGTTGGCATATTGCAACCTCCGCGCTCTGCATGGGATCCCAATAAGTGCTTGCAAAGGGGTAAGCCCGTGCTGCTGTGACACAAAGACTAGCCACTGTTTCTCCACCGCGTTGTTCACGTCTGCTTGGAGCTCGGGTGTATCTGCGGAGTCGGACCAAGCCTTTGAACCCAAAACTGGAGTCATTATGAAGTCATTTGAAGTTATGAACATAGCGACTGCAGCGACACTGATCGCTACAATTGGGTACCAAACAATGTCCTGCTTTCACCCTGAACCCAGGAGAATCAAGATAGCTTTCTGAAGTTAGGTTCGACATCTAATCCCCGAATCCTGCTTGTGTAATGATTCATCTGTGGGGCGAGCATTGTTTCTTTCAGCAGTCTGGTGACTTGTGAAATTCTTTTCCGGTGCTCGAAGGCGACACCGAGACCCGCCATCTGCCTTCTGCACTGCGCTCCAGGCCCCAAGGGTCCACAGGCCTGGCAAAGGCAGAACTGGCAGAAGTCAAAAAATTTCACTCCTCACATCTCCTGAAAAAAAAATGAGCTGGAGTCTGGTCGGGCCCTGGGTAAATGTAGCCACTCTAATGCAATCAGTGACCCTGAATCCTGCATCAGACTGAAACAAAATTAAACCTGAAGTGGCGTTGGACGAAAGGGAAGAGGCGATAAATGTTTGCATGCGAGACCGGGAACTTATGCAAATCAATGGTACCATGAAAATCCTGACTCAATGCGTGTGCGGTATCTGAAAGAAGTCCACGGAGGTGAAGAGTGTTGAGAATACTGAAAGTCTCTCTGAAAGTCTCTCTGAAAGTCTCTCTGAAAGTCATTGACAATCTTTAAACTTCCGGATAAAATCCAAACATAAAATCCAGCATGTGAGGGTACACAAAGAACATAGTCGATGCATGGTCCAGCTATAGATGCAGAAGGTAGATGTACTGGTACACCCATAGATTCATAAATTCATAGATTGGTAGTACCAAAGCCATGTATCTATGTGTGTAGTATATAACTGTAGATACATTGCACTAAACTGCTTTTTTCCATGGTTGCTAAAAACTTTTGCAGAGTTGGTGTGGACGGCTCATAGCAATACAGAATGTTTCATCGCAAATGTTTATAATGTCCGCAATCTGATTGGGTTGTATTGCAGGTGCACTATGTAAATTGAACGCAAATCCAAAACTGGTGTGAAAGGTGATTCCGTACTCCAGCTTTTGAGTGGATGGCAAACGTTTACAAGTGATTCAAACCACGATTTTGATATCTTTTTCGGCTGCAGGACTCGAATTGCCCCAGGTATCCAAGAAACAAAATGAAAGAATCGCATCTTGCTAAAAGGAACACATCTCACACGCATACAGTTACAAATCAAAGAGACTTCAGCAATAATGAATAGACTTCGGATACATATTACAAGATCCTTTCAGCTGGAATTCTCTGGTTCAAATGTTATCTTCTCTGAAAACGAGAACACAACACAACAGTCATAAACAGTCATAAACAGTCATAAATAGTATAAACCAGCTGAAGCATGTGCTGACCAAAACTGGTGGTAATTGCTCAAGATGAACGTTATTTGATTGATTTTACCATGGCATACTATGGCGAATGAAGTATAATGAAGTATCTACAAACATGCATAGATCCGCATCCATCCCTTGGCCCCTTGGTCCCCCTTGCCTCGCATCACCTCCCTGAGGGCAAGTCAGGATATTGTCCACCGACTCAAATTTCCGTACACGTCGACCAAAGCGGATCTAGACCCTTCGCCCTTCACCACTGACTCATGGTCTGCAAAAAAAAAACAATGTTCAATTTACAGTAGGCGACCAATTTCAGAAACTAGTAGTATTGGATTATACTGAAGCACTGCGTCGCAATTATTCTAGTACTTCGTCTGAAGCCTTTGCACAGCAGTCTACAGCTCTTACTGGTGCTATCAGAAAAGTAAATTTATCACATGGACCAGCTGTCCAGGAAGGTTAGAAATTCAAACATCAAGAGCACCAACTGCTCAGCGGGACTCGACTCAGCAATGAAGTCTTCCTTTGAAATCTCCCACCTGTTGGGTGACGAATCTCTCCTGCGGCTGTGTCGCCACAAGAAATCTGTCACGCAAAGCACCCTGCATGTGTGGGTGTGTGTGTTTGATGCATTTTGATGCCCCAGCTCATCTCCGGTACCCATTGGACTATCAGATCTACCCTTGGGCATAACAAAATGTTCGCGATTCAAAGTTGAATAGTCTGCATTGCCTTTGCAAATGGTGGAGTGCAACCCGATTGGACATATATAATGCTGGCATGTCAATGGATAGACGGTGATCCGACACTTTTGCCCCGTGTAAATATTCATACATCATAATTTTGCTCCACAAAGCTGACTGCTTCTCTTGTAAATCTGACAGCTCAGTCGTCTCCAACTTAACACGATGGACTCTGCTACTTTGAACATAGCATCATCCATTCTATTTCTTGAACAGCACTTAATCCATTTTGTATGTAATCGAATCACGAAGTGCCACTTCGCTCTAGTGTTGCATCTAAGGGCTCTGCGTAGAAATTTCCAGGAGGATTTGGTTGATTTCATTCAGCTACATTCAATTATATAATCAATATAATCACTGCGAATCATTGCCCTAAGACTTTCCTTCTGAGCCCCCTGTCTACTTCCATGGTCTTTTCATCAAAGTCAACCGAGCAGCACGCTTTCCGGTGAGAGAGAGAGAGAGAGCAAACGGCCCCACTCCAAATATGGATGTGAGCATATGTACGTACATTATGGCCTCTCGTGACATGTGCAGAGAGGCGAGATCATTGCAACGCTTGCTTGTTGCGAGCTCCGAAAAGGCACCCCATTGAGACTTGCACGGAAATCTTCAGGACTCAACCGTTCGATATCTGCCTCGACGGAACATAAGTTGTTTCATTCCAATACCGTCTGGTGCCTATGTAAATCTGGCAGGGAAACAAATCACGCTCCAATTTGTCAGCACATGTTTCATTCGAGATGAGCAGACAGCATGCCTGTCACGAGAGATATGCAATCAGAGTGCCAACGTACGAAGTCTCTAGTTGTGATTGGGGGTTCCAATTGTCATGTTCCAATGACTTGCTTCTCTTCTCTGGATCTTTTCTATGGTCTTATAGTCTTATACTCCATTGAGTCCATTGCACCGCAATTCTGTACCCGCAAAAACGTTTGGTTTGATGTGGATGATGTGGACAGTTTTCAATCGTCGCAACTCTGCATTCTCGACAACCATGGAGCGAAAAGCATCTTTCCCATCCTTCATTCTCTCACTGGTGGCATCTTCCTGTGGGTGATGAGCTGTAACGAGAACAGAAAGTCTTAAGCTTCACGACGCAAATGATGTGAATGATTTGTGATTTGGTAATAATTGCATGCAAAGCAGCATCTAAGACAGTGGAAGTCAGCACAATGTGGCTTAATTACAAGAAGTAAATAAATAGCAAATCTACAACTTTTAAAGACTAGTGAGTAAGGTTGCATTCCTAGGTAGAAGTTGAAGTAGACGAAGTAGAAGAGCCAAAGGGGAGCCCACACAATATCCACAGATCTTCCTAGATCTTCCTATAGATCTTCTTAGGCCACCCACAGAGATGCCGAGATGAACGCCAACGTCAGTGCGCACAGGGAAGCAAACGGAAGACAAAACCAAAAAACTTGTGCCCGAAGCATGGAATCATGTAAGAAGAGTCATAAGCCATCAGAGACAAAATAAGGTCAGGCATAATATCTGTGTAGATGTGCACCTTGCCATGCTTCTATTGTCAATTGTTTGCAATTCTATCATGTTACATATTGGCCACGGTCAATATTTAATATACGAATACTTCCAAGTCATCATTTTGAAGAGTGTATTATCGCTTTTAATTCGCTTTTTCAGGTTTTTGGGAAACCATGTTCGTATTCCCCGTATATTCCATCGTATTCTGATGGTTTTTCAGCAAGTGATGGGATACTTCCTGGCACTTTCAAATGCAGCACAATCAAGCTAAATTCTCGGACATTCATTTCCTTCATGGAACTGTCGCCACCACTGGCACGGCCACTACTATTACATCACAACCACCACTATCACCCACCACTGTCACCACCACCACTATCACAAACACCACACTGACGAAAACTTCATTTTCACATCTTCGACTTTCAGATTTTGAGGGAATTCTCGCAGGAAAGCTTCGTTTTCACATCTTCACTTTCAGTTCCAGAAACTTATTCAGGAAGCCCTGCCACTCATCTTGGACGAGCAACGTGCGCCAAGAAAAACAGTTTTTCGGCGAGCCATGGGCCAGTGTCTGGCCGATAGGGAGTATGTGTTTTTTTGGTTATCGTTTCGTTGTCGTTCGGGTTATCGTTTGGGACACCTGGTTGGATCAAAACAATCTACAAAACAATGATTCTGGGAAACCCTTCTTTTGAGAAATTCTTCATGCTATCTTGAACAAAGTTTGAGGCTGCCGCAGAAAACGAAAAGCACAAACTCCAAAAGGAATAGAAGAAAGAGCGGAATGAAAAGCTTCCACACTGTTCCTGCCGCAAGGCAAGACCTTGTTCTTTCCTTTCCCTACCATGCTGCGTTGTCACTAGCAAGAATTGAGGCAAAAGACTGATATGTGGCCGTACAGTAAATTTCCAAACAGAAGCATAAACAGACCATCACCGCACAGCAATGCACATCACCAGGTACCACCAGGATTTTGCCGTTTGCCTATCTCTCAAACAAATGGTGAATGCTATTGAATGCCTACATAAAGGCATCGAATAACCTGACCGTAAGACAAAGGATGACTAATGACCAAGATCGTAACATAAGCAAATGTTATCGTTTTTTAAGAGTGCATTATCGTTGTCCATGCCCCAGCTCAAAAAAAAGAGATGCCTTGAATACTACTCTCAATTTCTACTACTCTTCATATCACATGGAGGTCAAAGTGCTGGTAAATGGATATCATGATATCACAGTGTGGCATGCCCAGAGTATGATAGGTGAGAAGGGATGAAATAGTGATTAAATAGTGTTGCATCAAAATCTCACATGCAACCCTTCCTCAACGAAAATCAGTCATCTCCCTCCTGCCTGCACCGCTTCTTGCTTTGTTGAGTTCCGTCTCCAACAGTCCCGTTGCCATTCCACGTATCTGAACCGCCCCAGTTGATGACATTGCCATCTTCGAGCAACGCAGCAAAAGCAAAACTGGACGCTTGGATCTGGATGACCTTCTTCAACCTTTCCGCCACAGAGCTGCAGTCACCACCAAATGCGGGATTGCCCCAAGCCACCACTGTCCGATCTGCTCTCAGCGCAGCAAAGGCATGAGAGGTGGCCTCACAAGGCAGGGCAAAGCCATCCACTTGCATTGGACATCACGTGAGCAACACGTTCAAACATTTTATAGCATCTTGAACCAACCCAAGGCAAACGTTTGGGAACACTGATTCTGGAATGGGTCATGAAAGCACCTCTTACAGTCACTTACAGTTGGTGGGAAAACCGACGTTACTTTCACCTTTCGAGTTCCTTCTTCGGTAGTGTCAACAGTGTCAATTTGGCAGAGTAACGAGCAACGCAACATTCAACTTCACAGCACTCCATGGCCTGAATCTGCTGTACGTTTTGCAGTTGGTCCCTGACCGATCCACTGTAGCCACCATCTTCTGGCAAACCCCAAGTCACCACATTGATCCCACGCTCGCTGAGAATCGCAGCGAATGCCCCTTCCGAAGCCTGGATTTGTGACACGCCTTTCAATTCTTGAGCCACTGCGCTGCTGTCGCCACCTCTCTGAGGTTCACCCCAAGTCACAACAGATCCTTGCTTCAATATAGCAGCAAAAGAGCTGTGGGATGCTGCAACTTCACGCACACCTTCCAAGGAGATGCACTCCCCGCCAAACCACGGATGGCCCCAAGCCACGGCCAAACCATCACAACGAACAGCTGTAAAGGCCATGGAGGTTGACTGAATTTGTTGAACTTTTTGGAGCAGGCCATTGACCCGACTGCTATCCCCGCCACCATTCCGACGACCCCAGGTCACAACCGAGCCGTTGGCCAAAATCGCAGCAAAAGAGCAGCTGGAACTTTGGATGTCCTGCACTTGTTGAAGCATCGTTTGAACCTTGCTGCTGTCACCTCCGAGAAATTGGTCACCCCATGAAACAACAGTTCCATCCGCCAAAAGGGCCGCAAATGCCTTGCGCGTGCTTTGAATCTTTTGCACACCTTTTAGCAACTCTCGAACTTCTCTGCTGTCTCCCCCGCACCTGGCATGCACCCCTCAAAAGTCCATGTGTCCTGTTCAATTACAGTATATAATTCAAAGAAAACAAAAACCCAGACATCATACCCAGTTTATTCCAGGCAAACCATGGGCATGAAAACAAACCTGCAGGAACAGCCAGGCCGAGGGGAAGATAAAATGATCGTTGGTTCATGTGTATTGATTCACTCCTACCGGAGGGGGGGTTCCCTCCAAACTATTTTCTTCATCTTAAGGGCCCGTGGACGATAGTTGTATATATATATATATCCAAGGCTATGTGGTCATATTGTGATGTGATGTTCACAAAGAGGAAACCTGATCCAGAGAAAAACAAAAAACACCTTCATGTGCAAAATGGATTACTTCATGACAATGGTCGATATGGATTTCAAAATGTAGCCAAATCCAAGAAGAAAACACACATTGGAAAGCAAAATACATCCAGTAGAATGCTTCGACAGACAATGCAAGATTGCAGTGGAGAAGTTCAAGTCATGAATTCACCCTATTCATCTACAAAGACTACTTTACTTTGAAGGGAAGGCAACCTCGGAGTCTTAGGATGTGGAGTATCCACGTGGCAATTGAGGAACTGCAAGAAAACAAGAGTTAAGCTGTACCGTACTTGCGTGGTAGTGTGTAAATCTCACAAGAAGCTGGAAAATAAAATGGGTGTATAGTTATATTTATGTGTACATACATAGTGTACATACATATATATATATATATATTATATATACAATATGTGTGCCTTGCTTGAGTGAATGCTTGATGCTGTGTCTTGCTATCTATTAGTGCAGCTACAGTAATCGGGTGCCCCTAATGAGTGTGGCTCTGTATCAGCAGAGTGTACGTGTGCGCCTTGCTTGTCGCTGCTGTTGCGTTCGCATTCCACTGAAACATGACAGGAATGAACCAACCAAAAAAGCCAACCAGCCAGCCACCCAGGCAACCAACCGAATCAAGCAAAAAGGCGACCAACCGACCGACCGACCGACCGACCAAGCAAGCAAGCAAGCAAGCAAGCAAGCAATCATCAACCCGTCAACTAATGAGTTTGGTAGTTAAGGATAGTTACGGTTTCCATTCAATCAAGAAGCGAAAATCAAAATATCCTGAACTAGAGAATGTATGGACTTTAGAGGCTCATGCTTGTCCTCAAAACTTGCAGGAAGCAACAAAATCCTTTCTTGACCACAGCACAGATCGCATAGGTAGTATATAGTTCCCAGTAAAATTCTTGGCACCGCCACTACTGCGGGTGCGATACGCATGCCATTATCCTGAACTTGCTACTGTCAGTATATAAATCGGAAACATTCGGAAACAGCTGAATTTACCAAGACACCCTGCATGCCCCCAGGTAACAACCGTTTGATCTCTTCGAATGGCAGCAAATGCAGCATGTGAGGCCTGAATTTCTTCGACGTCCCTGAGCTCATCCTCCACCTGACAACTATCTCCACCACTGTCTGCATCACCAAAGGTGACAACCCGGCCATCACTTCGAATTGCAGCAAAAGCGCCAGAGTTGCTTTGTATTTGTTGGACCTCGTGGAGATACCGCCGGCCTGAGACAACGCAACAGGCAAATTCTGATGCGAAATATTCAAATGTCTGATGCGAATGTTCGCATGTGCCCCTGTTTCACATGTCATTATATTGTCTACATTGTCTACATGTGTATTTTGAATTCTTGTCTCTATGCCCCAATGTCTAAAGTAGCTTTGCATTCAGTGTAACATACAAATAAATATAAATGCAAGATGCGGGGACAGTCCCGCCCTTCTTGACAGAATCACGACACAATCAGGGATTCGTCAGAGGTTCGTTGAATGAGTGATGAACAAGGCTTCGCGAATACTACTAGCTTGAAACGTTAAAGGATCTGAAACAGTCATAAATAGTCGAGCAATTCGCACCAAAAGGTCAAAGGGTCAAAGGTCGTCTGAAGTCAAGCCACGTAGTCTTGCACTCTCCTCCAGCTCAGAGTCCCCACCAATCGCCACGCTTCCGTCTGTTCGAATGATCGCAAAGCCCTTAGAATTTGCCGCCACCTGGACAGATTGGACTACCGCTGTCACCGACTCTCCATCTTCCAAGCCAGTCTCTTGCACTGCCAAAGAGGAGGGCAACAGGAGACCTAACAAAGTCGGCACTCCATCAATTCAGCCTGATGTGGCATCTTGTGGGGACTACTGTGAGGACAGGGCCAAATTTGTTGCAAGTATATACAGGTCACTTTACAAAGGAACTGTCACAAGCCTTGCCTGTGCTGGTGATGAGACTCTTGATGGTCACGCCCAAACTCCGTGCTGCAGCAGTCCGCAAATCACGAATCACAGAGTCTGGTGATGCCCACAAATGCGTCGACCGACCACTGGCCAAATGGACGTGAATCCACATGGGCAAAAGCTTCACATCATGCAACGACTTGTACTGAGCGGCGATCAAATGTACAGAAATATGTATAGTCTTGACTACATATGTTTCCTATGTCAAAATTAAGCTCAGAAACAACACTTGAGGCTTAATCTAGATGTGCGGACGAACAGAGGGATGTATATATATATATGCTACTACGTACAGAACGTAATTAACTCTTTGTATATATATATACGTTGTTTATGTACATGTGCATATGTATATATATACATACTCGGTATGCGTATGTGTATGCGCATTTACATAGTGTGTACCTGTGTCAAGATATATAGATATATAGACATATACACTCATATAGATATGTAAATATACATGTCTCATATATATATGTATGTAGATATCTAGATATATATATATACATATATAATGATATTTAGATATATATATATATATATAATGATATTTATATATATAATGATATTTAGATATATATATAATGATATTTAGATATATATAGAGATATATATATATAGATGTCATATTCATATATATATATATAATATGCATATATGTACATGCGTACGTGTATCTTATGTTGTTTCGTGGACCCGAGTTAGGCTCTGAGAAGAGCGGCTTCGGCAAGTCTGCATGATCTAATCTGCACACCATTCTCATTTGGCAATTGCTGACAGCAAGTCATCGTTTGCATCAAATGATGGTTCGTCTCCAACGACAAACATGTCTAGGCGTCTCTAGCCTCTAGCTCATCAAACATGTAAGACAGCAACTTTGAATTGGAATGACACTTAGTTATATCAGATATTTTTTTTCCTCCTGGAGAAATTCTTGCACAGTTGAAGCAACAATTCAATTCACGTCTCAAGGGCTTTTGAGATGACAGTGTGGTCACGTCTCCCACAGTTGTTCCTCACCAAGCAACGTGACTAGGTTCATTTCAAACTGTAAAGCCACCAACGTTGCTCAAGCATCCAAGTAAGTCGGTTTTCAGAATCACTGTGATGGAGGTGGAATCTAATATGCAGACAATATCACAAATATATACAAAGCAAATATGGATATACAATGTGTGCATACATACAGCAATTGCATGTAATTATTTTATGCATGACACAGAATTCATTGAACTCTCTGGTAAACAGCTCCTGAGAACCAGTCACAACTGGGACACGCAACATTTGCGTGGTACCCATGCCTCGAAACTTAGGGTGATCCAAAGAGTTCAGTGGAATAAAGCCAATAAAGCCAATAAAGCCAATGACGAATGAATAGAATGAATAAAGAAAATAACCAATTTGAATAGTTGGAGTATGTTGGAGTACATAGTGGGTCCATGTGGGTCCCCATGCTTTGAGTCCAATTAGGCTTTTTGTGAATTGCTGTTGCAGGCGTATGCGGTCCATTTGAGAATTAGTTCTCCAAACCTCAACTTTCCCTGTCGTTGTTCAGCCATGATCTTTCCAGCCATGAAAATGAATCAAAATGAATCAAGCATGTTGATCAAAAATAATCAAAATAGCAAGGAGTGTAGATAATCAAATGTAATCAACATAGTGTGTGGGGTCTGTGAAGGCTTTTGGTCCGTACGGAAAGCTTGAGGCTTGGACTCTCATAGTCTGAACCATAAGTTCTGGCAGCTTCCATGTGCGTCCACCTGCAGGAACTGCCTAACTGGCCTAACTCCACTGCGAAGAAGGGGCTTTGACCAAAGTCTATTGAATCTATTGTTGATATTTATTGATTGGTAAAGTGCGATCAGGCCTCCCTCAGAAACCTGCATGGCCAGATTTGCAAATGATTCCAACTGCCAGATTGAAGCTGCATTTATTGGGCTACCGCACGAAGGGATTGGCAACCTGACCAACTGGGTAAGGATCCGCACCTTGCGCCAGCTTCGCAAGGGCTGATGAAACAAATTGACCTGGATATAACAACTGTAGGACAGTGTAGGACTTTTTGTCGACCGCCTAGAAGGAACAATCTGACCAGTGATTTTTCATGTTCAGTCTTGTACATTCAAAAAAAGGAGCGAACCTGATAACATCACCATTTTTTGCTCCCCTAAGTTTGGAACACCAAACGTCCACTCAGCATGTCTTGCCTTGTAGGCCTGTGCTGCAACAAAGGCATGAAGCCCAAACCACAAAGCGAGAAACAGGTACCTGGTGACATCGACATCGGATGACAACGTGCTGCACTGCTGGGCAGACACCAGTCTACACAATGGTAACCCCTTGGGTAGAGCAACAGTGCTTTTTGGTTTGGCATCTTAGGAGCTGGCCAAAGGGTTGCTACAAATAAGCAAATGGTCGTCTAGTGAGTCTAGTTTGAAGGTGTTCGAAAAGTCAGTGGGTTTTTGTTTCTGATCGACAATGCCTAAAGACCTGTTCTTGTCGGATACATCATGATACATCGACATAGAATTGATGTCACCCTTCTTTCGTGCACAGAATTTGTATACACAATTTACGGATCCATTCTCATGGCACTTCAAAATCCCAGCGCACGAGATGCAACTACAAATGGCCAGCACCTCGGCACACCATCTCTACGGCAAAGCAGTCCCAGAGCTGTATGAACCGGCAACAGCCAGGGTTAACGACTCAAAGCTGACCCTGTAGCTGAAAAAAAAACTCAAGAGGTATTGTATCACAAAAATCACTGAACAGCATGGATCCTCGGAAAAATGTTGAGCTTTCGCAGCTCTCAAGTTGCCAGCTGTTGACATCCCAGAATTGCCTACATACATGTGCACTCTTTCTCGGCTTGGACGGAAAAGGCAGCAATACCATTAGAATTGGAGGATACTATGGACTATAAGAGATAGGATTGAAGGCAACTGTCTGCACTTATCGGTGATGTAAAAGCAATAAAAAAGCGAGCTGATGGCAAAGAACGTCAATAGTCGAAAGCAATATATGTTCTTCCAAAACAAATGCCAGCAAGCCATTGACGAGAGCCGAGGCCTCACTGTCTTTGTACTTTGTAAATATGTCTTGCGACGTCTGTGGCACATCTTCCGAAACCTAGTCTTACAGTTTTACAGAACAAAAAACGACTATGGACGCTGTGAGACCCCTCCCGGACAAGGCAGTGCGCTGTAGTGATTAATTCTGGGGAGTTACACTGTAGCTCTTCACTTGAATCTCCTTCAGTGGGAAAGTTACGGAAAGACCAACACCTACGTGTCGATGCGCCAAAGACTGCTTCCGGCATGTTGAAACTAAGGTAGTGTGGCATCAGCAAAATTGGTTTGGGTTTCAGGCAGGGGGCCAACGCAACAATGTGAATCCCCTTCACTCTCCCTGGTGTGTACATATTTTTCCGTGGAAGAGGTTTGTTTTATTGGCGCAAACCCCAACGGCGAACAGAGTTGAAAGCCGTTCCCCGCATACTGCGTGTATGTGGGTGTGTGTGTGTGTGTGCTTTCTTTTAAGTGCTGCATCCCCTCTGCGTTCTCCTCCCAGTCGGTCCAGAGCCTCCTCCTCCTCTCTCACAATCAGACACCAACCATCATCTTGTCATCATCTACTTCTGTCACACTTGCCTCTATCAAACTTGTCTCAGTCAACGGTCTCTTTATTATTCAAGGTTGGCTCAACTCTATCAAACCTATCTCGATCAAACTTCTCTCCATTAAACATACCATCATCAGACTTACCAGTGTCTACTTGCCTCCAGGAAATTTATCACTTTCGAACTGACCTCTGTCTGACTTTTCTAGCCGGCTTACCTTTATCCGAACTCTACATTCAACTGGTTTCAATCAAACTCACCTCAATCCAACTTACCCGTCACCTCTTTTCTGTCGTTTATCTATGTCTTAGCTTCAATGATCTGATACAACTCATATCTGTACCCAACCCTCATTGTCCAATCTCTCTTCCTTCTTTTCTTATTTACAGGAAGGCTTAACATGTGTGGTTAGCAGGTCCTGGGACTGCTTGTAAATCTTTATCACCAGTCGGATACTCTTCGGATAGACTTGGCGCCCAGCACAAATACAAAGGGGCCAACAGCACATGGATACCAAACTTGTGGCCATGCAGGGAGACATGCTGGGAGACAAACACAGCACAGTGACAAGCAGGAGACAGGCCGGATAGGACCAATAGGTAAAGGACTATCGTTTCGGATTGTTTTGGCATGTTCTGATATGTTTTGACGTGTTTTGGCAGTATACAGGGAATCCTGCGAGACAAGATGACCTGGACAGCACCCGCCTTCAGACTTCAAGTCAGGAGGCTGCGAGGGCGTGGTGTGAGACAAGCTGCACAGCAAAAGAGAGCACCCTGCCCACGCAGTTCCGGACAATACCCTGATTAGATGGGAAGTAAGAACCTCCATGTTTTGCAGTTTTTCACGATAATAAGAAGAATTGCCACTCCGAGCAGGAACTTTGCTAGACTATTGAAGAAGAAAAAATCCGCCGGCCTGCCAGCGTGTGTTGAGGTTGTTCTTGTGATACATCTTATGATAGTTTTAGCTTCACCTATAGATTGTTTCTGCGCGGATCTTTGCTTTGCTTGCATTGCTCCGGCTGGGTATAGCCTCTCGGTTGCGGCTTGGTACACCCTCCGTTGATTCCCAGTTCTACAGTATCTCCTGGCTTAGCTTGTGTTAAAAATTAACTTATTTTTCAAATTCTTCTATAAATAGCACCCTAGTTTTAACTTGTTGGTTTGAGATTGAATTCTAGCTCCAACTAGTTATAGTTTGATCTTGTTCTAGTTTGAATTCGAGTTCTAGTCCTAGCTACAGCAGTGCCTTGCTCTTATTCAAGCTTTAGATTTTAGCCTGGCCCTAGCTCCAGCACTGGTTTTATTTTGTTCTAGCTTTAGGTTGAGACCTACTTGTACATATAGCTATAGGTTTAGGTTAAGATCTAGTTGTAGCTATTGCTATAATTTTAGGTTGAGATCAACTTGTACCTATAGCTATAGGTTTAGGTTGAGATCCACTTGTACCTATTGCTATATCTATACCTGAAATGCTTTGGCTACCCTCCCCCCTCCCCCCTCCCAAATAGACTATAGACTATAGTCTTATAGTCTACTATAGTCTACTATAGTTTAGTATAGTCTAGTATGATTAGTCTAGTCTAGTATAATCAGTCTAGTCTCGTCTCGTCTCTTTTCTCAAGCGAACTAGACTCACCTTATTTTCATCATCACATCACCCCACCCTCGTCTCGGTGGTCATCGTCATCCTCCTCCTCTTCCTCCTCATTGTCATCAGCCTCATCATCAGCATCATCCTCATCATCATCAAACCAACCCTTTACACCAACTAGCTTTACACAACCCCTGCTTTGGGCCTGTAGGCCAAAAGCCAGAGGGCCGGCGGAATGCCGAAAGCTGTTAAATAGTTCAGCATCAGCTACCAATAATGGAATGATGATCTTCGAATTGATATAGGTACACTGTTGGTGTCCTCTGGGTTCCATCTTCATAACTGCACAGGTAAGTTTTGCATTTGTCTGGGATTGATGTGAAGGGTGATGAAAGCAATCCTTTGTTGTTAGGAACCCAAATTATGCTCAGTCAATCCAATATGCCTCTAGATAGCGACCATCGCATGCTTTGTAGGGGAACAAATATCACTTCGAAACCGCTTTGATAAAACGTCCATGACAAGGCAAATCTAGTTTTGCAGGTTCTCCATGTGTTGAAATGTTCCGGCGTTTCTCCAATTCGGGCGTTTTGTTTCATCAAAACTTGTCAAGTTCGCCCCACGATGCTGCGTGAAGAAGCACTGTACAAAAGGTTTCAAGGCCCCGAATGCTTCTTTAGGCACAGCCAGCAGCGCCCACACAGTGGGCCACACAATGGGCCCACACACGTCAAAAACGTCAAAAATTTGAAGTGGGACTTCTGCACCGACCATCTTTGATGTCGTGCCACCTTTGCCACCCCCTGTTTTGTACACAGGGTCAAGGCCAGGCCCAACAGCAAAATTCCAACAAGTTCACAGACCTGCGACCAGAGTTTGCGAGAAAGAAGTTGGTTTTCGTAAGTGCAGCTCTGGCATACGTCCATCCATTCATATTTGCGCACACGGAAAGGTATGCACATGCCACAAACATGCGTGTGTGTGTGTGAACAGATACATATATATATACATATCCGCCGACCCGACCCAGCCATCAGCAGGGGGAGCACGTCAGAGGAAAAGGGTTGCTGGGAACCCATTAGTGATGATGTTTGAAATTGGACAGTGACGGCTGGGCCGGGAAGGCGCAGTGAAATCCGCGGACCCCTGCAGCCAACGGTAGGGAAACTGGCAGCTCAAGGGTCAGCTCCATGTGGTCCATGGGGCCGTCCTCTGGCGGAGCCGTGGCTCCATCATAGTCTTCTCGTCCAGCACCGCCACCCTGGAGCTCGAAGCCCGCTGAAACGGTAAGCTCCATCGGGTTTTGCCGTCAGTTTTTGACGTCCAACGTCCATTTCGTCCGAAAGGGTTGTGGCGGATACCTCAAAATCGCCGTCCAACGTCCATTTCGTGCGAAAAGGTTGCGAGGGATACCTAAAAATCGCAAATTTACCTCAGTTTTTGACGTCCAACGTCCATTTCATGGGAAAGGGTTACGAGGGATACCTCAAAATCGCAATTTTACCTAGGTTTTGGACGTCCGATGTGCGCAAAATGCTGCGCCTGTCACGTTTCGTGGCGCTCCGGCGGCACCGCCCCCGCCTTAAGAGAGAGATAGAAAGAAGAGCGAGAGAAAGAAAGGAGGAGAGAGAGAAGATCTGCAGATGTGAAGGTGCGAGGAAGTAGATC
>Ga0126342_10010862_pt1 | contig 16292 bp, 13 predicted proteins | sample Cyp1metagenome_FD_92528 | JGI IMG/M metagenome (GOLD analysis project Ga0126342, IMG submission 92528) | Coral microbial communities from Lord Howe Island, Old Settlement Bay, Australia - Cyphastrea 1 metagenome | ecosystem: Host-associated > Invertebrates > Cnidaria > Coral ... | reverse complement strand
TCCATCGTACTCCAGACCTGTCTCTTTGGACCCATTGTTTTCCCAACCTGTTTCCCTGTGTGTGACATGTTTCACACCTGTGAATTGACTGGTTGCGGTGGGAAGACCTTTCAGCTCAATTTGTAAATTGTTTGGCACCATGTCGATGCCTTGTGCTGTTCCTGAAATGCTATGGAGCCTGGATGAGCTAAAGCGTGCCCTGATAAGTGAGTTTCTCATTTTGAAGACTGTAGAAGGAGACGGTTTCAAAATATTGCTAAACTTGTTTGTTGAATGGGCTGAAATCCTGTTAAATTACAACAACCAGCATCCGCTCTGTTGAATTTGGGGAATTGTGGCCCAGAATCCTTCTCTCAGGGGATTTCCGGCCGCACATATTCATGTGGCACTCGAGGGGTGTCATCGCACTCCAGAGGACTCCATCGCACTCCACACACATACTCACAGATCATTGTACTCCACAAAGGGGATCGTATACCAGAAAAACCTTCGCATACGGCAAATAACTATATTGGAAGAAAAAATGAACCTGAAGAGGTTTTTTTTTTTGCTTCCCCCTTCGGAGGTAAAATACTCTGGAATATGATAATAAGGAATATGGGGGAATCTTGGTCTTTCCAGCGTTTTGAAGAGTCGCGCATACAATCGTATTCCATCAAACTTTGATACTTTAGACCTGTGCTATGGAAATCCGCGGTTGTGGTGTTAGTCGTGCAGGATGGAGTGTGATGCTTTGTGGGCATATGGAATGGAAGTTGTGACCTCAATTTGATCAAAAAAGATTTCAACATATACTTGAGAATTCCACATGCAGGACTGGCAACGCATACCAGGGGGGCATCGTACTCCAGGGGTGGCACCCTACTCAATGTAACTGTATTAAGTAACTGTATTAAGTGGAAATATGGTACCTTTTGGGCTCGAGGAAGAACAGCGTAATCCAGACTTGGCCCAGTTTAGGGATGCGGAAGCTGAACCGCCAGCCAAGCGCGTCAAAAAATAAGCTGAACAGCTCATCCACTGGCTTTAAAGATCCTAGAGTGAAGTTGATGACTGATGAGAGAAACAAGACTTTACGTTTATTCAAGAAATCATTGCTTGAGAAGCTGTGGGCTCAAAGGATCTTAACGGGGTTAAACATGTGCGATTGGACATGACAGCATGTAACAAGGGAAAAGGTGCGCCTGACAAGGGTCACACAACCTCATTCTCACCATCAAAGGTCGTTCATTATTTTCCAAATGTCCGGAGTTAGTTTGGCATGGAATATGAACAGCCTTGGAATATGGGTAAGATTTTGCTAGGAAACTGGGATATATCTATCTCGTCCAAATGCTTAAAAGAATGATTTTGCCGCAGCAAAAGCGCATTCACCTCGATTCGCATGTATACAATAGAGCCACACGACTTGGGTAAGTAGACTTTGATAATCTTGGATCACAGTTTTGGTTAGATCCTGATTTGTTGAACCCCGAATTCTTCTTGTTTGAACCCTCACGTTTGTTGCTTACACCATGATCTTTGCTGATTTTGTATCCAACTTTTGTGATGTCACTTTGCACCCAAAATAACCATGTTTGTTGTTGACATTCTATTGTTTCATGTCTTGGTTCCATCCACATTTTTGTTCTCTAACCCGGAGAAGAAAAAACGTATGAAAGCTTAAAACATACGTAAACTTCAATTTCTCTAACCTAGAAAAACATCTTAAAACTTAAAGCGGACATATCGTACATAAACATGTCGCTTCTTAAAGCGACCTTTTCGCGGTGAAAACCACATTTTTTACGCTTGACATCGCTTGATTTCCTTCGCGAAAGGTGTGCCCTGGTCTCTTTGGCCTTGGGAGCTGCAGCGGCAGGCGGACGCAAAGACGCGCTCCACGGAATGGGATACTGAAACCATTAATGGAATCTTGATGATTCTGATGATTAATAGGGATTCAATGAACCTTGATGATGATGATGATGATGATTAGTAGAAACTTCATAAATCTTAATGATGATGAGTAGAGATTTAATGACGAATAACAGAGATTCTATGATGGTGAACGGAGATTGAATGATGATTGGGAGATATTTCATGAATTTTGATGATGATTAACAGAAACTTAATGAACATTGATGATGATGATTAATAGAGATTGAATGATGATGAATAGAGGTTTCATGGTGATTAGTAGATATTTAATGAATATTGATGATAATTAATATTTATATAGTAGACATTTAATGAACCTTGATTATGATCAATAGAAATTCAATAAATCTTAATGATGAGTAATAGAGATTCAATGATGAGTAATAGAGATTCAATGATGATTATATAGTAGATATTTAATGAATTTTGGTGATGATTACGATAGATTCAATTAACTTTGATAATGATTAACAGAAACTTAATAAATCTGAATTATGATTAATAGAGATTTGATTATGATCAGTAGCATTTTGCTGAATTATAATGATGACTAATAGAGATAGATGAGAATTAGTAGATATTTATTTAATTTTGATGATGAATAATAGAGATTTGATGAGATTTAATGATGATTAATGGAGATTCAATGATCAATAGACAGCAGAGATTTGACGAATTTTATATAATGATGAGTAAAAGACAATGAATGCTGATTCATAGATATTTAGTGAATCTTAATGATGATTAATATAGTTTTAATGATTATTAGTATATATTTAATGAATCTTAATGATTACTATATACTAAAGATATACTGGTGATGTAATTGGACGTTAATGGGGATGTCATGGGATTGAATGGTGATTTAATGGTGATTTACTTGGGATCAACGGGATTTAATAGTGATTTAATGATGACTTAATGGTTTTTGAATGGGATTTAAGGGGAATGTAATGGGATATTAATAATGATAATAATGATTTAACTTCAATAGTTGGATATTACACGATATTAATTACATGAGGATAGGATTACTGATATACTCAATCGGAATAGTGATGGTAATCCATTGGAATTGGGATACCCTATTTTCAAACAAACCCATATGGGCAGTGTTCAGTGTTCTTTGGACCCTTGTTGTTCGATGTTTTCGTATGGGGTTATACTATCCCAATTCTTCGGGATTATCACAAGTTGTTTCCTGGGAAATCGTATTCAACAACCAGGAGAATCCGGGACGCCATTTCAGGTTTTGAGCACTGCTCGGAGAAATCATCCTGTCAAGATCTGTCAAGTACTCAGATCTTTGATGCTCTCGTAGCCGGTACGATAGACGGCGAAGCCATGGGAACTATACTGGAATCCAGGCCGAAGCTCTTCGGTCGAGAGGCCTTGAGGTGAGCCATCCGCTGAAGTTGATTTTCCCCAGGGGAATCACCGTCAGACGATCAAATCAATGGGCTTTTTGGAGGTGGCATCGTCCCTGTATTGGGATTGAAGCAGCACAAAATGACACCAGCCGTCAGTGAAAAAAGGCACCATTGGATGGTGGATTCCAGTTGCAGATATATCCACCATGAACCCCAGTGATGATTGGTATGAACGAACTTGAACAGTTCTCCTTTGCCTGGATCGGTGGCTCAGAAACATAGTCACTTTTCAATGGTGAGGATTTTCATGCGGGACATCCTTTGTTTTAAAACGATATTGATAGATGGGTTGTCTGAAAAAGTAGAGACAACCTCAAAATCCCACGGTTTATTATTGTTTTCTCCATGAAAGCTGCCACTTGATCTGTAGCCCCTGTAGCCCCCATTTTCAGACACTTGTTGGTGAAATATCTCATATATATATATAGATAGTTATATACTGTACATCTATATACCCCTTATTCCTGGTTAGAGCGTTATTGATACGTGGCTGACGTGGCTTGAAAATCCCTTATGTATAGTTCGATGAACAATTCCAGCTCTAAACCTGGATGTATAAGGCATTTTCCATTGCCACCCAGAGTGTATAAGATATTATAAGATAAATTCAGGTGATTATAATCCCATGGATTTTCCTGGTGGATTAAGTGGATGAAGTGGATATGTTCAGTGGATTTCCCATGGATTTTCCCTTTACATCCTATTCAGTCGCACCATTCGGGGCCACCAAGACTTTTTTTCGCTTGGTCAGGTCGCGGAAAGCGCCAGAAAGGCCGGACCGTCTGACAGTTTTAAATGGGTTTTAAATGGTTTTAACTGTATCTGGTAACGATATAAAACCTTGGTTAAATATGCTATATATATATTATAGGAATTATAAATCCCATAAGTGCGAAGGACCATAACTGCGGGTTTTTTGGGACCAACATATTGATTTACAGTATTTAGGTATGGGTCAAAATTAAAGACTTGGGGGATCACAGATTTGTTTGTATATGTTTAGTAGTACATTTTGACCCAATTATTGATATTAGTGGGTTTCAATTTATTGGTAGTTATGTACTGTCATTGTTTGATATTTATTGATGATAATTAGTGGTAATTGACAATAATTATTGATTGGTTCAATTGATGATAATTATCGATATTTATGGATGAGAATTAACTACTGTATTTTTTGGACAGATCATGCAATTGTTGATGATTTGGATTAATCCAAAAACTCGCCTTGGTTGTTATTACTACCATTTTTATACAATTAATAATCATTCCTCGCATTATTCGGTGTAGCGACATTTTAGGTACAAACACTCTATGTGTGCTTGGGGCGTCAACCTTGCGAGATGCACCAAGGCACCCATTTTTTGTTGGATGATGACCAGTGAAACTCTGCAGATTCTCAACACCCCTCAAAAAAAGGTTTAGGAACATGGGTGGGTTGGTAAAGCAGCCAAGACGGCAGATGTTGAATCCTGATGGTCGGAAGGGGGGAACCCAATCAGCAGTGGTCATAGGCAACACTTATCTGGTTGGTGGTTTCAACCCCTCTGAAAAATGAGTTCGTCAGTTGGGATGATTGTTCCCAATATATGGACAGTCATAAAATTCCATGGTTCCAAACATTTCCAAACCAGTTAAGCAGTCATAACTCTGGGGTGGCCTTTCAAATGGCCAGTTGTCATATCCCCATCCCCCAGTTACGGCCATGTTTTTTCCCCAGGATTGAAGGCAGTGTCGCAGCCCGGAGTCCCGGGTGGACCCGAAATGGATCCGAAATGGATCCTGTTGATCCATGGATGGGGGTGCTACCCATGACGACTAGGAAACCTGCTTAAATAAACCAAGTTTTTTTAAAAGCGAACAGTTAGGACTTTGCTTTGCCATGTTGATGAGGAAGATATCCAGCAAAAAATCAAAATACATTTAGGACTTTGCGGTGTATCTATTCATATCTAAGGATAGACGGACAGATACTCAACGCCTCATCTAACATCATCTAACGACCAGACAGGGCAGCCGGTGTTGAAAGTTGGCAAGTCGTTCGAACAGTCCGCCTTGTTTTGAACAAGTCGGACATTGACAAGAACTTCCTGCTTGCAAGGGGAAACTTTTGCATGTCAAGCTGGTGAAGGTGAATCTTTTGCCAACCTAATGGGCTATTTGATACCCTCCAGACTGGTTATATTCAGGGTCTATGTTAATTTATCAAATTTACCAGAGGGTATACTAGGTGGTTAGTATCTAAGGGTCATTCGCCGTGTTGAGGAGTGAATTTTTGGGTGCTGGGAAAAGAAAGCTTGTCAAATCCCTTCAGGAGCTACATGGAGCCTGCCAAGCAGTAGGTATGTATGTAGATAGTAACCCCCAAAAAGATGCCAAAAAGTGGGAAACACTGGAAATATGAAGGTAAACATATGTAAATATAATCTCTTACATCCTGGACGCACTTTTCGATCGTTTTGGGGGTTGCCAGTTGCCATACATGATTACATTACATGTACATACATATATACGTGTATATATATATACATATAATATACATCCCAAATACCCGATAGTCCATGTTGATGCTGAAATTATATCCACGTTGATTGAACTCTAAAATTGACCGGTGGCCAGCACTGTCCAGACGTCCCTGTTGCTTGATTGCAATTGGCATCCACCACGGGAATCACTGCTCAAGGTTCCGTAAAAATGATATATCTTGAGGGTACCCTCTGGTGACCTAACATAGCTATTGAAAATGGCCATTTAGTTCATTGATGTCCCTATTAAAGATTGTGATTTTCCAGTTCGCTATGTTAGTTTACCAGAGGGTATACGTAAAAATGAATTGAAGTGACAAGTCGATATACTTTCCATGACATCACCATCCCACCCAGATGCAGGGCAGTGGCACTCCAACCAGATGTGGACGTGGAGCGCCAGGGGTGCCCAGCAAGGCTCAGGAGTCTGATTTCAAGACATGACATGGCTTCCTACGCCCAAAAATTGGCAGGAGACACAAACCATGATGGTAACATCTGGTTTGTCACCATGATTCTAGTGCAGTTCTGAGTAGGTGACAGCAGTTTGGGGACTTATCAGCCATGTTTCTTCCCCAGATCAGATGCGGGTTTGGCTGCACAGAACTAAGCAGTTTGGTGGACAGAACTGTCTGGCCTGGAAAGTTGTTCCTTTGCCATACTATTTTGGGACAGCCTTGCCAAAAACACCAAAAAGTGCAGCTTTGTACATATAAGTACGTAATACTAAGTATATTATCTATCTATCTACATATATATATATATGTATTGCTTTGTAGTGTCATGATTACTAATAGGTTAAATAGGTTATGTCAAGTTGCTTCCCCACTCTTTGTAGGTCCTATGGGAAGCTACACCCTTAATTAACTTCACTCGAATCACAGATGCCATCCCAAAAGGTATCTCTGCAACAAATTGGCTTTGCTGAAAGGGGTGCAAACAAATGTGATCTTATGAATCTTGCGGTTGTATATATAATTATATATATATGGAGATATCAACATGACAATGAACTTGTAGATATAATTAAATATATATATATATAGATATTACCATGGCAATAAACATATATATATATATTAATTATTATATATACATAGTAATTGTATTATTTACATCACCAGCAACTCTTGTGGGCTTTATCAAAGCCCTGTTGTTTGCTGGGTCACTGGGCCGAAGCTTAGGTTCCCTTTCTGAGTTCGTGCCAAAGATTCAAGCTCTGAAAAAGAAGGCGGGAGCCAGTTCGTAGATGGTGAAGGATTGTTGAACTGTGTTTTCGTTCCCATTTGATGCATATGCATTATGGATCCAAATGCCTATAATATATATAATATTGTTTGCAGATTCTGTATATTATCAAGTACATATCATGTGTATATATATATATGTGTGTGTGTGTATTATTACGTATAATATACTACATACATATATATATACATGATATTCTACAATCTGTATATATATATAATATGTACAATATATGTGTGAACTATCATAATTCAACGAAATGAGGGAATTATATTCACGGAAATAAGGTTTAGTTTAGGATATTTGCAAACCAATTGTTTCGGATTGACATCCAGATTGAAATGTTTTGAGCAAATTGTATTTAATCAGGTAACTGCAGCCATCCACATGACTCATTTTGTGAAGAATTTGGGTGACAAATTAGTAGATATTCGCAGCGTAGGTCAAAATAAAGTATGCCTAGAAAATAACAGGAGCCATAAACAAACAAATGCAGGCACCGACAAAAATCATCCAAAACAAATACTTGCAACATCTTACAACAGCTCGTTGGACTTGCTCCACAGCAGCAGCTGTTGGTGTTGCGCATGAAAATGGAAATGATCTATATACATTCTTCAATTCTTCAAGTCTGTTTGCTTTTGTTCGAAAATTTTGTTTAACCATGTTCATGCTCATTTTTCTTGGTCTTTCGTTTTTACATGTATTATAAGTAAGAATTTTGATTTGACTGTTCCTTGATTTTACATATGCAAAACATGTTTCTCCTGAAAGGGGGCGGTTAGTGTGGGGGGAGCAAGCTGATTACCACACCCACCAACAGCGGCGCTTCCTTTCGGGTATATTACCAGTAGTACCCGCACGAGGCGGGGCGGAAGTTGCCTTAAGGATGATATATAAGAACTTGCTCACCTATAGAACTTGCATGCGCCGTGCGCCAGCCAAGCCCGTGCGCGCGTGCACTCTGCGAAAGTTGTGTCCGGTTTCACATGTCACATTTGAAGCTCCACTTCGCACTTCACACTCCACACTCCACACTTCACACTGCACCCACACTTCACGCTTCACACTCCACACTTCACACTTCTCACTTCTCACTGCTTTCTTCACACTCCACACTTCACACTTTGTACGATTTTGTCCTACAAAGCTTGCGCAAAGCACTTCCCAGTACTACTTTGTATTACAAAGCTTGCACACAGCACTTCCCAATACTACTTTGTACTACAAAGCTTGCACAAAGCACTTCCCAGTACTACTTTGTACTACAAACCCTGCACAAACTGCTTCCCAGTACTACTCTGTACTACAAAGCTTGCACAAAGCACTTCCCAGTACTACTTTGTACTATAGACCCTGCACAAACTGCTTCCCAGTACTACTCTGTACTACAAAGCTTGCGCAGAGCACTTCCCAGTAGTACTCTGTACTACAAAGCTTGCACAAACTACTTCCCAGTACTACTTTGTACTATTACTACAAAGCTTGCACAAAGCACTTCCCAGTACTAGTTTGTACTACAAAGCTTGCACAGAGCACTTCCCAGTACTACTTTGTACTACACAGCTTGCACAAAGTCCTTCGCAGTACTACTTTGTACAACAAAGCTTGCACAAAGCACTTCCCAGTACTAGTTTGTACTACAAAGCTTGCACAAACTACTTCCCAGTACTACTTTGTACTACACAGCTTGCACAAAGTCCTTCGCAGTACTACTTTGTACAACAAAGCTTGCACAAAGCACTTCCCAGTACTACTTTGTACTACAAAGCTTGCACAAAGCACTTCCCAGTACTACTTTGTACTACACAGCTTGCACAAAGTCCTTCCCAGTACCACTTTGTACTACAAAGCTTGCACAAAGCACTTCCCATTACTACTAAAGCTTGCACAAAGTCGTCCCAGTACTAGGTTGTGATACAAAGCTGGCGCAAAGAAAGCTTTTACACACAGCAATTTCTTTCGCAGAGAAGCTTTTGCACACAGCAAGCTTTTTAAACAGAGAAGCTTTTACACACAGAAGCTTTTTACACACAACAAGCTTTTACACAGAGAAGCTTTTACACACAGACACAGCAAGCTTTCACACACAGCAAGCGTTTACACACAGAACACTTACACACAGTGCTTTTTTACACACTGCAAGCATTTACAGTCACAGCAAGCTTTTTAAACGGAGAAGCTTTTACACACAGAGAAGCTTTTACACACACCAAACTTTTGGACACAAAATCTTTTACACACAAAATCTTTTACACACAGCAAGCTTTTGCAGAAAAAAACATTTACACAGAGAAGCTTTCTTGTACATAATCACAACAGGAATTGCAGCTCCAAAACCGGATCTCGACGCCAAAGCGAGAAAAAGACGATTTTGAAGCACTTTTTAAAAGGAATCTTAAAACGAAAATTACTAGCGCCAAAATTGAGAAAATCTGCTGACAAATCACTGTCGGAGCCTTGATGCAGCTACTCCAATACTATTTACTAGATTCAGCTGCAAAAGACAATATTACGCATGGAGGCGCGGCACGAAGCAACCTTGACGCAGCCATCATACAATGCGTTTTGCAGCATCAGGTTGCAAACCTGCACGTATCTACGCACGTGGCAACGTCAGATGACGACAATCATGCAGCCATTCCAATGCGTTCTGCCACCACAGATTCAAGAAACGCATAGACTACGCACACAGGAACAACCACTCGTTGCAGAACACAGTGAGGAACCAATTCGCGACAGAAACGACCCCAGCCGCAACCGCCGCACACACGAGGTACCTTTCATTGCCGGCTGCAGCCACTTTACACGGAAAAACACAAAGTTTCGTGCTCTGGCTTCCTCCCCAAAACATACAATAGCCCATGCAACATTCATGCAGACATTCCAATGCGATCTGCCAGCACAGCTTCAGGAAACGCATAGAACTACGCACACAGGAACAACCACTCGTTGCAAAACACAAAGAAGGAACACATTCGCGACAGAAACGACCCCAGCCTTCCCTTCGTCACCACTTCCCATTGTCACCACTTCCCTTCCTCACCACTTCACTTCGTCACCACTTCCCATCGTCACCACTTCCCTTCCTCACCACTTCCTTTCGTCACCACTTCCCTTCCTCACCACTTCCCTTTCTCACCACTTCCCTTCCTCACCGCTTCCCATTGTCACCACTTCCCTTCCTCACCACTTCCCTTCGTCACCACTTCCCATTGTCACCACTTCCCTTCGTCACCACCCTGTGTCATGGCTTCTTATTCTTTTGTTATGTATTGTTTTGTGATGTACCACCCTTCATCAATGTCAAGTCTCACAGTTTTTTTTGTCCGTAGCACTCGTATATGACCACCCCCATATCAACATTCCATAGAAGAGAACATGTCCAAGGCCATGAACCCCACTTTAATAGGCGCTCCAAACTCCAAACACGTTTTTTTCTTTAATAGGATAAACCCGATTTTGGAGCGCTTCTTATTTTAACCCAAAATGCCCACCCGAAACCAAAGGCCAAGAACACTTAAAGACAAGTCGACTTATATAATCAAAAATTGAATATGCGTTGTTTTATGTATGTTGACGGAAAGAAACAAGAAATGGATGAGGACATCTTTGACCAGATGGTTGAAGCACTCCACCAGCCACAATCCCAGACCCCCCAATCCAGTGTTCCACAAGAAGGCAGCCTGATAGAAGATGGAACACATGACAAGACACCGTTAGAATCGTTAGATTGTTAGACCCAAACAATTTTTTGAAATACTATCAAAAAAAATTGTCAAAACCCTTCCAATGCCCAGACTGCGGACGCTGTCATCAAATCAAATCTATCAAAACACCGTCAAACCAATGTTTGTATGAAGAACAGATTTCAGTGCTGAGACGTTGCACCCCAACCCCAATCCCAGAAAATCCAACAGCCAACCAGTCCCCAAAAACCACTTAAAGACTTGCCACCTAATAGGCTAAGGAGTAAATGGCAGAGGATACAAGGTTGAAACATTCAACATTTTTTTTGTTATAAATCAGTCCAGTCAACAATCCAATCAACCGCAACATCCTCAACAAACAATTCACACAGAAAAACGGCAACCGGTTGACTCGCCGCCCTTGTAAAGGTGATGAATTTGAAATTCAGACTTTTGAGGCTGAGAGACAAAATGCTTGTATTTGTGGGACTTGTCAAAAAATGTTTGCAATGTGGACATTCATGTCGATTGGCAGGCGAGTGACTCAAGTGTCAAAATTTGCGTTTCGCCTGCGCGGTGAATCGATTTTGTTCTTCAAGGGTTAACAAAAACATTAGAAAGTTATGATTTTCAATCATCCCAGGCAAACATCCACCCATCCATTTTTTCCTCTTCTCGAAGCTTCAGTGCTCGAGTGCTTTTGGCAACGCAGCAGCCACAAACTCCAACAAGGCGACATTATGACGCCATGTCCAACTGTAAGCCCAAGAGGAACATTTTTTTTTGTACACTTGCTGGTTTTTCTTGTGGAGCATGGACATTGGTCTTCATATTTGTTGACGTGTTTCCATGTACCATCCATTTGTTGAATACCAGCAGCAATGGTTCTATGGTATTTGCCCCACAAACGACCTCGAAAATGATAAGTCTTATAGTAAAAACATTTTTTTGTGGTTGACTTGGGCCATCTTGAATCTCTTGTGAGGGTAATCCTTGTGACAACTCGTCAGGAACATTAATACACCCCCCCCACCCCCTTGATGAATATACGACAGCATGTGCACCATGTTGACAACATTTGACAACGGCAACGTGTTCCGTAACGTAACTGAAGTACTCGTCAGGAACGTTAATACACCCCCCACCCCTTGATGAATATACAACGGCATGTGCAACATGTTGACAACATTTGACAACGGCAACGTGTTCCGTAACGTAAATGAAGTACTCGTCAGGAACATTAATACACCCCCCCGCCCCCCAGCCCCTTGATGAACATACGACAGCATGTGCAACATGTTAACAAAGGCGAAAATCAAATCCTGTACCCCCATTTTGGCGGCCTTCATTTTTAAAATTTGCGACCCTTCCAAGGGATCGTAAATGGCACATCTCAAAATTAACAACCCTTCCAAGGGCTGCGTATCAGCCGCATGCCAAAAACTACTTAACGAATCATCCAGTAATTTTATATAAACTATACATAGCTATACTATAATGGCACATTCACAGCAGATTGTTTTAGATTACCTTTTATCATCCGAAAAAGGTGAGATATTGAAACGGAATGGACAGGAACTCAAAAAACTCAAGATTGGAGAGAAGCGGAGTGTAAGATTTTTCAGCCCGGGAATTTGGGTTCGCTTCATGTTGGCCCTGTGTGTGCATGGATCACTCAATGGGCGGCGAGGCAGAGGATTTAAAAAAGAAGGACTTGAAGAAACTTGTGGCCAAGGAGTGTCTTTATTGCGCTGGCCCTGAAAATGGGAATGACTCAAGGTCTACTATGTGTCCAATTTTTGAACGAAATATGATGATTAAACCAGGATTTTCGGGCACCATATTTTCAGACAAACCTATATGAATGAATGGGGTTATTTACATTCCCAAAAGAAATCAACCAGTTTGGTGTACAGTAACCACGCAGATTCAGATGCACCACATGTCCAACTGGATCATTGCAGCACAACTTTTACCCATTTCCTTCGGGGATTTCCCAGCTATCCATGGAGTTTGGGATCAATTGAAACCCTGTTGATCTATGGGATCGAGTGAAACCACCAACCGGTAGAACCAACTGCAATGGTTGATGTATCACTAGAAAAACAAACGCCTTGAACTACCTATGGCCTATTGTTTGCTTAGTTGATTTTCAGTCATTAATGGAGATGTCCATACTGCTTAGCATAATAAGTCACTGTCCATACAGCATTTTTAACGAAGAGTCGTACTTTTAGAGAGCACCCAAATCGCACCGGATTTCTGATCCTGGGATGAACTCATGATTTCGTGGTCCAATCCACCGTGATGCCCCCCTTGAATAGCTTTACAAGGCCCATTAACATCCATTAAGAGTTAAGTTATATCCCCCTAAACGCCGTAAACCATAGTTCCTCACCTTGTAGGTGTTGGGTTTTGGTAGACCCTGCCACGGGAAATCCCGAAACAAAAGAAACATGGCCTCAATGCAGGTTTAGTTCGCTGGGAAAATCAAGAAACTAGATTTTTCAATGGTGGATTTTCCAGCAAGCCATGTTTAACAGAGGGTAAAATCCTTTGCTTCAATATTTGTTCAGATTGGCAGGTTGCTGACCAACACATCATCAGGAGGGTGAAGAGAAATACGTTCAGTGCTTGAGGATATATTTTTTTTTGTCAGGTTGGTGCATATTTCCCCAGTCAACCAACATAGAAACGTGGAACATCCACCTTGACCCCCGAGGACTTCGAGGTGTCAAGGGTGTCAAGGCATCAAATCTAGGCACCCAAAATCAAGGTAGACCACCACCAACCAACTCAAGCGGTACATAAAGGCAAAAAGCTGACCAGTGCTGGTTTTCCGATGTTTCCGGAAACCACTGACTTTTCACATCTTTGGTTTTAATTTTCCCCACACCATCTCATACCCATATAGTGGACCCGTCCTTTAGTTGTGTTCCTGATATCTAAATGGAAGTGATTGTATGCTTGGTTTACTGGCTTTACCGTTTTTTGTTTATCGCAATTGTGCTTCAACCATATTTCAGATATGAGTCCAAGATGCTTGAACCATGGTATCTTGGAAAGCCATGAAAGACGATACCGACATGGTGGTTAAAATTGGGTACCCTTAATATAATAATATATAATATAATAAATATAATCATCCCGAAGTAGATAGAATAAGGATATCTCAAAGGTATTCCCTTTCTAGTTTTAAAAACTCTAGGATATATATTAGTTATACCCCATTGTTTTTTTTTTGGACATGTTCTATTTTCCTATCTACTCCAGGATGACTTCAAAAAAACACCTCACAAGAAGATACTTTGTGGTAACATGACACTAAAATAGTGAGGTACTTTACTCTTTCTATTTTTTTGCAGGGCTACTATCATTACAGCGCATGGTTTTTTCTACAGCGCATGGTTAGTGTCGCCATGGGCCTGACGACAAGTCCGCCATGCCATGCATGGCATGTCACGCCGGGTGGCTGCTGGGCTTGGCCATCCTATGGCCGGCGGAGAATGCCAAGATCCCAGGCCCCCAAGTTTTCTCTGAGTAGACACATGGACATGGATGAAATTTGTGATTTTACCTCGTGATAATATTAAAACTTGAGAATCTGTTCGATTTTACTTTGTGTTCTCTTTTTTCAACTTGAGAATCTTCTCTGAACACGTGAGTTTTGGCCACAAATGGCGAATCTATCTCGGAGAACATGTGAATCGATGTTCCCAATCAAACCTCAGGATGCTTCCTAAGGAAGGTCAATGTCAACCATGATTTGTCAGGTGTATTTTACCCGCTGTGAACCACCCATTTTCAACGGATAAATCTGTGTGAACGATTGGTTGAATGGGTTGATGATGGTTGATCCTTCCAGCTGGATTGACCTTGGTAAGTTCGTGGGTCGTATCTGAACATGTTCTTGCAAATAGAAACAGTTGGCTAACCAGCTAGGCTTATAGCATTTGTTTTTTCTTTGCTATAATCCTAGCTGAACATGTTTTTTTCTTTTTCCCAGCAAGGATTATAGCAACATTTTCCATGGGCATGTTTGCTTGCTAGAGGGTATCCCGGGTTTGAGTTCACTTGATCCCTGAAATGGCTACTACCTGAATAGCCAGATTAGTCAACATCAAGAATCCATAAATCCCGCTGAATTTTGATGCGAACAGAAGGATACCTGGGTTTTGATCTATGGTCACATGGGGTCCTTGCAACTACTGGGACTCTGGCCTGCACTTGACCCTGTAGGATAGCCGGAATACCCCGCAAATGAAACCCCTGTTTTTGTACTCCTCCCTGTGTTGTGGTTTGCAGATCCTTTGGCCCTGTTCTCCAAAGCTGGCAATAGCTGGCCGGCTCGACCTTGCCGCATGTTCCTTGCACATGGGGAGGATGGGCAGGTGAGGTTGAAGATAAGTTCCAAAAGAAATGGGTACAGGGACGCTGAGGAGATGCTTGAAAACTAGGCGGATGTGCAGGTGTTGTTGCATGGGTTCGGAATGTGAAACAGAGCGACCTAGCAGTCTTTGCAAAAGAGTTAACAAAAAAACAGCTTCAGTTCCAGGTTCCACTTGTTTTTACTGCTAGCGACCTGACATCTAAGCCCTTGCAACTGATGTGTGTGATATAAGATGATACAACATGAGATGATATGAGACAAACATGACGATAAATGATGTAATTAAGATGCATGATACATATGGTGTATGATGTATGATATGGCATGATATATTATTATGCTGATAAATGACAAGTTGTATTATATATATATATAATTATATGCTTGCAGTAGAATTATCGATATATCTATATATGTATATACAATGAGTTACAATGAATGATATGTCTATATCATTTTATACATGCAATTCAATAGGATGATATACCTGGGTTATGAAGCACTTAGCCCTTCAAATTATCATTGAATCTCTGGTCGCCACTTTTTCAAAGCCGAGGTTTGCAGGTGTTAGTCCAGCGAAGTCTGATGGAAAGTTCATCTTCACCCCATCAGATTCCGATTTGGTGGCCGCTTAGTTGAATTTTGGTGTCATTTTTTTTCCGTGTATTTTTTTTGGTGAATCAATCAGTGGTCAAGTGGATGTGTCTGAAAATGGGGTAGTTTTCATACCAAACTGGGGATTTGCCATGTGAAACGGAAATCACCAACACGTTTTCATGTCTAGCATGAATCGTCATCAAATCCCTATTTTTGATTGGTGGAAATCCCATGAAATCTCCACTTTTTTGGTTGGCGAAGTCACCGCAAAGAGGACCCCTGAGTTGTTGAATGTAGCAATCCACAATCTTCCTCATTTTCCAGTTAGCTCAAAACATGTAGCTGGCTCAATTTCAGAAGGGGTCATGTGTTGACTTTAATGTTGTGCCGCTGTCTAAGCAGATTTGGCCCAAAACGTGGCTCCTAAATTTCTGGGCTGCAACAGGGGTACCATCTCTATTAAACGAATCATTTGGGACTGAACCTGGCAATT
>Ga0126342_10010861_pt1 | contig 16293 bp, 14 predicted proteins | sample Cyp1metagenome_FD_92528 | JGI IMG/M metagenome (GOLD analysis project Ga0126342, IMG submission 92528) | Coral microbial communities from Lord Howe Island, Old Settlement Bay, Australia - Cyphastrea 1 metagenome | ecosystem: Host-associated > Invertebrates > Cnidaria > Coral ... | reverse complement strand
GCTAACTTGACCGGCACGTTGCCGCCTAGTTTGCCGGGGGTTCGGCCGCCTGCTTGGCCAGGGCCGAAACCACGATTTTCATCTTGTTTCTGGGGAGTGTTTATACTCCCAGGCTTACTCCAAGTCTTAGTTGTGTAATAATGTCCATGTTGGACATCGACATCCACGTTTTGCAAGCTGGACCTCGAAAGTCATGCCTGGTTTCCCTAACGTGGGCAGGCTCCAATTTGGACTTCGGTTGAGTTAGCGAAACACAGCGGCCTTGACAGAACTAGGTGGGCCTGTCAGGGACTGCTTCGTTGTTTCCAGTTGTTTCCAGTATCTTCCAGTCGGGTGGCGAAAGGATGGTGAATGGATGGTGAATTGGCCGAGTTCTGAGTGAGGTATGAATTGATTATTGAATTGATGGGTTTTCTTGTCAGGAGTTACCCTCTGGTAAATAAACATAGGCCCTGAAAATCATCAATTTATAGAGGCACCTAGTCTTCCAACCCCTATCTGGCAGGGTCTATGTTAATTTACCAGAGGGTAGTGGATGAATTTTTGGGATGTCAGATGTACTCAAAGGGATGTGACCAGCTGTGCAAGATTGCGGAGCATGAGCATGCTTTCTTGAGAGTTATCCTCTGGGACTCAAACATGCCAATGGAAAATGGTGTTTATATGTGAAACAAAAAGAAAATCCATGGAACATCCACATATAGATGGTGTTTATATGTGAAAACACAATAAAAAAAACATCTAATTATAAATGGAGGATTTTCCAGCACGCAATGTTTGATTACCCCCGTACATCCATTGCCAAGTAATGGAGGATCAGTATCTTCTAAACCTCTGCATCTTGGGGCGTACCCATTGTTTGACAAACCCATCACCACACGACTAATGTTTCTATTTGGGCCAGGCCTTTACTTCTAGCTATCGTGGGAGAGGTCTATGATGTGGGCCCTGGAGAGAGGCACAGCCGTAGTGGCAGTTGGGTCCCAGGTTTCATCCCACAATGGCAATTTTTGTAGCCCATATCAATGGTTTCCATAGAATTAAGATATATATATATACGGTTTCAATAATTACCTGTTCTCTTTTTTAACAATCAATTTCATCCTTTTGACTATGGATGCAATGCAGCTGCCTTGGTTCTTTGGGAATATCGCAAGGATCATGTTTGTCAATGGAGGGATGATGGTGCACAGGAAATCTGCCAATCATCCATTTTGTTACCTGGAAACAGATAGTCTTGAAAAGCACAGCACCGGTGGTCAGCCAAATGCTCATTTCAAGAGAATACAAAATCTGGAACTGCTCTCATTCTTGGTGCAGGGCTAATGGATATCACCGTGGTAATTTTTGTGTTGGGATCTCCACTGAAACGGCAGGCACTATGGCCCCAACTCCGGCTATCACGGTATGGCTGGCAAGGAGCCCATGCTGCCACTGCCGCTGTGCAGATCGCTTCAAACAGTGCCGCTTCTTTGAGGATGCGAGCAGATCGTTCACCACAGGGAACTTCAAGGATGATGCGGTGCCAGGCAGGTGGACATCATTTAAGGACAATGCATACAGAAAATTATTGAATATAATATATATATAATATATGTATAATTATATATATATAATAATCTAATTATATAATTATATATGATTATATAATAACTAATAATAATAACTTATAATAGTTTGTTTCCATATCCATTTTCAATTTGGATTTGATCCACAACAAAGTGTATGAATCTGTAAGAACTGAAATGGCTCACATCCCTGCGAAGGCTTGCAGGACCTCTCACCAGAGCAATTGCAAGATGTTATCAGTTTGGGGCCACAGTTGAAGCGATGAAGCCAGGGGAAAGGTTGACATGGGCTGCATTGGAAATCTGTTGGAGGGTATGGAGACTTGACAGAGGGACAGGTGACCCAGGTGGATGGAAGCAAGAAAGTTTACTACCGTTTTGCAACAGATCTTGATATTGTATTCCAACTCAAAACCCATCAGCAAAGCGATGGCCGATGAGCGAAGTCAAACATAGTCAAACTATGTCAAGACTACTCATGCCCAGTTTTGATCTGATAGGCAAACAGTCTCATAATTCTCATAGTATAGCCCTGCAGATGGTTTGCTCCATTGTATGTTGGGTTCGGCTGGTGTGCCAGCCTTGGTTTATCGTTGGATTAATTTAGAGACCTGTGCCGGCACAAGTTTCGCAAACACTGGCAGGTTGGAGGTCCTTTTACCGCAAGCACGAGCAGTATCGCTTCGTTGGCCATGCGCTTAAAGGACTTGATCAATGGAGGTGGAGGATGGATAGTTGAACCATCATGAATCCCTTGACGTGGTCTTGACGTGGTGATCCCGGCGCTTCATGCAGAAAATTCGCGCCTGCAAGGCAATACGGCTGTGACTGGTTCAAAAGTATCGACCAGGGTAAGAAAAGAATGACGAACGTGTGGGTCAACTGGTACAATTTTGGCACCCTATTTTCAAGCCATAGAAAATCGTACGAGCAACAAACTGAAAGTATGCCACAGGAGTTTGTGAGAGCCAGTGTAAGTAGTACACATATATTATACACATATAATATCATATTGTCATATAGTACACATCGTGAGAGCTGCATTTGGATACATTTTCCGCACCCAAGGCTTTCTTGACGGCGTCTACTACAACAAGGACCAGGGCCCGGCGCATCAGGGGTTCCAACTCCATGGAAGCCAAACATGTCATTCTTCATTCATTAATTAGGAACTTTATCCTCTAAACTGTTTAAAATATACTTAAAATTAATATACACTTTGGATATCTTTGGATGGGGTCCCTGTTCGTTTTCAAGAAGATATGGCTTCAGCTTTTGTTGCAACGCGTGCCCATTGCGCCCGGGCAGAGGAGGGGCATCCGACCAAAGCTCTGAAGAAGTTGGAGGCTTGGGATCATTGGGATCCATTGGGGTCCATTGGATCCATGCAGAAATGTGGGCTGATCATATTTCAGGATGGCATAGATTACCAGGGGGCCTGTTGAAATAACAATTTTCCAGAAAGCGGTGGCAGAAAAACACCTTGGAATTCCGGTATAACATCATATGTGATTATGTTATCCATTGTCCATGCCTCCTGTCACAGTGTTTTGTTTCTTTTGACCCCAGTTTGGCCGCTAAAACCCCCAGTCACAGAGTGTATGTGTGTGCCACACTTATAGACTAGACTTAGATAATATATTGATACGTAATTATATATAGTATATATATATATGAATACAAGGTCACACATTATGAAACGGTTGCAACATGTATCCTCTTGATCCCTTTGTTGGTTTTCATGGTACATACGGCAACATTCCACAACCACACAATGCCATGCAGCTCTTTTTTGTGGCCAGGCCATTGACGATAAGACACAGAAGCAGCAGAAGGCGCGGTAATATGAGAAACCCCAAATGCCATGCTGATATATGCAATATAACTACAGTATTTACAGAGTTTTGTTCTGATTGTTTTTTCCACATGGATTGTATATCTACAGTACCCATTATAAATTGCCACATTAAGTGGGCGCATATGCTCCATATCAATGGTATACGGCAAAAACTGGTATTGTTTACATCGAATGGTTCATGTTCGGGGTACTGTACCTGTTGGTGAATCTATGAAATTGGGATACCAGATAAGCTGCGGAATTTGGGAGGGGTTCAACAGGCAGACATGGGGATGACAATCACGGTCAAAAAATCTTGGGACTGATCCCATAAACAATGGAGCCTTCACCTATAAACATGAAGGGTTTCACCAACCAGCAGGTGGATTAACGCGGCAAGACTTGGGACACAAAGGGTATCGAGTAATAGTCAATATGGGCGCCATGGGAGTCGAAAACATTGGTGCTCTCTTGCAGCGCATTTACAAGAAGAATCTCAGCCATACTAAATTTCTGCCAGACTTTTGAGATGTTCATAGACCTGGCAGACATGAACTATCCTCATATCCCGGACCTGGATGATGAGACATGATGGGACAACTTACCCCGGCAAGACTCCCAGATGGTGACCCAGCATCTCTGAGGTGCAGCAAGAATTGCGAAGTCGCTTCAAGGCGCCTTAGTCAGTCAAGCCATGTCAAGCCTCATAGACCTACCACGGTACGTGCTGGACCTGTGATTTTGTCAGACGCCAGGGCTGCAACAGCAGGACAAGCCAGGTGCGGAAAGTGGGATGGGAATGACCTCTCCATGGTGCCACCTTGGATGTATCAGCTGGTGCAGGATTTCTTCCATCCACTGAATATAATCACCAAAGAGACTGAGCAATCCATCCAGAGTCATCCGACTCCTTGGCTTTGGCTTCTTATCTCCATTTTGGAGGACAAGCCAGAGTCCGAAATTTGGTGCGATGACAGCTATCACGGGAAAGGACCAGACGACATCGGACATGAAGCTGGGTTGCTAGCAAGTGTTTGAATCATTAAGATATCACAAGATTTGGAACTGCAACAAGAACCTGATCAACATCCATACCATCCTAGGAAATGGAGAGTATTCAATGTGTGGTTTGGGGTTCTCATGTAGGTGAACAGCGGTGAACATGTATCATACGTCTGTGGCAGTCCCCAATTCCGGACTCGACATGCACGGCATCCCATAGCCACAACCTGACTTTCAGATCGCTTCAGCATCAACACTCGGCAAGTTTTACCATCAAGAGGCACAGACCAGATGACAAGCGGAATAGAATAGAAATATAAAAGGTATTCAAACGATTTCAAAAGTGCTTCTCCATGTTGAAGTGCTTATCCATTTGGGACAGCAGTTGGGGTATCTGGAGATATAGGTTTCTGTCACATCTCTGGCATCTCCTTTTTTTCAAACACGAGGAACTCGTCCAGTCTTCCTTTCTGCCAACATGGTGGAGATTTCGAAGGTCTCGGTGTCAAATGGGCCAATCACCTGAATGGAATGATGGTGATATTGGAAGTGGAATCATCCCCAAAGGGCTGTGGGCGATATTTCTGATTTTTGTGAAATATGGGAATCACCCAGAATTTAATCCTTCCAAACGATTGACTACGATGACTAACACTCTTAGAACACCATGATAACACAACTGGAAAACCATAAGAAGTACGAAAACCATGATAACATTTTGTTTGATTACCTATGAAACTCATGATAACACTAGAAACTACTGTATGATAAACCAACTTAGGTTTTACTTTTTCGGGACCAATTGAGGATGCTACACACTTGGCAGGAAGATTCCTGGTGTGCCTGTCTAAGCGACGCGCAGATGACTACAGCTTTAGAAAAACCGGACTGCGATGGGACCGTGGAGGGTGAAGAAACTATTGGAATCCATAATCTATGAAATGATATGATATGATTTGATTTCAATATTGGACTATTAGACACTATTAGAATCTATTAGATAATATTAGATGATATTAGATAATATCAATATACTATTAATAATACCAGATATATAGGTACTATATTATGGTTCCACAATGGGAATATATTTCAATATTGGAATCATCCATTGAAAACAGGTTTTTGCCATGTGAAGGACCAAGGTTCCAAGGCTCACGGCCCAGGCCTTGGCATTTTTACGATGGATGGGGGATCGATCGTCGTCACAACATGGTCGTTCATGAGTCATTCATGGCTTGGATGATTTGGGGGCCCATGACTTAGGAAACCTCCAAATATATAATATGTTTATATAACTAATAACTAATAGATATAATTATATATATATATATGTGTATGTATGTATTGGGTTCCTCTTTTGGATTGATGTTTCCAGATCAACGAATTCATTGGAGATGGATTGAAAACCTGACTTGCAAATGCTCCTGCGAGTGGGTATTTCATGGCTACCTAGTCTGCATGTGGCCAGTAGGACGATAGGATCTGTATCCGGGGCTTTCCACATAGCTTCCAAGTGCTGGACCGCAGGATCCAAAGATTAAGATCAGGCCGGCTCGTAGCTGATTCAGCAGATCTTTTTTGAAAGTGAAATCCCAACTGGATAAAGATGTTCTTTTAAAGGTAGTGAGAACGAAGGGAGAACATCGGAGAACATCCAAGGGGAGAACATCTAACTGAACCTTCAATGCTAGTCCAAATAGTGGGGAACCCCTAAACGCATTTTCTTCATGAATTCCCCAAGATGGTGAGGCACCGTAGATGCATAGATGTCAGGTTAGCAGAGTATCCTGAATGTGCTGGGAAGTCTATTCCTCAGATGGGCATCAAGCCTGAAGTATGCTAGCATAGATACATTACCTAACATGGACAGTCCATGGCCGCCATGTGTAGAATTCTGTAGATATCACTATCACTTTGCCTTAAAACCATGGATTTTCCATGTTTCTTTTTCTCCATCCGGCAGGTGAGGGTCTCTAGATTTTAACAAAGTTGCAACTCTTCCTCCTCCTCCTCGTCTTCTTCTTCTTCCGCATCCTCGCCCTCCTTCGTCTTGTCCTCGTCCTCCTATTCCTCCTCCTCGCTTGCTGCACTTGCTGCACTCGCTCGCATATTACCAGGTTTCAGGTGTTGTGGAGTGTGCCTGGCGACTGCCATATCGCGAGCTCAAGAGTATGTCAGAGAGAATGCCAGAATAGATGCCAGATAGAATGCCAGAAAGAATGTCAGATAGAACGTCAGAGTATATGCCAGAATGTCAGGTAGCATGTCAAAATATATACCATATACTTCAGACATCTTCAGATGGTATGTCAGAAACTATGTCAGGGTAGGGTCACTCGAAGTAAAGTAATTCAGTCCCCGGATCCACCACCCCGCTGCTAAGGCAGAGATGCTTTCGGCCAAAGGGAGCGAAGTCCCCGTTGGTTGCGAGATGAAAAAAAAAACCGATGCGATTGCAATGACAGCATGGGCTGTGATGTGGGTGGAACAAGATGTCAAGGAGCCAACTCGATATAACTCGATCCCATCCCCCTCATAGAAATAGCCAGCAATATCCCCCTATATGGCCACCAAAATGAAACAGACCTCAGACACCCCACCACGCTTTCCAGCTCTATCTAGTTTTTTTCGGACATTTTCAGGGTTTTCCCTCAATCACATGTTGCCAACTTCGTTCTATCTCTTTTTTGGGAGAGTTTAAAACAAAAAACATGTTTTCTCAGCTGAATTGGCTCACCAAAAGGGGCCCCATGGAACCTTCAAGGCGCCCAAGACGGGGCTTGGAGACGCTGGAGGACCGATCTGTCAGATATTTTATAGTGATATAATTAATGTGATATATATATATATTATATATATATATATCAGCTATTATCATTATTATTGTTATTGTTATTATGATTATTGTTATGATGATGATTATTATTATTGTTATATATATATATGCACCCCCCCAAAAGGATGGATTGTCGTAAGAATATGATTCTAAAATGGTAATGTATTTTTTTGGGTTTTGTCTGAAAATTGAGGGGAAAAACCCGAAATCCAAGGATTATTTTTCCAATTTTTCAAAGCCATTTGGGAGGTATACCCCACTTTAGACACACCTATGTAAAGAAATTGGCGGGAAAATATCAATCAGTAAGGGGTACGGGTACTGTAATACAATGTAATACATTTTTACATTTTGCCGATACTAGTAGTATATAGAGGGACATTTGGGGAGACCATTTTTTGTCTCTGGGTGATAGGTAAGAAACACGTGTTCTCGAGGGGGGAATCTACATCCATCAGCATCAGCCTGATGTGAAAACCATGGTGACGGTCAGCCACATTTTTTTTTGTCAACTGGGAGTTGGCAGCTCATCTGCATTCTTGTTTGGCCAATCCGCTTTTTTTTGGGCAATCCCCCATGGATCTTTATCTTTCTCACGTCAATCGTCCTGTTTGTTTCAGTTTGAATCTCCCATTGATCCCGTTGCTTGAATTTCCAAGGATATCCCCTATTCTCTTTTGCCAATTCTTTCATGTTTGTCGGCATTATGTGCGTTGATCCCCTGCTTTGTTGGCGCCAAATTCTGTATCTGGAGGGCGAATCACAATTTCTTAAACAATCACCATGTTTCAACTTCATCTGTTTCAACATGTTTCAACTTCATCTGTTTCAACATGTTTCAACCGGTCAACTCCACCAATGCCAAACTTTGAAGCTCATGCCACAGGAACCTGAAGGTCGTCACCAAGCGCATTGTGGAACTGGGCAGATCCAAGCAGTACCTGGGATCAAAATGGATCATCCAGGGATCCCCAAGGGCGAAGAACATATACATCATATACGCTGGGCTGAGTGATCAATTTGAGGGGGCTCAACACTGCTATGCTCAGGTCATATGGGGATGGATCTCAGCTATTTTGCTGCAGGATACTGATTAGGTCTTGACAGCCAGATGTAAAGCTCATTTTTGGGTGAAAACTACGAGGTTCGTATGGAGAAAACTTGAAACTGAAGCATAGGCATGAAACGCTTGATTTTTATGGTATTTGAAATTTGGTATAGTTAGCAGTCACCAGTTGGTTTCTCCCGTCACCATCAATCAATGTCAGTTGTCTAGTTTGCCAATAAACCCACAATAAACCCAGCCAATGGATGTACCGTCAAAGTCATGAGAATGACCCATATAGCCCACACATGATAGTCATCATGAAGCATTTTTATATTACGGTCATATCCGCTAATATCATCTAATATCCATCATGAATCCCCAGAATATCTCAGTGAAACCCAAGGACATCCCCATGTCATTGGATCGGTTTACAGGAAAATTTACAGGAAACCCCCATATTTAATGGTAAAGACCATGGTTTCCTGTAGATTTTCCCTAAAATCAATCCAATGACCATGATATCACCACTAAAACCTCCCATGGACTTCTTCAAGGTGGATCGCTGCATTGGACCTGCTTCACCGTCAGGGGGAAAAGGCCAATGCCTTTCTCTTCAGTGCAGCCATCAGTGCCGTGGACACCGGGGAGCGGGGGACAACCGAGGGTTCCAAAGGAGCATGTTTTGGACTGCAGGAAGCATGGTGTAATTTTCATGAGTATTCATAGTGATTGTGATTCTACTCTTCCAACCTTGGATTGTTCCTCTGAGGGGTTGAATAAACAAAGAAATCCTTTCAAAAATAAATGTTTGAGGTTTTGAGCAACACAGTGATACCCAGACATCCCAAACTCTGGTACCAAGTAGGGAAGAAGACAGGAGCACCCATGCCCATGTCGTTTCCCAAATCCGGCATCGTTGTACCCCCTTTTCGAGATGGCGAAAGAAAGCATATGATATGAAGCCATGCTGGCCCTCAGGTGTTTGCGAGCGGAACAGAGAATGGCAACACGCCCTTCAACTACTGGCAGACTCTTGGTATAGACAGCTCTCTAAAAAACTTTCATCATTTTCATCTCTTAGCGTATCAGATTATCCTTCAAGTGGCAATGCCAGTCGTTGGACTTGTTTTTTATGAAGTCAACTGGGGCTTCGTAAGTCATGAGTTTGTGCCGCCAAGGACATGCCTCAGCACGATCCTCAGCGAAATCCAAATCACTTACGTGAATTACGTTTTTGCCATCAGTCAAAGCAGGTTTTCTCCAATTCAACCATATAATATCATATATATATATAATACTGTACTATAATAATACTAGGATTATATATGTATCCATACATATATATATATATATCAGATATTATCAGATATTATCAGATGATATGATCCAAACCAATCCATATCCATTCATTGCTTTCATCCCTGGGATTGCTCCGCCCGTGGAGGCATGGCATCGTGGCAGACGTGGTGTGCTACGGCGCCGCCGCAAGTGCCTGCGAAAAGGGACAGCGCTGGAGCCATGCCCTGCAACTTCTGGCAGCTCCTAGGCTGAGTTGGACAAAGAACCACAATGGCTACAACTTTGAGGTGGTAAAACATGGGAAAATCATCACATATAATTTTATAATATTTTATATATACACATTATGTATGTATATATATATATATATATGATAATGGAAAATCTATGAACATATTGCATACTTGTAGGTGTCACTGAGACAGTCAGCACAAGGAAAAAAACTAGACCAGCTGCTAATATTGGAAAGATGTTGAAGCACAATGGTGATTTTGCAGAGGCCGCCTGGTACATCAGCTGAAATAATGGAGATACAAGGGGACATAATGGAATCATAATGGTATATAATGGTATATATATAAATAATAAAAGCCAACAATAAGATATTTGGATCTGTTTGAACATAGGGGATACCGCAATTACAAGGAACGCAATTATTTCCAATGGATGTGTGGGTACCTATCTCAAACAAATCAATGTGATTAAGCCAATGATGCCTCGATCTTCATTAGAAACCATTTGTCATAAACGTCACATCCGGTACCATCCCCAATAGGTAATACACCACATAGAATACATGATTATTTATTAGCAGCTGCATATTAAACCAGCACTGGGGACGGTTTACTATTGGATTATTTTTGGTACTTTATCACCACTAAAACCTTGAAGCATTGCAGGTTTTTCAAAGGAGGAAAGGGGAGAACAGGTGCAGGTGACTGTACTTCCAGGACGAAAAGGTATGAACTACTATCAAAGATGATGGGGGTTGAAGAGGCCAAAAGTATGGAGATGTGCATCCGAGTGCCAAAAGCCAAAAGCACTGGAGATATTCACGTGACGACCTACATGGATGACAGCTATAATCATCCCTCTCTCATGACTACCCAATGACTCATGACCCATCCCTTTAGGCCGAAAGAACAGTTCTCATTGACTCATAGCCACAAACTAATTGTACAAAGGTATACAGGCTAGATGAACGGGATATAACGGGATATATCATATAAATTCCCGATATTCCATGTCTTTTTGTGACAGTTCCTCCATGGACGTGGCAACAAAACGGCCCCATCGGGTTCGACTGAGTCGAGGACATGAAAGATACAGAGCTCGAGGCGAATCTCATCGTGTGCAGCTCAGCACTGAGCGCCTGCGAGCGCCTGCGAGCGTCTCGGCCGTGGAATCCCCCAGTGGATGAGGGGCGGCCCAGCTGTTTTGGAAGCCCAGCTCACCAGGTGGTGATTTTTTTGGGCCAACTTTGCTGAACCTCAAACTGCCATTTTTTGTTTTTTTCTGCATTGAAGACGTTCGAAAGAGAGGTCTTGCGTCGAAATTCCAGAAAAAACATGGATATCACTTGAGTTATTCCCCCACATTGCCAGCCACCAGAGTCTTCGCGAGTTTTTCGTATTGGCCCCCAATAATATCCTTCTAGCCACTTCTACAGTTGGGGGATAACCATGAAACCACATCAAGTACCTATCAAGTCACCATTTCCGATGGTTTAATCATCAATATTGTGTTTTTTTTTCGCATTTGTTCCATATTTTTCCATCTTATCATTGGTGATTTTCCACCTGACTGGGAGATACTGGGAGATGGTCCGTGACGATCCAACTTTTCTCAGGAAGTGCCAGAAATGGCAGGAGGCACTGCATCTTTTTGCCATGCTGGAAGCAGGAGACCCCGTGCCATGGCCTCTTGGATGTCCCACAAGATCCTTGGATATCCATGGTTTATAATCTATATATAATCCATATATTTATAGCCAAATATTATAGCATATATATATATATTATAAACCATAATTCATCCCATATAATTAATCTGAGGATATTCGGATATTGCATGATATTCCAACAATATGAATCTATAAAAGTTTTTTGTTGCATCTATTTGCTAAGTGGTGCCCGCACCCCCAAGCTGTGTGCACCCATTACATGAGATGCATTTCTGCAGGAATGCAGCAGGATGTCGTCTCCTACAGTGCCAGCATCAGCGCATGTGAGAAGGCATCAATGTAGGATGCAAACCACGAATGATATGAGTGTTTGGATGTTTTTGGTTATGGTTCTTCCACAATGTTCTACATATTTCTACAGTGATATTCTTGCATGTTTGACTGGTCACGCTGAGAAGTTCTTCTTGGTGATCCCCCCGTGATCCCCCGTGGCAGGGCCAGCAATGGACCATGGCCCTCTTGCTCTTGTCCCAGATGTTGACTCAGAAAATCAATCCGTTGCTTGGCGGACTCAACAGTGGAACACAGTGGAGATATGTAAAAAAAATCCACGAGACTTGGGCCGTCGCCGGCCTCTTTTCAGTGATGTTTTCGGAAGTTGGGTTAATCCCCATTGGGTTAATCCCCATTGATGTTAATCCCCGTTAAAGTTGGGTTTATCCCCATTAATCCCCCACTAAAAGTATCTCCTGGCGTGGCTTCAGCCATCCTCGTGTGTCCAGTGAAAACCTTAGGAATGTCATCACCTGGAACTCAGCTATCAGCTCCTGCGAGAAAGGCAGTGGGCCGATTTTGGGCCCAGCAAGGAGGTGATTTTTGTTCGGATTTTGTTGCAACCCTCTAAAAGATAGATGTTAGTAAAATCCGAGTCTCATGTTTTAGTGCTAGACTTGAGGATTTCTTTTTTTTTGGAGGGGGGTCACTAAAACTCATATGGGTTTGTCTGAAAACGCACTAAATCCACTGCTTCATCATCATTATTCCCATTCATACACACCCAATTTCCAGTCTCAATTCATAAAAATCCTATATATGATGGTTATATAACTTATAAATCCCATAAATTGATGGGTGAAATCCCATATTCCATCATCCATTTTGATCCATTTTGATCCATTTTGGACGTGTTCGAAAACGTCGGCATCTGGGTGTCGCCAGGCTTTCAATGGGAATTCGCCCTGCAACTCTTGGTGAACATGAAGCCGCAGGGGTACCTGGCAGGTCAAAAACTGGAGGCCTGGATGCTTCAAAATACCCTCTGGTAAACTAACATAACTATGGAAAATCACCATTTTTTATGGGAAAATCCACTATAAATGGCCATTTTCAATAGCTATGTTAAATTACCAGAGGGTACGTCAGAATATGTCAGACTTCTGGCCGACTCCAAATTTTAGTTGATTTATTTGGGAAACTTAGGCATCACCAGATTTCTGGCCGACTCTCAGTCTCACATCTGAGTTGGTTCAATGAAAATCATGGGATTCAACTGAGTTGGTTCTCAACACTGGTTGGTGAAGCCGTAATAATCCTGGTGGGTGAAGATGCGCCCTGGCTTTAAACATTCGCCAACGGTTGAATCCCCAAGAAATATATGACATGGGGTTTCCGAAAGTGGTGGTAGCCCAATAGGTGTTTTTATAGCATAGAATAGCTGAATGGTTTGGCATGGAATTGATCATATTCTTTAAATCACCCTAAAAAATCACCCAGTGAAATTGGATGTTTCCTAAGTCCCCCCATGACGGAAGCCTCCAACTCCCGGAGTCGCTGAGGTCTCAACTCCGTGCTGATCAGGTCTCCTTCGCTGCAACGGTGACGTCCTGCGAGAAGTGTCCCAGGGCGATGGGCCAGTGGTGGAGCACGTGGTTCACCGGGCTTCATCAGTCGAATTGGTCAAGATCTGGCTATGGATCAATACCTATTTAATCCTATTAATACCACTTTTAGTGGGATGAACATCCATTTACCAGCTATTTTGATGTTCACCAGGGGTACAAGGTTTTGACACACTGCCATCTAAGTGTCAAGTTCTCAAGGTTGGAGAATCTTTGGCAGAGGAGATGGTCGTTTAAAGCCTCTCTAAGTTCGTCTCAGTTTGGTTACACATTTCAATCATTAAAGAAAAAGACCGGATCATGCTGGTGTGGACCCATGCCCAGATCATCCCGAGGGTGATGATTTCATGACTAGGATTGCTGTTTGGAGATTCCAGGTCATACTGTCCAGTCATATTCCATGAGTCAAGTTTAGTCCTCTGTCATATCAAGTATACATAAGTATACTGTCGTCTGATCTGTAATATCTGTAATTCTCTTGTCGATGGGTTTAGTGTTCAATCCCGAGGCCACTGTTGGGAACAAGCACTCTCTCTGTTAGATCTGATGCGCACAGACAGACTGAAGGAGGACATGGGCCGAATTCCATCGGATGTTATCAGTTACTGTATTTGCACTGTATTTGCCTGTCTTGCTGGGTTGGACATCCACATTTTTCGAACCCAGCAAGATACTGTAAGCAACATATGTGGATAGTTCTTTTGTAAATAACTTGTGTTATTTTTCGAAGCCATGGCTACAGTCTTAGAGGCCGTGTGGATATGAGATGATATGAGATGCCTATGTACCTTCCCAAGCCAGCTAACTACTTGTTTACTTGCTTAAAGCAAAAACAATCAGGGAAACATAATGTTTGATGATTCCAACATTCTCATTCAAACAGATCATCATTTAGACCGCGGTCCCCCAAAAATATCGACGAGTTCTTTCCTGATAGTGGTTTCAGAAGATATTTTCCAAAGATATTTCCATCAGAGAATAGAATCTGTCAAATACTTCCCTGATGGATCCTGATAGGTATGAAAAAACCCAAAGCTTCCAACTTTGGGTGAATTTCTATTCATTCATCAGATCCCATGAGATCCAATTTTTTAATCATTTCCCAATCATTTCCCAATCATTTCCCATGAAATCCCATTAAAATCCCATTATTTTTTTTATTAAAATCCCCTATTAGAAATCCAACTTTGGTGAATTAAAATCCCATTTCATAGGATTTCATAGGGATCTCACTATAAATCCCCAATGAAATCCAGTGATTTCCCATGTTTCCAACGTTTCTACAAGCCGAAATCACCTGCGATGCATCTCGCGGAGTGCAGGATCTCGTTGCCATGAATGCCGTGCCTCGGTCAATCCCAAGGGGGACGACAGCCTTCTGGAATGGTGTTCAACAGTTATATAATACAATAATATGTATAATAGATATAATATTATATATATAATATAATAGAATAGAATAGAATATATATATATGTATATTGCAATACATATATACATATGTACATATATCATGATGTATCATATAGTGTATATCCCACTTCAGACATCTCCGAAGCATCATGAGCATCCATGAGCCCGGGTGAGTTTCGGGGCAGGTCATTAGCTCGTCCTGTGGTCAGTGGAGCGTGGCGGTCACCATCTTCCAGGAGATTTTCAAGGCGCCGATGTTGGGAGAGATCAAGGTTTTGGGCCAAACAGAAATGGGTTTAATATGGTTTAATCATGTGGAATAGACATGAATATACTATGGCAATGGAAATCTATAGGCTAAGAATTATAGTATGGGATAGTATGGGTTTGTATGAACTCATAGGATTTATATCCAATTTATGGCCAGCCTAGTGGGGTTTATATATGAACCAAGACACAAGCGATCTGTTTAGTGATGATGGGATTTGCTGGATATTGGTGCTGTGGTTACCGAGAAGCACAAATGCGGGCCATCAGATTTGGGCAAGGTGTGAGGACCCGAAACCTCACCAGAAATGATGACTACAGGACGGCAGGAAGGGAAACCTTGCCTAAGAGGGCTGATTTGTGGTTTGGGAATTGGTTTAATTTGCCCAGAGATGGAGCCCAAGCGGTTTGAGCAACGTCGCGTAACGTTGACTTACACGCATCAACTATCAGTAGCTACATCAGACACGCAAGCACTTCTTGCAAAAGGTCATTTCAGAATTCTCATTCCATACAGAGACAGTCATTTTGGTGAAATCATGTCGTTATACCCCTGTTACCCATCAACCGTGGTCGTATTCCCTCTCTCTGGTGATATTCCGCTTCCAAGAAACACATTGCCCCAGGTCTCACTGTTACCGGATGTGGTCTCATTCTCTGCGTTAGCTGGTGCCGAACCCAGAATAGAGACCCAGGGTGCAGCAAGTCCTGTGATCCATGGGATGTTGGAATTTTGGGTTTCCCATCATTGAGGAGACAGGAGGTGATACTGATTTGAGCCCATTTGCCTCCCACCTATGGCAACTGGATCCAGCTTGCGTACTCTGTGGAATCCAACCATACTTCATTCATCTACATTCCCATTCCAGGTCTGGTGTCCAGTTGCGGTCCCAACAGCGCGGGCGTTTGGGCTCGGCGGTAGTTTGTGAACTTCATGTCATTCACCCATGGCGGGAGAACATGGAGACTTATGTCAGGACTTACAGGAGCCTATGGAGCCCCAACCCGGGCTGGACCTTGGGAATGTGCTGACCTCAAATTTTGATTCAATTAAAATCCATTAAACATCTTCAATAAACATCAAGCCCAAAATTTTGGGTCTCAAATCCAGCCCAGCCATTTTCCATTGCCATTGCAAGCCTCAGGAGAGCTACAACACCATCCGGCCACCGAAACCGGTCCGGAGGAGACGAGGCACAGCGATGTGCTGGCCATAAAG
>Ga0126342_10010860_pt1 | contig 16296 bp, 20 predicted proteins | sample Cyp1metagenome_FD_92528 | JGI IMG/M metagenome (GOLD analysis project Ga0126342, IMG submission 92528) | Coral microbial communities from Lord Howe Island, Old Settlement Bay, Australia - Cyphastrea 1 metagenome | ecosystem: Host-associated > Invertebrates > Cnidaria > Coral ... | reverse complement strand
GGGAAGCTACGTGGCAAAATCCAAAACTCAACAAATGTGTAGATCTCAGGGCATTAATGGACAGCTGGTGGGATTGGAACAGTCGCATGGCAGCTCGCTTGAACCTTTGGACAAGCACTTTCACTATTGGCCTCGGTGGCCCTGTCGAACATCATGCTTTTCGGTAGTCCAGCCCAGCGTAGCCATGCGTTTGAGAAGGCTTCGACCAGACCCTCGGTGGTTCTTTGGCGATAAGGAACAGCTACTTGGAAGTTGGTGGCTGTATCTATGAAATGGTAAAATCCATAGGCATTTGCTTGAGAATCTTTCCATTCAACGCCATCAAAGGAAATGTGATCAGGCCGGGCTACTTTGGGCTGCTGTTGTTCCACACAGGTGGGACACACAAAATCTGCACTACCTTTAACATCCGCTTCAGTCCAGCCGTGACGTGGAAGGGCCATTTAGCAGCGCACACGTGAGTCTGGGTGACCCAGGTTTTGGTGAATCTTCTTGATCTGGGACTGGATGTGGGGATGAAGTTGCTTGAACAGTGGACCGTGAGAATTCGGGACGCATGATGTCGTTTGAGTTTCAACATTTGTTTTTTTTTCACCTGTGGAATTCGGCCTGGGGGTCTGTACATTGCCTTGTGGTACTTCAACATCATCACTGCGCTGATGTTTGTCATTCTCTGCAGATGGCCGTTCGTCACCGGACCTCTTGTTGGATGCAAACGCGGTGACCAGAAGGCGTGCTGGGATTCCTGCTCGTTGTCGATGGGATAACTGTTCCCAGGCCTCCCAAGCTGCATCATGGAACACTTCGAGGTCAGACCGCCTTTTTCCAAAGGCTCTCCGGAAAGGTGCAAAACCCTCACCACCTATGGAACAAGTTCGCGTGCGATTTATTCCTCGACAAATGTCAAGTACCTTGATTTCCTTGTCAGAATGCAGTTCTTGAACAGCTTCAAAGAGAGGACCTTCTCTCACCAAAACTTTGCCTACTCGAGGTGCACGCTTTTCAGCCATTTGAATCAGGTTCCGTACTTGAGACATTGGATCAGTCGGTCTTGACTGGTTCCGGGGAACGTCGGATGCTGGGATCGCCGCGGAACTGGCACTGCTTAAATCAGCATCTACATACAGATGTTCGGGATGGAACTTCCCAGCAAGACGGCGTCTTTTCAGCTCTGGAGCGCCCTCCGTTGTGGAGGTGACATAGGCAAACATGGTGCGATATCCCACAACTTGTTCTTGGATATGGCAGCTGCATTGTATGGCTTTACATAACCGTTTGGCAAATTTGGCAGCGTACAACTCAGTGTATCTAGTCAACGGCATGCGGGTACCACCAGGCGGCCTGCATGATCCTGCAACTTGATCATGTTGATGGGCTCCTGCACATTGACACTTTTCCAAGGTTCTCCATACAATGGCTGATGTGGTCCAAATTTGGGTCCTTTTCTTCAACCAAGCATGACTTTCAGGGTGTCTCAGGGCACCGGCTATGCACATGTCACATGAAACCCTAAGAGTGTTGCTCATGATATTCCCCATTTCAGATTGATGGAGCATCTTGGAGCCAGCTGGTTGTTCCAGGTGGAAGTGAAAAGTATCACCTCTCCAGTCCTGAAGTCGGAACATGGCATCACACAGAAGTAAATGCACATTCTCAGCTCGTCGATCATCTTGAATTTGCTTGGACAGCTGCATGGATTTCATACCTGAGTCGGTTCCATGAACTCCAGGGTCCACACTTCGGAGCTACCCACACATGCTGGGGTCTGAGGGTCCACAACACATCACAAAGTCTGCATCGATCTCCATGTTTGTGTCCAAAACGGTACGAGCTGAGACCGAGACTCTGGCCTTGCTGAGTATACTTCTAGGACATGAGCTTTGGAAGTATGTCAATGTTTTTGGATAGCTTCAAAGGTCATATGACTGTGTTTCTTGGAATGATAAGTCCACATTTCTTCACACACCCAGTTTTGACGACCCTGATGTTGATCTTTCACGCTATCAAAATAGTTGACGTCCATAACATCATGTCCCGGTTGAGAAAGCATATGGCTTCCTACTGCATCACAGATCCAAGATCTCAGATCATGTCCATGGTTGCCCTCACTCACGGTTTCTGTACACCGCCCTGCGTCATCATCACTTGGGTCAGGGCTTGGAGTTGTTGTGAGATCTGCTGCAAGGCGTTCTCGACATTTTCGATGTCCATTCTGCTGGATCATTTCCTCTTTCATCATGGCTGAGGCCCCTTCGTGGAGCACACTCCATGGCTTGGATTCCACCTCCTCGTTTGTCCAGCTGTGGAGACTCTCATCTCCGGGGACTTCGGGACGCATGGCCTTGGACTTTGCTCGGAGCTCCAAGGTCGATGGCCTGGACAAAGGGTCGGGATTCCAATGTCATCTCCAGTCGTTCCGTGTAGAGCTGACTGAAGTGCAGGAAGACCTGATGGGCTTGCTTCTGCGAACCCTCGTACTTCTTGACAAACCATGCTGTGTACTTGGGATCCTGTTCTGTGATTCAATTTTGCTTCCCCGAAGGCAATGCGTTGATTGGCCAGCTGATCGGAGGACATCTTCAGGAAGCTGACCTTGGTCTTCTCGGATGTCGCAGCCTGAAAGCGCTCGGACAGGCTGGCCATGCTGATCAGGATCGGAAAGAGCACACAGCGGTTGGGCGTCAGAAACGTTCTGGGCCTCACTGGACGGCTTCAGATTGTGATTCTCGGATGGCTTACGGTCTGGAATCAGAGCCGTTTCGGATGCAAACATGACGGATCCATCAGTTTCTGTTTCATTCTGTGAGATGTTTCCTGGATTTCTGAGTGCTAACTTGACTAGTTCAAAAAAATCTAACAGATACAACTTCTTGGCCGTCAGTTTCAGCGACATTTTGACACCGATCTGAGCAAAGTGCACTGAATCTGATGCCGTGTCAATCTGAGCTCCCAGGGTGCGGAACACATCATTGGAAATGAGAAAAGGAGTGCGTGACGGTACAATGCAAACCTTGACATGCCATCTCTGCAGAGGCACCAACAGAGCTTCTTGACACTCAACTGTACTGCTGTTACCAAATCGAAACATCGTGCTGCATGGAACCTTTTTCACCTTACTGCGAATTGGCACTGGCAAGTGATTCAACAGTTCGGGAACTTGTTGTTGTCCTATGACAGTTTGACTGGCACCTAGATCTACTATTCCAAAAGGTCCATGACTGACGAACATGATATCGGCAAATGACCCATCACGGATCGGCTGTTCACATGGCCACGGTTGGGCCTTGGATGCATGTGATCCTGCGGAGATCAAATCAGGGCTCATGTCAGGTGCGATCTTCAGCCGAGGGCTTAGGCGTTGCTTCAACTTGCTCATAAACCTTGACAAAAGAGGACCTGTGAGACCCGGACATTCTGGATTGTTTGAACTCCCATGCATCATCATGAAACAGTGTTGAAAAACAGACTTATCATGCAAAGTCACATCATCATGGTCAGTGATCAAGATCATGTCATCTCCATCAGGGCTGAACTCCATGGTCATGGTGGTACCGGCAAAGGCTGTGTCTTTTGGGCCTCATGGCCCTGTGGCAGCAGTGTTGGAACCTCTATTCAAGGGACACTCGGCCTTCCAGTGGCCCTTTTGTCGACGCTTGCGATCCAAAATCCTCTGTGCCCATGGCTTCCTCTGACGGAAGGGGTTCTTGGCCTTCCCTTTGCCTTTTCCCTTCGGGGCGTTTGAATATGCCTTGGAGTTTCCCCAATATCCACGGTTCTTGTTGCGATCTTGGAGTTTGCCGGCATCCACATAGATGTTATAACATGCAGCTAGTTCCATATCTCCCGGCAGGGCTTCTAAGATACTGTCTTCGAACTGCATGCGCACAATCGCATCAGGATCATTTTCATCATGGTAAGGTTCTTGATCTCCCCATGAACCCCCATAGTTGATACTTTCCTCATCCAGGATCATGGTGGGCTGCTCTTCATCGAACACAGCATTCACATCATAGGTCTTTGATCGGGATGGATTCTTGGAACCCGACTGCACTTCATGAAAGAATCGGGATCCCAACAGCTTCAAGGATGATACAATGGACTCATATTCAAGGGCTCCCTTTGAATCAACAATCAACTTCTTTTTGTCTTCCGCATGCAGGCCAGAGTTACGAAGGAGAATGTACGCACGTACCTCAGCAAATCCAACTCCCATCTTCAGAAGCTCCTCGAATTGGAAATCATGTCGAGCCAGGTAACTCTCATGAGTCTCATCGGCACGCTGGGTGGTTGAGAAAATGGCCCGTTCAAAACGTTCGAACTTCTCCTCTAACTTGCTTTTTCCCCGAATTCCACCCAACGCCGTCACCAGAAGCTTCACACCATCTTCAATATTGACCTTCAGTTTGGCCGTGTCCAACCTCATGATCTTTTTGAATGCGCTTCCCTCGCACAACATTGCAGCCCGTGGGGATAGAAGAGCAAGGTGCTCCTTCGGCCACAAGCCCGCTAAGAACCCCAGTTTGCGCGAGTACTCATTGATCTCCGTTTCTCCAGGGCAAAATGCTGGAGTCACCGCCCATGGGATGTGACAGTGAAGTCTTGAACCAGTTGATGAAGCGGTCGTGCCTGGATTGGTAGGCATCCCGGTATCACTATCAAACTTCCTGGATCAGGGACTTCCGGAGGCCAACAAGCTATGTCAAAAATCCACCTCCAGCCGCGGCAGCTCCGCTACCAGTGTAGAACTGGTAGCAGGCCCCTTGGCTATTCCTTTCCACCTCCAAATTGTCAATGGGGACCCCCTGATCCCAAACCGAATTGGCCCACCGGAGCCCAAGAGAAGCCGCTCCCTTTATGGCTGCGCTCACACCGTTCGAAGCGTCTCGGGGCCTCCCTAAGCCCTCGTGCTGAAATCCCTGAGCCAGCATGCCTATGCATGGAGATGCCATACACCTGCTTGAATTATGCAAGACATCGGACACAAAAAACACAGTATATATATATTTATACACATGTATGTGTATAAATTATATATGTATATATGTATACATGTATATGTATACATATGATTATATGAATGATATCGAATCATTTTATAACATAAATATATATATATATATACATATATCCCAATGTTTTGGTGTTTCACCTCCCATTTGTTATGGTTAACCCCCAATGTTTGATGGTTAAATCCTTCCTTTTGATGGTTAAATTCTCATTCGAAAAAACCATTGGCATCGACCCCCGAAGGCTCCCATGTTCTCTTTCCAGAGACTCAGTGGCTCTGATCCCCACGTTGGAGTAGAGATGCAGAGTACTGGTGAGGCGCAGCTTAAAAACTTCCCATTTCTTCGGGAACATGGGGAAAATTGGGGATGAATATAGGCAGTGGCGAACTGGCAGCTGAAGTGTTTTTAGCGGTTTAGGAGTCAACTCAGAGACAAAGATGCTTGGGTTGTAAAAATTGATAAAAATTGTAAGAGCAGCAACCTTGACCACACGATGACTCTGTGGCTTGCAAAACTCTTCCATGTTGAGAACCAAGTCTGGAACAAAACAGTGAACAATTTTTATGAGGACTGAGACTGAACACTCTGTTTGCAGGTTGCATGCTTCGGGCAAAATGCCAACGAGGCAGGACCTTTCCAAACCGGCTGAATCTGCCCATTTTTGATCCATTGGGTTACTCTGAAAATGGTCTACCTGGTATACCCCGAATTTCGATGGGTTTTTCATGGCTTATCATCATTTTCGGCATCATTTAACGGCCATCACTATGGCATCGGCCCACTGGGCGGGGTGTCCCATTCGGCCTCGAGGCCTTCCTGAAAACCCTGATCGCCAGCGGGGTGAAGGTGACCTTTGAACCTTGCGGGTCCGGAGCCAAGGGGTAAGGGTGCCATGGTCAAGTCAAACTCCTTGGATTTCACCAACACTGGTGATTTATGGAACATGGGGATATGGAATGGGATATGGAACCTCAAGATAATCAGAAATTGGATTGTATGCCCAGTTCTTCGGGGATGCATATACCTATGATGTTTGGTTTCCCATTGTGATGACCATATATCATGTCACTTGACCATGGAACATATGGATACTGTGTACATATCCTTTATATTTATGTAGATATGTAATGGTATGTAGAGAGAGAGAGAGAGAGAGATTGGCTGTGGTGATTTTGTTAGACATTTGTGATTTTGATGCAATTTGGATGAATTTTGCCAGGATTCTCCTGTCGCTGGGGCCGCAGGACCGACCTGTGGCTTGTGGATTTTTCAGTTGCTGTCAGTTGCCAAACTGCACTGGCAAAGGACCACAAGGAGACAATCTTGAAGTACCTGCCTTTCTTGGATGAGATGGGTTTCAAGTTCAGTGCTTAGAATTCATGAGCCCCTGGCTGTTTGATGGATGAACATTGGGAGAGAAGTTCTTGGCGTGATAGTTTGTAAAGTCAAGAAGGTGTCCAACACCATTCTTCATTGAGGATCTATGCTACCACTGGGACTGCTTCATACATAGAGGCTGGCCTCGAGAGCTAAGCAGCTAGCACAAAGCTCCTTGCAAGCTCCAGTCTCTTCAAGTCTTCGCCAGGCGAATGCACCGAAGCGGAAGGGCCAACGGATAAGCGTCAGCCCACTGAGCAATGCTGTCGGGGCCTCATTTGAAGTGGGAGATAGTCTCAGCTGTATCCATTTTTGAATATTTCTTAGTCTGGTTTGTTATGATAGATTTATTATCCACCATTATTGGATAAGTTAGATAGACTTATCCACTTATTCACCATTGTTTATGATTGATATAACTGGTAGATCATCCAGCACTTGAGGCTATTGGTAAAAACCATTAGACTCAGACAGTAGCTGCCGGGCCCCTGCAGGTGACTCAGAAGAGACCCAACGTCATGTCAGCAATGGCGGACTGTGGTGGATGGAAGTTTCATAAAACAGTGTTTGTACCCTCTGGTAATTTAACGTAGCTCTTGAAAATGGCCATTAATAGTGGATTTTCCCATTAAACATGGTGATTTTCCATAGCTATGTTAGTTTACCAGAGGGTATGAGAATTTGGGGTTTTTGCCTCTGAATAGATGGGTGAAACATATATCATTTTCCCAATTTTTTACACGTGGTCATTGACAATGGGGTGAATCCCCCATTGTCGGACAACAGCATATTGGTTGGACCCCCCGTGACCCTTTTTGAATTGGAATGGGGTGAAGTCAGCAGACGGATTGGAGACGCTGCAGGACAAGTCGGTGAAGATGGTCATTTGCACTCCTTCATCTAGGGAGTTCCCCCGGCTTGTTGATGTGGGTTTGTCTGAAAATAGAGCACCCCAACACGCATCAAAATCCCAGTGGTTCATCATATTTGTTTTCTTCATTGAATGGCTGTAAATGGGGGGGATTCGCCCATTTTTGGACATGTTTCTGACATTTTGGAGCAGCTTCGCGAAACAAGCAGCAACCCAGGCTATATCCAATCCTGCCTGTTGTGGTTTCAGGATGTTTTCAGTGAGGTATCTTGACGTGCTTCACATGTATTCATTATATCCTGGCCGACATATCATCAGCATTCTTTGAACACATATCAACAGTACAGGGGTAGGGTCTGTCAATATCCGGGACCCTTCAAATGCAAGGTCGACATCTCACACTGTAACTTCGGTGCAAGAACTGTGGAACAAGTGTGTGTTGCATGCGGCACCTTGCGTCGAAAAAAATTGCTTTCCCTGCCAGCTCCGGTGGTGCAACCGCTGGCTATTTCCTACGAAGGAGCTGCACCACTGCCATGAAGCTGGATATCATTGGCAGAAAGAACTACCCTCTGGTAATTTAACAGTTTGCTATTGAAAATAGCCATTTATAGTTGATTTACCCATTAAACATGGTGATTTCCAATAGTTATGTTAGTTTGCCAGAGGGTACATTTTCTGCTCTTTGGGCGTTTTTCCTGAGTCTAAGTGACCTTCCACCCTGTTCCAGGAAAGCTTTAGAATCTCAGTTGACACTGCTAGTCAACCTTCAACAGGCTGGGGTGGGTTTGGATCATCGCGAGCTGTGGATGACCTCAACAAGCTTGGCAGGCATTGATGTTTATTGATGCGCTTTACGAGAAATGGAACGTCGAACGAAATGGTGGGGAATTTTGGACCCTGGACTCATGGCAAGAGTGCCACAGAATAGGTTAGTTTCGCTGGCCCTGCCCAGCATTTGTGTACAATCTCTTGGCGAGTTCAACCATTCAGCACTGAGACTTCAAGGCAGAAGGCCCAAAACAAAGGGGCTTAGATCAAATTTCAGTATGGCGTGTGGCTGCCACAGATCATTTCGCTTTCGCTTTAGGGAAACACTAGTCCTGTTGAAACCGCTGGTTCTGATCGTTGCGACTGGTGGACTGCAAGTCTCAATGCTGGATTTTTCCAGCTTCGTGTTGGCTGGAGGCCAACTTGTCTTTTGGCAGATGCGGCCTTTTGCTGCAAACTTTTCTAAGTTCGATAGCTAGAAGCTGAAACTTATCTTGCGCAGTTCGACCGGCGATAACTGTAGCGAGAACAGATTTTGAGCAGATCTCTTACAGCAGCTTGCCTGATCAATGTTGATTATCACCTGTATGTACAATCCCAAACTGGCTTGCAGCTCAAGACAACTGACATGCAGAATCATTTGCAGAGGCCCTTGGACTTATTGAAATGTTAGCAGTGTGTATGTAGATTCCATCTGATGCTGCAAAAGACCTTAAAGATAATGACCAAAGTCTCCACATGTGTTCTTCTCACCTAGCAGCACCGAACCACCGCAACAACCAACATCAACCAACCCTTCTTTCACTCCGTGGATGGCACTTAGATATATCAGATCACTTTGATCTATTCTTAGATTCCATACCTGCATGGCACAGGGCAGAAACAGCCATGGGAAGAGAAAAAAGGCAGGACACTTCAACCTCGCAGACTGCAGGTGTGACTGACTGTGACTGTGACAGGTACCAAAGAAGAAACTCAGCACGCACGGACGCCGTGACCGAAGAGAGGCAGAGGACTTCAGAGTTGCATTTCATGCCATGGGCGAGCTCCCCTCAGCCACTCAACCCATGTATGGAAGCCATATTAAATAAGGTGAATTTGATTTTAATTTCAACTGGCTTCAGATCATCACCTCGAATGTACTCTTGCCTGATGAAATACGTTTGCAAATGTGCCCGCAGATTCTGGCAAACCATCCAAATTTGGCGTACCCATGTTGACCAATCCCCATTTGCCACCTCTGGGTGAGTAAAAAATGCCCCCCCAAAATGGCATACATCATCTTAATGGGGAAGCTAATGACAATCCATTAGAATTGGGGGTTACCCAATCTTCAGACAATTCAAATGAGATCTAGCAGGAGTCTGAGATCCAACGCTTGGAAGAGCGGATCCGTGGAGAGTGCAGTGGCAAGAGCGCCAAGAGTGGCAAAAGCAAAGCGGAGAAGAGCGACAGTGCCGGGAAGGCACTTGCTGATCATCTACCAGGGGTTTTGAAAATTCAATGTCCAAGACCACAACGAATTGAAAATGGTAGTAGAATGGAATGTTGCGAAGGCTGAGTCCGTTTGGAAAAGGGGACGGCACCGCTTTTCACAGCATCTTGACCTTCATTCATCGAAGCTCTACGCCGAAACAAGCTCTGGCTGTGGTGATGTGTACTTGGGCATAGTTCCAAGTTTGAAGGCCCTGAACTCTAGAGTTCGGTCATCTTGAGTACTATCCATTGGCAAACCAATTGGTTGAGGTACCTGGCACTCATTTTTGATCCATGCCCAGCCAGAGTTGCAGCTGTTCTCTGCCAGGGGCCAGCCCTTACTGGAGCGTTGTTCAAGGATTTGCCAATCTCCTCGCGAACAGTGCGGGGCCTTGAGGCCCCTGTGTTACAATTCCAAGAATGTCGAAGCACTCCTCTGCCCAGATTCCAGTTGGATAGGTGCCTTCTTGAAAGAATCCCAAAGAGGGAATCAAGCGAATCGTTGTTCCTGAATTTGAAGGCATCAAAGTATGTCAAGATGACGGAGATTCAAAGTGGAGCAATCCCTTTGGCCCTCGCTGGCGTACACCTCAGTTAGAAACACAACCTTTCTGTTAGGGGATGCAATTTGCAATTGAGCCAATCTTGCGATTTGGCAAGCCACTAAATTCAAAAGGTCTCTCATCCACATGATTTAGGTTGTTCTTCACTCCATGTGGCTATCATAAATCTTAGATCTTACCGAGAACAAGGGCGGCAAAGTGGCTGTACCAGCTGTCCATGGAACCATTTATCGAGGTCGAGATATTCTGGGTGAAGCACGGACAGGATCCGGTAAGACTTTGGCCTTTCTGATCCCGGTAGTGGAGAAACTCTACAGGCAAAATGCAGTGTTGGAGCACTCTTGGGCTAGTTGGCGGTTTCAAGTATTTTAGTATAGAATCAACCGTAATTGGAATGATGGTGATGATGGTGATGATGGTGATGATGGTGATGATGGTGATGATGGTGATGATGGTGATGATGGTGATGGTGGTGATGATGGTGATGGTGGTGATGATGGTGATGATGGTGATGATGGTGATGGTGGTGCTGTTGCTGGTGATAATGCAAGACGCACTGCGATCAGATTGGATTGACGAATCAAGTGGAGGCTTAGAGAGCATGTAATGACATTGGAGTGAAAGTATTTGCAGAAACACTGGGAAATTGGTGACGGAATTCTGCTAGGAATCGCTGGAGCAGCATGGATGGTTTAGGTGCTGCCATTGTCCGAGCCTGACATATCATGAATTTGAAGGGTGAAGGGAGCGGGAAAACCTGAGAAAAATATCATTTGGGTATGGGTCAATACCTATAGATACATTTTTAGTGGGATGAACATCCATTTACCAGCTATTTTGGGGTTCACTAGGTACCAGGGTTTTGACCCACTGCCATTTTATATCATTCACGTGGTAAGCCCTACATAACCTAATCATGTAGGATGGTGCCATTGGGTCTACCACATAGCCATAACATGTTTCGGCACCTCACCGGACTGAGGTCTCCCCTACCAGGGAGCTGGCGTATCAGATCTTCCAAGCCCCTCGCAGTGAAACCAAAGGGAGATTTACTTTGAATTTTGCGAGTTAAGGTCAGTATCTGCCAACAGTCATAAACAAAGCTTCAAACGTTTGACGTCCCACATACTTCATAAATCAAGGCCGCTAGCTGTATCTCTTGCTTTTTTGCCATTGTTTTGAAGCCGGAAGAGCTAAGGTCCTTTCAAATGTTGGGCAGGAACATGAGATTTCTGCTGGCTGCATTGTTGGTGGCCGCTCTTTAGAGGAGGACGACAAGTCACTGCATTCCAGTGGCTAACCATGGTTAATCAACGGTTAATCAGGTTTAAGCGATGGTTAACCAATGCTCACTGAATGCTTAATGACTACCTTTCCTACTAGAATATCTATGTCTATTCAATTCTGTAGATTTTTTTTGGGTGATGCTACGGTATACTTCCATTTTCAGACACATCCTTTGTCCCTTCCCCAAGGTGTTGTCCCTTTCCCCCTTCCTCAGGGATCCTCACGGTGCCACTTGGCAGGAGCAGAAAGCCGTGTCGACGATGAGTGTGCTGGTAGCCACACCTGGAAGGCCGTCCAGAGATTTCCAAAGCTATGGTGAAATCAGATGGATACCAGGATCATCCAGGATCCACTCAAGCGGCATTTTCAGCACCAAACCAAGTGTAGTATAGCAAAGCAACATATTTTTTTTGGGGGGCCAGATTTGTTGGGGCTTTCATTTTTTTCTACTTTTTTGATGATTGACATTCCGTTCTCAAGTGTATCACTCAGCAGGCTGCTGCAGCACTTGGATGAATCGCCCGGCTTTGATGCTTCCTCGCTGTTGATGCTGGCACAGCTGGCCTGGAGCGTTTGGCTGAGCTGTTGGTGAAGCAATATAAATAAATAAACTAAATAAATTAAATACATAAATAAATATATATATATATGGACATGCATGTGTATTAAAAGAAACCCAACATCCGAGTACACCAGATATGATATATGTAATATGTAATATATATATATGGTCTTTGGATACATATGTACATTGGGCAAAAAGCCGCACATCAAATGCAGAAGTAGCTTCCCCCTTGACAACCAACAAAGACGTCCAGCGTGGCAACCACATTCCTTTACCGTTGCGCAGTGGACTTGACAGGTGATTGATGAAGCAGACCGAATCTTGGACTTCGGTTTCCAGGCGCCCTGAAGTGCTCTCGAAGCCGCAGCTTTCGCACTGTGGGACCTCTAGGAAACAATGCACAACATCCTGCAACATCTGCCCGCCGAGCGGCAGACGCCCGAGCCTCGAATGGCTGGTAATGCGCCTTTTGAACAGCTTGATTTCTTGGTTAAGTTATATCATGTTAGATTAACATATGACCTACGAGCCATATAAACTAAGTAGCAGCCCATCATTATCCATCATTTATTACATACATTTTGTTGCCCACAATTGGTGATATCAACTACCAGGTCTTCCAGTTGCCGAAGATTTCTCGAAGTTTTCCACCATTTCAGCCGTGGTCAGGTTGCTCTTTTCTGCCACGCTCCATGGCAGTGTTCATCGCCTGGGGCGGGCAGCCCTGCGTTCCCCGGAGGCCCATCGTGGCCCATCCTGGATGTTGGAAAGACACCCACCAAATTTCGCGTGGAACATCGTGGAACCCCATGAAAGCTATATCAAGTACTAAAATCATCTTTGGCACCCCAGTTTTTTAAAGCTTCCACGCCGAGCCGAGCCGGGTGTATAGATATATATATATATTTTTTCTTATAGCGGACTCGTTGGCAACAGGACAGTGGCATTTTGGCGCTTCCCAGTTTTTTTGAAGAAACACATCTCTGGCCAGTATTGAAGGTTGACCTGTACCCCTCTGTACCCCTCTGAACAATGTTTTGTTTTTCGTGAAAACAACACGTGTCTTAAATTTTCAACCAATGCGCGGGGGGGTCAGGGCGTCACAAAAAACGCATGGTAAGAGTGCCAAGCTCTAAGACCCTCACAGGTCTTAGACCTCAGTATAAAGATGTAACCAAGGTCAGAGATTCCAGCTGGGATGCAGTGGGATACATGGTTTCTCTGAAAACGTTGGCAAAATCCAACGAAATCCCAGGGTTCATCATCATTTCCGAGATTTTTTCTCATGAACATGGCAATTTTGGGATATCCCCCATGTTAGTTTTGCCACGAGACTGCGATGGAAGGTGATCTCTGTGCACCATGATGCGAAAAGCCGAACACCAGAGACCTTGAAGTGCCCATCCTCAGCGTGGAGCGGGCAGCATTCTTGGGATTTGGGCTGGGCCGCCTGAGGCAGACCTACATGATTATGCCCTTGGAAAAGAAGGTGGACACTCTCTTTTCTTTCCTGCGTGCCTAAGCTGATGGAAGGTAACGATTTACTGGGCTTGGGTAGTTGTGACCGTATTGGAGCACTTATTGGACTTATTGATGTCGAAATGCCAAGGTTCTCACTCGCAGAAGAAGGTCATTGTCTTCGTATCTACCTGCAAACAAGTGCGGTTCGGCTCTTAAGGATGGTTGACGGCCTCTGAGTGAGGCGCATGAAGTTTTTCGCGTGTCTTTGAAGTTCTGGCTGTATACAGGTTCTTCTACGAGGCTTTCTACAGGTCAGTGCCCCAGTGTGAAAGGTCTCTCAAGGTTTCTGTCCTGACGGAAAGAGGATGTTCAAAGATTTTCAAACAAGTCGTGGAAATACAGTGAAACATCCAAACAACAATTCAAAACACTTCATCTCACTGTGTTTTGCCAGGTTAAAGCCTGGCCCAGCAGTAATGGAGCTGCATGGGAGACAAAGTCTTACAAAGCGCATGCTCGTCTTCCAACAGTTTATGGACAGTAACTTGTCGCATGGGTTGGGTCATGGGATGGCTGGAGCAGCTGCATCCTTGGTGTAAGATCTGGCGCGGAGACACACTCCTCATCCCCAGCTCAGCAGGACAGATATGGACAGATTAAGCTTGCTCCATTGCAGTCTAATTCTTGATCGTTTTGATCCTATGCCGCAACACTGCTGAGATCCTCGGTTCGACCATGTTCCACCAAGGAGAGCGTGCAGTCGCATTGTTCTGTACGGACATCGCAGCACGTGGTTGGCATCCGAGCATTTTGGAGATCGAAAGACGTAGCACTCAGATGGCCAAAGTTCACACAGCAAACTGCCTGGCATGATTTGAACTATTTTGAACTGGGTGGCAAAGTTGAAAGTTGCACCCGGAACCAGCACACCCTTTTTCGCCCAGACGCCCAGGTGTTGATTTTCCAGCTGTGGATTGGGTGGTCCAGGTGGATTGTCCCGACTCGGTGGACTCATATATCCACCGCGTGGGCCGCACGGCCAGATATGAAAGTGGGCGCCTCTGGGGGATTCCTCTGGGGGATTCCAGGGATTCGGCATGCCATGGCATGCTGCATGCCATGGCTGCCTCTGCGGTAGGACCCGGTAGGATCTTCACGGACTTTCTGAATCCAACAGCGACCAGTTGGCTTTGAGGCAGTGGCAAATCAGCCTTGTTCCTCTTGCCCTCGGAGCAGAACTTTGCGCAGAAACTCTCCAAGGTCTGGCAGCTTCCGGCTTCCACAGTGGCGTTGGAAGAATTCGCTGTAGATGACAATTCAGACCCGAACCACTGATTGTGTGGTAGCCATCATTTGCATAATCAGCTCAGCCTAATATTCAAGATCATTCCCCCAAAATGGGACCAAACAGACTCTGCAAGCCGCAAGCCCAATGCAGGCCCGAGTGGAAGTTCGAGCCATCACTGCGAAGCATAACAAAGTCTTTTCCATTCAGCCGCAGTTGGACCTGGCCTCAGAACCAGTTTCAGCCTGGAGCAGGTGTATCAACTCTGAACTACCAGTAGCTTAAGGATTCATGTTTTTGTATACTTTCCATCCCTGTTCTGTTTGCAATGATGAACTCGAATCAATCAATCTTTTTGGAGTGAGTTGGCAACCGCGAACGCAACATCTCCAACTAGTGCAACCCGCACTCTGTGGTGGCTGGAGGCTTCCTTGCTGGCCGGGTCGGGTGATATCCGACACTTGGCACAGCGAGCTTTTGCGTCCTATATGCGTTCCGTGGGGGCACCCTGATGCTGTCGATTTCTACTTGTAATGAGTTGAAAGTCCACCAAATTTTGATCTGGGGAGGTCAAACTGATGAAAGAGAAGGATATCTTCGATGTCCAGGCAGGTTCTGAAGCAATCCAAACTAAGTGAACCTATCAGAAATGGATCAAGATTGTGGAATCCAAACTGGATTCCAAATGGATTCCCTCATCAATCGGTAGCCCGGTAGCTGGCTGCCCTTTTTTCCCCACAGGCGTTGTCCAAGGAAGCCTTTGCGGAATCCTTGGGCTTGGCAGATGTTCCAGTGGGAGCTGATTGGGAGGTGCCAGCTGATGGATTTTAAGCGTAAGAAATGGCCATTCAAAAAAGCGGAACATATGGGAAAGATATGGGAACAATGCCATGATTTGATCCACCATTGGCATTTTGGGTTTCCAATTTTCGAGACCCCAATGTCGTTGTTGGCTGCAACCCACAGCCATCATCCAGGGGGTTATGACGAGTTTATGACCTGCGGCTAGGGGGATGAAGACCTGGAGAAGAACAAGATGAAGAAGAAAAAGAACCAATCTGCACTGCAAAGGCTCAAAGAAAAGATTCGAGCCAAGAAGCAGGTGCGATGAGTATATATTATATATACACACATAATGATATATATATAGAATATTATATAATAATATATAATATATACTATATATACTTAATAATATATATAGATGATATACATAATATATATATATATATATATACACAACATATATATAGACATAATATTGATTGTATATAATATGTAGTATATGAATATATATATATATACAATCACAATATATGTATATATATATACATACATACATTATATATATATAGATGCATACACAGAACATACATAATATATAATTATATATATATATATATACAGAACACACACACATAATATATATATAATTATATATACATGTACGCAGAATATATATCACAATATATGTAACTGCCGAAGCAGTCCACTGGTAGCCTTCAATCTCCACCAAGGCCTTCCTAGACCTGTTTCACCAAAGGGTAATCCCAAAAGTTGTAAAAGGATGTCCTCACCCAATTGCCTAGCGAAGCTTCCTAGCTCCAGAACTCACGGCCGCACATTGCTTT
>Ga0126342_10010859_pt1 | contig 16296 bp, 11 predicted proteins | sample Cyp1metagenome_FD_92528 | JGI IMG/M metagenome (GOLD analysis project Ga0126342, IMG submission 92528) | Coral microbial communities from Lord Howe Island, Old Settlement Bay, Australia - Cyphastrea 1 metagenome | ecosystem: Host-associated > Invertebrates > Cnidaria > Coral ... | reverse complement strand
TTTTCCGACAATCAGTACTTTCGGATGTTTTTGGTCTCAATGGCCGACATCATTGGCAGTTACGAGCGGCTGCCCAACGATGCGGTGCGGGCGGTTGCCGTCGCGAAGCGACGTGAATATAAATCTCCGGCAATCCCTGAAATGTCCATAAAAATGTCAAACCGCATGCTTGGTTTAGAGGAAGAAATCATCGAGGCATCCCCATATTCTTGGCTGATAAGGACCAATTCGCTTCGCTTCCTATTGATCTTCTACGAAGCATTCTTCGCCATTTTTCTTGGTTACACCCTAATTTTGTTAAAAGTACCATGTTTCTCACAGTTTGAGCTAGTTGAAACTCAGAAATCTGCATCTCTTTGCGGCCCAAGACCTTCATCTGAGGATGCCAACCTCTTGCAGAGGCGCAGCTGCTGCAACCCGCCACACTGCCGGCCTGCCTGGCAGGGCACGTGATGGATCGATAGATGATATCATTCAATATCCAAATCATTTTATATTATCTATAATGTACGTGTATATATATATATATATTATACATGTTTATATTTCTTATGTATATTATATATATATACATATTTATATCAATTAGGTAATATATATATATATAATATATGTATATATGGCGGTTGTTCTAAATTCCTTTATCTGCAAACGGCCATTCTTCGCGAATAAAAATATTACTTTCGCAAATCTTTTGCGAACCCACGTTTATCTTTCGCTTGGGTCTCATGTTAAAGTCGGTCGCCAAATCTTTCGCCAAAAAAAACGCTTTAGCGAACTCAGAACACAAAAAAGAAACTTTGGCGGAACTCATGTTGGAACCCTGGCGGCCTTGGCAATTAGAAGCCCTTACATGGACCTTTAGAACGACTCCCGTATCATATATCTCTATGATATCATATCATATCCAATATAATCTATAATTCATGAGACACGACAAAAAAATGACATGCCATTCTGGCACCAATCGACCTTGCCACCAGCTCCGCCACGGGCGGTGCCACAGTCACCGCAGCGGGAATTACCGACTGCCTGGCAGATTGAAAGCTGGTTACCCTGGGGTAAACACAAAAAAAGATGTGGAAAACCTATGGGGACACCCTAGGAAAATGATTTACAATCATGCTGGGTTTTCCACATCGAACTGTTAGTTTATGGGGAGAGAGTAACTGGTTTAGCTAGCAATTTGGGGGGCCAACTATGTATGGAAATTCTGTGGAAATGAATATTAATCAGTTCAAAATCCCACCTTTTTTTGCCCAGATATATGGAAAATCATGGACATGAGGTAAAAAGTATGTTGCATGTTGTTGACCTTTTTTGCCCCCCTTTAAATTTGAAACCCTGAGACTGAACATCAAAAGGCCCAAGGTGCTATCTACCCCTTTTAATTTGGGTGGTAAATCCAGCAAGTTTTCCCTCTCAAAAAAAACACAGTTTTCTTGGTGAACAAATTCACTTCCGGTTGCTTAAATCCCCATGTTTCTCGTCGATGAAATCTGTTTTTGTTCAAGGGATACCACTTTGAGCTGATGCTGATACTCCACCATCGGCTCATCAGCGCACCGCGCACCACCCGGGAGTCGCCTCATTAACAAAGGTGTTGGAGTGTAGGACCTCCCAAGCGCGGCACATGTTTCACTGGGACCCAAGCCGTGGAATGACGAAAACATGGTCCGAGTTAGCAGGAAAAACCATGGAATGCTCAGGGTATCATTCAACTCCCCCGAATTGTTGCTGGATTGCTGGGGGCTATGGTAATTTGTGTACTGAGTGTTTAAATGAGGGGATATAATAACCAACCAATCAAATGGTCCCCGGCACAATCTTTGGGAGATCCCAGATTTTGGGAGGAAATCATCCCAACAACCATTCACACTCGACCGTGGAGGGGGGTGTGTCTTTTTCACCTGCATGCTATGGCCATTTCGGCTACTTTGGCCAGCCAATTCAATGGACATTCTGCTGCGACATCCACCGCACTCCGTTTTGGCGCGGGATGTCGTTTGATGCTCAGATCTAGGCAGTTGAGAGATGCCCCTGAAAATGATTCGTCATTGATGATCGTCTTCCTGCTTTTTAATGCAAATAAAGAACGTTTGAATTCACCAACAGGGAGAGGATTCAAGATTGTTTTGATGAAAGACGCACGATGACAACACCTAGGTCTCTCCACTCATCCAGCAAATCCCAACGCATTCAAGACCTCAGATGCGGTAACAGCTTCAAGAGGCTCCGGGTGATCCAATTTTGAGGCTGCCACGCTAGCGAAGCACTGAAAACGGGTTGCTGCTGGGGGAGCCTTGGTTGAGACTGCCCAAATCTTCAGCTGCCAGTGGCGCGAATCGAAAGTTCTGTGAAAACTCCATGTTTCTCCAACAAATTCATAGAGAATCCCCATGAACATCCCCTTTTTGAAGATCATGATGCTCCAGTTGTTGCATCTTTTCCAGTGAAAAAACACAAAACAACCGCAACCATCCAGCCCAGCTCAGGTCCCGCAACCCATGAGTTGCTCACTTTGAAGGGAGGCAGGGTACGGTGACGAGGGCGAGGCCAGGGGTTCCATGACATAGGGCGCCACCTCCAAGGTGACGAGCTGGCGGTGTCCATCATGCTGTTGGCAACTCTATATTTATTATGAATAATTTGACTATGATCATTAATATTCTCATTGTCTCATTGTTGTCATTGTTGTCATTATTATTATTGTTAAAATTATTATTATTAAAAGTATTATTATTATTATTATTTATTGTTATTATTTATTATTATTATTCTATTATTATTATTATTACATAATATATATCTCAACACTATAACCAATTTTCCCATGCCCAAATAATATCTCCCCATCTTCTGCTTGCTTTTCCCAGAAATTTGCGGCCTGGCCCTCAGCTCGTACCGCGGGAAGGGCCATGGTCATGCTCCCCATGGGCCTGGAATCGAGGATGAAGCCAGCCATGACTTGGAACTAGGGGTACCCCAGGGGTACCCCCATGACTTCGGAAACCTCCATGACTGACCAATACCCTCTGGTAATGACTAACATAGCTATTGAAAATGACCATAGAAATAGTGAGTTTTCCCATAAAAAAATGGTGATTTTCCATAGTTATGTAAACGTTTACCAGAGGGTAACAAACATGAAAAACCATGAGAAACCACCATAAATCTGCGCAGCTCTTGTGGTGATATAACCGATCAATCAGTTGTGAAAATGGTGATTAAAGAAAAGGCTGGTTGAGAAAAATGGTGATTGGTAAGCGTGGAGACTTGTTTTAAGAAACATTGGTAGCAATGATGATTGGAAATATTATGACAAGGGAGGTGTAGTCCACATGTTTTGGCCATTACAAAATTTGGGAAAATGCGGTTTTTGACTATTTAAAAAAAAAAAACATGCATGGAGCATGTTCAGATACACCTACGTGAGTTGATGGTCAATCTTCGCCAAATTCTGCTATTGGTGGTACTGATCCACTTGAACAAAAAACATCATTTCCCGGGACTGGATAAGAAAAGCGTTTTGTCCAAGCGCCCCTCAATGGTAAACCCAAGTCGCAACTTAAGATCCAAGTGTGAATCACATTGTTTCAGTAGACAGCTTCCAAGTCAATAAGCCCATAATAAGCCCATAAGCACCACCAGTTTGGAGAATTTTTCGCTCACCTGGGTATCGCTGTGTGCGATGTGTCTGGCACCTCTGGCACCTGAGTCGTCGAGCGGTGAGATATGGTGAGATCTGCGGTCCGCGAAAAAAACTTGGAAAACCATGGTCAAAACCCAGGTCAAAAACCAACAAAATTTCGTTGAGCTGAAAATTGTCCTACTGTATAGTTAGGTAAATCTCTCTTGTTACCTGTAACAAAATGGTTTGTTTAGCTGATCTTGGGGTAAACAAGATTGCTGTTTTGGGGTACCAAAAACAGCTTTGACAAAAAAGGGGAAACATTCATTCCACTGGCCACTGGTTGATTATATCTCATGAAATCCCTATTGTCGATGGCTAACAGCTAAATCCACTTGAAGTGGCTGTGAGTCAAAACGGCACCCAAACGGTACCCAAACAAATAGCTTGTATAGCTGGATGCTTATTTCCCCCTTTTATATGCTAATAATAGGTAACTTGACCCATGCCATATATTAGATGTATAGTATAGATATATAGATCTATACATATATAGTAATATATATATATTATAAATATATAATATATATTTTATCTGTATAATATATTTTATCTATACATCTACGCCAAAATCCCACTAAACCCATCTTGGAACACCTGGCACTGCCATCGGCCATAGGCGTCCCAGCCATTTCCAGCTTCAGTTCCCGGATCTCGCGCTCCAATCGGCCAAAGACCTGGCTGTGGGTAAATTATAGTATTTCACTAACCTGAATGGTTCGGCCATTTGGGGATGATTTCCCTTATTAACCATGATTCCAGTGAGGTCGCAGTGAGGTCGGTACAAGTTACCCATATGTATATATATATATACAATTATATACAATATATATATATATATGTACATATATATATGTATATATATATATGTATATATATGTATATATGTATATATATATACATATATATATATGTATATATATATATGTATATATATATATGTATATATATGTATATATATAAGTATTGGATGCTGGAAATTGGACATTAGATACTAGAGAGTTGATATTAGATACTAGATATAGATCAAGATATAGATTATAATAAATTATATAGATATAGAATGATGTAGATCTTAGATATAGAATTATAGAATATAGATTGATATAGATTGATTTCCCTAGAAAGTACAAAAAGTTGTCAATTGGGAGACGGTTCCAGCAGTTTTCGGGGAATTTGCAATGAGTCTTTCAGCTCAGTGCTTGAAGTAGCGACCTTTGGCTTTGTGATCTTTAAACCGTTTGGTCTCTACTTTCCAAGAGCCTTAAGTGGCACCGTTCCTTACATTTCTTCAAGGAAACAAAAAGCTGGTGTTGGATGACTATATAACTACTATCCTACCACTATCCTAACCACCAAAGGGTGAAGCGAACAAGAAGAAAAAGGGGAGATCAAAAGGCAGCGTCCCATGCTTCGCACCTGCAAGCGCGTCTTGACCTCCTCCTTAAACTCCTCCCGGTGAAGTGGAGCTTTTTCCATGTGTCATGTATGAGGTTCCCTCCAGCGTTCCATCCACACCTCTGAAAGGTTCCCAAAAAGTTTCCTATGCCCAACCGATTCTGTGCTGGTATATCAACCAATTTTTAATGTTATCAGGTGATCCTATCATGGCCGACCTCGGATAGAGCCCGAAAAGTCAAGCAACCTACGGGTATATGCATAAATTGGCATAAATGGATATGTGTGAATATCAAGATATCAACGAAGATATGTGAATCTCTGTAGAAATGCAGCAAAAATAAAGATTATCATATATCATCATGGTACCTTAGACCTTTGGTTATCAAATCAAGTTCTCCCTTCTTTATGGCCAACAATTCACCTATGAACCTACCGGGGATCGGCTGCCCCTCCTCTTGCAAGTTGCGATGGTGCTCTAAGCGAGCTCGAACCTGCGCGGACAGGTTCGTCGCACAGAGAGGTTGGGACCTATCCCGCATTGTTGGTGGTTAATCATGTGAATATCCCCACTTCTTGCTGCAGTTATCTGGCTATGAGTCAAAACCCTGGCACCCAAACGGTACCCTCATATGGCTGGTTAATGGATGTTTATTCCCCAAAATATGATAATAAATGATAATATATATATATATATATATTATATAATAGGGTTCGACCCATCCCCATATGTGACAACCGCCCAAAATCTCAGCTGGAATATCAACGATGATGCTTCACCATCTAAGGCCGAAGGCCCCCCAAGATCCAAGGATGAACACAGATTCCATCAAGTTTCTGGGATGTGGAGGTTTCCTAACATGTTGATACCCCCACATCATCCAAAATTGGACTATCTTAGTATTGAAACCCATGCTGACTTGGGGATCCCCCATTCCAAGAAACCCCCGGTCTAGTGCTGATCCTGCATCCGTGTTGTAAGGCACAAAATGCTGGTAGTCTTGGGTGCACCTCAACATATGAATTGAGAAACTCTGTGGGTTTCAAGGTGTGTTAAATCAATTCTGGAACAGATGCAAATGAGTTGTTAAGCGATTTGTCATTGAGGCATACCCTCTGGAATTCTACTCTGGCGGCGGACGAGAACCCCGCGCCTCCCGTTGGATTGCTTCGCAGCATTCCTGGCATGGTGATTTTGCTGGGAAATCCAACTGATTTTGCCACATTGTCCGGCTTTTGTTTAGCCAATAGAGTTCATTCTATGTGGGAAATGGCTGACCAAAACCCTGGAATCCTTTCAGCAATGTCCATTCCCGCCAATAATCTCTAGAATCAAGATGGCATGACCCCTCCTCATACTTGTAAGTTACACCATATTAACATCTTAATCACCCCAAGAAAAACTGGAAATATCTCTGGGCTCCGTTGGGGGGTCATTTCTTACGAAGTTTCTAAAAAAAAAGTTGTGCAAACCATCCCGGGTTTCCCCTTCGCACCTCCCGTAGCTCTTGCACTGAGCGTGAGACTTGGAGACATTCGGCTTGCAAGCGCGCCGTGAGGCCCTCACCATGGGTACTTGGGACGATCGACCATCATGGACCATCAAAACAGCACAAAGTTCATGCGGAATGACCCATGATATCCCAACCATTATAGCCAACCATTGCTGCTTGGTACCCATTGAAAGAAACATGCCAATCAAATATCATCAAATATCATCAAATATCCCACTATATCTCACTGAAATTGTATTCAACATACAGTAATCCGAGCTTTCACCCCATACCATCATGATTTACATTTCTGGTAGCTTGTGAAACTTTCCAACTGCTGATCTACTGGTCCAAAGAATACCCCAACTGGCAATGAACCATGGCTGGCAATTCGCAATCCGGGAATCTCAAGCAGAGCGACCTCCAGCTCAGTCCGTGAAGGTGCTGGCTCCTGGTCCAGCTGGGAAACCATCAAGAAGAGATGATTTGGGATGAAACCAGACATGTTACGGATGGTTTATGCGTATCGGAATTTTGTTTGGGAGATATGTCACCAACTTGATATGATGTTGACTTCGGATGTGTCTCAAGAGATTGACTCCTCAATTGTGGCTGTTTTGATCGGGAAAGTGGGAGCTTTCCCAAAAGCTTCCATTGAAGCTGGGGCCTTGGCACAGTTGTAATAGATGAACCTGTTTTTACTGTATATGACACTTCACTACGAGGTGAAAACTCAGGGATATCAGCAACAGGACTTGGCAGCCCTGGCATGCAATGACATCCTTGGCCACCTATCCGAAAAGAGGATAAAAGTGTACAAATCGCAATCTTAACATGTTGATTCGCCAAGCTGGGATCATAACCGTCATAACCCAAGCTATCACTTCGTGTGTGACATGCAAGTGGAGCAAGTGGGTCTGAAAGGCTACCCCCAGAATCCCATGGTCATCGTTTTCCTTATCGGTAAAAGGTGTCCGCCATTTTTCAGTCGCACAGCTGCTTCAGATTGCCCTGATCTTTTTGGTGTTTGGAACCCGAAGGTGACCACCGCCACAGCTAAGCCAAGGCCTGAATTTCTGGGGGGTGATCTTTTTTGGGGGGATACGGGATACCCTTAAACTTTCACCATCATAGAAATTCCTCTTTTAATAAAAATGTTGGAAACCGCCAAAGCCAATCACCCCATGGTGCCTCTCGGCCACTTTTGACTTCCTTCAGCACGGATCCTGATGGTGAAGCCAATGTTGGCTTCCAACAGTTCCAATGCAAAAGGAAGGAAGGGGTTGGTCAATGTCCTAATTTTTCACATCACCCGACTATTGGGGATATAATTTCATATCATCTCCAAATACTTGTTTTGGTGATGTGAAACAAATCACCAAAAAGGGACATTTCCCAAGCCCTGAATTATGACCCAAGATCAACGACTTCACCTGATTGGTCTATCATCTTTAACTCCGGGGACTGCAACACCGCCCCCCCAATTGCAGATACGACTGGATCCCACCATCGCCGGCCTAGTTTTGCTTCCCAAGAGTCCTGACTTGTTTCGATGGATTCGAAGGTTCAAGAACTTGAGATATAGACATAGCTACCACCCATCGCTGATGTAGACTCTGCATTCAGCCGACATTCCGCAACCAAAGTGTGGTGATTCAACAACATCAAACATCTTAAACAAATCGCCCCAATGCTCTCAGCTATGCTATATCCTAGTAGAGATTCGTAGAGCCCTAAGGTTTCAAGAGATGTGTCTATGGTTCGCATCTGCCTAGGTCATGTGTTGGTCATGTGTTGGTCATGTGTTGGGTTATCCCCCTTCCCAGGATCGCCACATTGGGAGTCCAGCTCCTCCAAGGCTCTTAAACGATCTTCCATGGAAGACTCCAGACGTTCCAGGCGCAATGACAGCCTTGGTCTCCAGGCTGTCAGAAGTCGTTTTCAGCGTTTTCAGTAGCCCCACAGGGGCCCCACAGGGGCCCCACATCACCCATTTTCCTAACGGGGCCCCAGAAACTGGGATGGCAAATATTGGTGATTTTTCGTCGGACTCATCCACAACGGGCACCCAATGACTTGACCGTCTTGACTACCCATCACATGATTCGTGTACCCTCTGGTAAACTAACAGTTTGCTATTGAAAATGACCATAGAAATAGTGGATTTTCCCATGAAACATGGTGGATCTTTCCAGTTCGCTATGTCAACGTTGACCAGGCCGGGTACAGTATTTTGAATTGGTACATCCAATAGACATCCACCAAATGTCATGTCAGACTCGGGTAGACAAATACCATAAGATATGCCCATTTACATCCCTATCTATACATCTTGATGAATAAAAAAATATCCCTAGCCGCATCAATCAGCATCAAACCATCAATCCTCAGCTCCGCACGTTTGTTTGAGCTCCATCCTGAGTTCTCCAAACCTGGGATGTGATTTTAATTATGTGCTGCTCCGGAGACCATCCAGAGATGGTGCGATCTGGATCAATGGATCAATGGGATCAATTTATGGGAGCCTAGTGCCACTCAGATCCGCTGTGAAAAAGGTGCCGCTGATCGACAACGATGACCAAAGTTTCGATGACCAAAATCCAAATGGATTCCAAAGAAAGGAAACACCTGGAAAATGACCTGTCTTGCTGTGTCTCTTGAAATGTCGCAGGATCCATGGATTGAAAATGGGCGAATCGCCGAAACTCGTGCTCTCTTTGAGAGCTTTGAGACTAGGGTGTTTGGATCTGGGCCGGCACGAGTTCTGGATGTAAGTGACTTGCAAGAATCAAACCGGATTTTGTAGTAAAGCAATGTGAGAAAAAAATTTGCGCGCCGCTTGACTGATGCACCACAGTTTCTATGAGACAAAGGTCAAACCAAACTATTTCACTATTTGATGAAGACTGATTGTCTGCAAGTTGCCAACTCTTGGATGGTCAAATTAACGTCCCACAACAGATACAGCAAACATATCACTATCACATCATCAAAATTGCTGCTTTAATCCTGAAAAAAATCAACTCTCCCCTGCCATATGTTTCACGAACTGCGCTCCCCAGCTGCTCCGCTAAAAGGCTCTCAGGCCTTTGTCGAACAGGTGAACTCCCAAACTAAAGGGTTACTAGTGGAGGTGCCATTTTCTTAGGAGTGGCTTAATATAGCCATAGTCCATAGTGATGGGCTGTGGCCATAATAATGTCCGATTCTTGTGTACTGATATTTCAACACACTGGAGTCTCTTGATTCTGCACACATCTTGCAATCGCTACCGCTAAATCGAGACTTTTCAGTGAAGCCAACGGAAAAGTCAAAACCCCACGTTTTACCCTCTGGTAATTTAACGTAGCTATTGAAAATGACCATAGAAATAGTGGATTTACCCATTAAAAATGGTGATTTCCTATAGCGAACTGTTAGTTTACCAGGCCGGTACTGGGTCTTCTTGAAATCCACCTGGAACTTGATCCTGGTTGAAGCTTCGAAGACAAAATGCCCATCGGCAGCAACGCAAACGCGACCCCTGCCTGGACTCACCAGGCAAACGTTGCATGGCATGTTCCACCCGGGTCTTCCTGGTGCAACGCTTTGGGCGGCATCAGTTACCCTCCACCATGGCTACTGGCTGGGAAATTCCCGATAAATCCAGGTTTTGATGGGAGAAAATCAACAAATTCAACAATAAATCAGGAATATGTTCCAGGCCATGTTTGATTACAGGGTAACATGTAGGAGAAATTCCAAGACTTCACCAACCATGGCCATAAAATGGGAGACTTGCCCCAACCATCCATGGAGTTTCTTGGTCAAATTCATTGGATGAACATCATCCATCCCATGATTTTCTCAGCCGATCTGTAAATCCCTGGTCGCCCTGGTCCTGTGAGTGGGATCAATGAACATGTTGGAAACCACCAAAGACTAAACAAACAAAGAGAAACACTAAAGAATCTGTATCCTCATGAAATAGGGGTGTCCTAAAATATGGGTACCCCCAGTCATCATCCATTTATAGATGGTTTTTCCATTATAAACCATCCAATTTGGGGCACCACCATTTATGGAAACCTCCAAATGATGGTCGTTTGATCAAACGCCATGGCAGCTGTGGCTCTGGGCCCCATCTTCCCACAAAAACATCCCAAAAATGATCGCAACAGTCCAATTCTTACTAAAATCAGTATCTCAAAAACTATATCTCACTAGTCACTAGTCTATTCTCCAAATATCCAATCCAAAGAAATAAGCTATCCAAATATCCTATCCAATATATATATATATCATCAAAATTCATCCCCATCCCCCGTTGTCCAACCCAAAAATGCCCCAATTTTTTGGAGTGGCTCGGTGTCCCTACTCCAGGTGCTGGTGGACCAAGCCCCACTGGAGATTCCGGAGCTGTCGTACCTGACGGCTGGAGGGGGGTTCTTTTACCCAAAAAAGACAGGTGGAGGTGTCTCAAAAATTCCTAAAACACGGTGGTAATTAATTGCCCCTAATTCCAAAAAATATCGAGGTAATAAGTCCCAAAATATGTAAATGTGTTGGGATAAGTACCCCAAAGCATCCAGAAATATGGGGAAAATCCCCCAAATCATCCAGTCGTCATGGATTACCCATGACACCCGAAGATCTTTCAGTGCAACGCCGAGAGATCGAGGGAAAGGTACAGCAAACAACTGTAACAACAAATAATGAGTAAAATGAGTAACGAGAACAGTAATTAATAAGTAATAAGCATCTTTTTAAAAATCAGAAGAAGGTTGGTGTCATTATCACTCATCCCATCCCCCCTTAATATTGAACACCCCTAGAGGCACCATGGTTTAAAAGGGGAATGGTCCCACACATTTGGGACCATTTACTATTGGGGGTTGCTTGATAATATGATATAATAGGGGGATGGGATTATTGTTACCGATCATTATGTCATTATCTGAAGAAGAAGAAGAATCTAACTTCTAATTACCAAACAAATACGGTAATCCCATTCCTAGTGAAATTACTTATATATATATATACATATATATATATATATGTATTATAGTGAAATCAGATACTATTATTCAGAATTGGATTTACTATATACATAGTGATATCGAGTGAAATAATATATACTCTGTATAGTGATATCACTATTCTATTGGATATTATTACACTAGTCCTAGACTCAAAAATGCATCCCGCCACCGCGCACACGGCGGCTCAGTTCTTGCATAGCCGTGTCACTGAGGTGTGCCACCTCAACTAGGGGCCAGGGTGGGGGTTCACCATCCGAAAAAAATTAAGGCACTGTTGTACTAGAAATTCCTGGATGGTTGACCATTGACCATGAAAAAACTGGATTGAATTGATCAAATTGATTAAATTGATTAAATGATATTGAATATCATATATATATACATGTGTGTGTGTTTAAACCCCATGTTTCTGGTTCACCATTGTAATTCATTTAGAATCTGACTAGTGGGATTCACTATCAAAAATGCTGCTGTTGTTTGACAATCCTGAAATGGGGATATGACATAGCCTATATTAAACACATCCCACTACTGGGCCCCGAGAATCATGGCCGGACCAGTACTAAACCAATGGTTTCTGGGATTGCAATAGAAAGGGGTAGCTGGTTGGATAGAGAAACCATCACCACATATCACCACCATTTTATGATCTAGAAGCATCTTGAATGCCGCACTATAACACCATGGTCGGGTCAGAAAATCTCCCTCTTTTCACCTCGCAATTTTGGCCTTGCTCTTTCCGCCCTTTGGCTCATTGCCTCCAGCGATGGGGGCGATGCTCCGTCCGCCACTCGAGTTGGAGGTGATACCCTCTGGTCATCTCAACGTGAAATCCACGGAAACGCTTGGTGTCAACCCTCTGGTCTCAAGGAGTTTCCAGCCATCTTTGATTGTCCCAACATACATCGCGGAAGTTTTTCGCAGCTCTGTTCCAACCTTCACCTGGAGGTGAAGTAGGAGTTCTTGGGCGGCATCCGCTGGTTCACTGGCAGCCGCTGATTGACAGGTCCACCAGGCGGGTCCAGCACACCCTCGCGCCGGCGCGCGCGGCGCAGGCGTTGGCCCAACTTGTTCTTGGCGAGTTGTAGGGTCCATCGAGCCTCTGATAGAGGCATCTTTACCTGCAGCAAGGGGGGCCCCAATCGATAGGTAAGTTGGATGCCATTGGATGCCTAGGATTTATGCTGAATGTCTCTATAGTTCGATGAGGTCCTAAACCAAGTCATAGCTGGGGGTCCCTGCTTGTGTGGTCCGTGGGTATTCTTTCCGGAAGTGAAGAATTTGTTCCGAATTAACCGCTATGCACTGATAACTGATGTCAGCAGATCTCTTGTCATTCTGTAAAGTTCCATGAAACCAGCGAACCAGTGCCCAAATGCAGCATTTTGGGGGGAAAATATATGTCAGAGCTGTCATCGAATTTGAGATTCCAAAACAAAAAAATCCATGGGATATAAACTCTTAGCCGTGGAAACACCCCCGGCTAGTCTCCAGAGAACTCCTAAAACAGTCGTCCTGAAAAGCACCAAAATCTTCCATTCTACGTTGCGGCGAACACATGTCTTTGTAGTGGGAATCGAACCTTTTTAATGAAAAATCACCTACATTTCTGGATGATGTTTCTAAGAAGAATGGGATTTTTCTACTTGACATGAAGGTGTCCTAAAATAGGGGTACCCCCAGTCATCATCTATTTATAGATGGTTTTTCCATGATAAACCAACCATTTGGGGTATATCCCCATTTATGGAACCCCCACATTGGTATCCAACGAGCCTTGACCCATCCCAATCCCAGGTGCATTGCAATGATCGCAGCACTGATCAGTACCTTCAATCTCCACACCAGCTGTGACCAGATCCTCCAACACCTCAGGGTATCCAAAAGTCAGAGGCTAGAGGAACTTTGATCATTCCAAGTTTTCCCCAAAAAACTGGGCTGGAAACGGACTAGAAAAACCCTTCTACACCTTGGAAAGAGAATGGTTTTGGTACCGAAAATCAGGTGTTTTCCCCATGGCCTGGCGACCAATGGCATTTCCACCACGGGAAAGCTCATCGCCCACGTGCGCATGGAGGCACTTCACATCACTGCAGTTGGCGTCGAAGCGCATGTCTTGGTGCCAGGGATTCCAAGCAGTGGTGATTCAGACGAATTCCAGCTGTCACTCGGTCAAAAGAATTGGGACGTCTTACCCTCCGAAAATGTCGGTGTTCCAAATGTGTCCCAACACCAGTGGTGGACTGACAATCATATCTGATGGCCGAAAGCCTTTGATGGACTTGGAAATCCTGCAAAATGGAGGGGTTTGTTGCTCATGGTGATTCCCACATGGAGCCCAATGAACAACCCTCGTTGGAAGGCTCAGCTGCGCAGCCCAAGCAGCTGGCAATCCCGGTGTCCATCACCAACTCTACTGTGGCGTTGCCCATGGTTTTGCGGACCTTGGCCATCTCCTAGGCAATTTTTGTGGCCAAAAAATGGGCTTCATCAAACTACCCCAGTTTTGGAGATGGGAAAAGAAGGAAAGAAAAATCTAGTTTGCCACTTCTCAGAATTCTGAGGTGAGGCAAAACAAATGGTAAGAGGGTGTATTATGTGTATTTGACAAACAAATGACACGGGACTGATTCAAGATGATTTCCCACCGTGCGATGGGCGCAAGGTATTGGACCTGCCAATTTGCCGGGTTTTGATACAGATTCAACTATATCAGACTGTATAGTTGAACCCTTTTTCTTCTTGGCATGAAATCCTGCTTTTTTGTTGGTAAGAACCTGTCCAATCCAACCAGCCAACGTTGTGGCTTAAAATGGGAGTCGATACCCAAAAAATTAAAATGAGATGTGGAGACAGCTCACAAATCCAACAAATGACCAAGTCCATCTGAGGTGTTGCTGGGCATCAAACACTGGGGGCTATCATCAACTACCCCAATCACTATGACAACCGCTGAAAATGTGGTGCGTAATAACCCAACCAACTGGTGTATCCTTGTCTGTTGGGCTTAAAAAACCGGCGGTGCATCAAATCCCCATCTTTGTTCCTTGGGTTATCCCATTCCAAGGAAAGTATCTGAGCAAATGCTACAATTCCAAAGCACAATGATCAGGGAAATAGGGGTCCCCCCAGTCATCATCCATTTATAAACCATCCATTTTGGGGTACCCCCATTTTAGGAAACCCCTATATTCCCATTGTATCCCCATAAATTCTTAAATCCCCATCACATCCCATGGCTATTCCAAGCCCATAACAGCTCCATCTGTCCTCTTCCGGAGCCTTTGAAAGCAGCTCCTGTCGCAGATCGCGTTGCGCCACGTGCGACGCGTAGAGCTGGGAGCGCCAGGCGGGGTCTTTGGCGACCCGGGAATTGTAGCCTGGGCCCGTTGGGGGAAAAATCTGGGGTTTTTTGAAGTTCAAAACTAAAGATCGATGGGAATTGAAGCACTGAAAAATGGTGAAGATTGGAATTATTGAAGAATAAAGATTGGAAGTTTAAGAACTGTTGCAAAAAGTTGGGGTTGGAGCAGCAAAAAATGTTGGGTGGTTTACTGGTTTACCCAGAAAAATCATGGTTCAATCGACAAAAATGGAGAAATTCACCAGCCAAAGTGCAGATGCTGACCTTCACTGGATAAGAACCCATCTCTTGGGTTGTTTAATGCTGCCAAAATAAGATAGAAAAGTATACCAATCCGTACTAATTCTCGTGGTAGCTTACGCTCCCATCTTTTGTGAAATACTATATTAAAACAATCTTCTCCCCAACATTCTCATAGAAAGATTCTCAAAATGGTCGGAAAAAAACCTAAAAAAAAAATCATGGAGGTTGACTAAGTCATGCGGTTTTTTTTCATCCAGTCCTCATGGACGGTGATCCCACAGCCCCTCGCCTCGTAGGGCACCCTGTTTCTCATAGCGATCGATGGCCGAGACCAGCAGGGGACACGTGAGGCGCACCACATCTCCCAGGCGATGGCCCGGCCAGATGGGATCCATGACCAACACCTGGGGCGTAGAGAAATCCCATGGGAAAATGTACAGGAAACCATAGGAAAACCATAGGAAAACCATAGGAAAACCATAGGAAAACCATGCGAAAACCATAGGAAAACCATAGGAAAACCATAGGAAAACCAGAGGAAAACCAGAGGAAAACCATAGGAAAACCATAGGAAAACCATAGGAAAACCATAGGAAAACCATAGGAAAACCATGGGAAAACCATGGGAAAACCACAGGAAAACCATAGGAAAACCATAGCAAAACCATAGGAAAACCATAGGAAAACCATAGGAAAACCACAGGAAAACCATAGCAAAACCATAGGAAAACCATAGGAAAACCATAGGAAAACCACAGGAAAACCATAGGAAAACCATAGGAAAAACCATAGGAAAACCATAGGAAAACCATAGGAAAACCATAGGAAAACCACAAGAAAACCATAGGAAAACCATAGGAAAACCATAGGAAAACCACAGGAAAACCATGGGAAAACCACAAGAAAACCCATAGGAAAACCATAGGAAAACCATAGCAAAACCATAGGAAAACCATAGGAAAACCATAGCAAAACCATAGGAAAACCATAGGAAAAACCATAGGAAAACCATAGGAAAACCATAGGAAAACCATAGGAAAACCACAAGAAAACCATAGGAAAACCATAGGAAAACCATAGGAAAAC
>Ga0126342_10010858_pt1 | contig 16300 bp, 10 predicted proteins | sample Cyp1metagenome_FD_92528 | JGI IMG/M metagenome (GOLD analysis project Ga0126342, IMG submission 92528) | Coral microbial communities from Lord Howe Island, Old Settlement Bay, Australia - Cyphastrea 1 metagenome | ecosystem: Host-associated > Invertebrates > Cnidaria > Coral ... | reverse complement strand
CTAAGTGTTGGTTTACGTTCTAAGTGATAAATGGGCCTAAGTGATATTTTGACGTTCTAAGTGATGAATTTTCCCTACGTTCTAAGTGATGAAATTTTGCTACGTTCTAAGTACGAAAAACAATTTTTGGAAAAAATTTTACGTTCTAAGTGATTGTCCGTCACTATAGTTAGATCAGTTATATCAGTTCATGAATTAAATAAACTACACATAGAATACAAACCGCCAACCACCGATCGCCAACAAATAAAAATAAACACGTACTCAGGACACCATCAGCAACCATTGAACTCCCATAAATCTGAATAAACAAACAATAAAATTCCTATAGCATAGGGGAAACAACTAACATGATTGGGCCCTGAAAATCACGAACTTAGGTACCCCCTATTTGGATGGGTCATGAAGGGTCAATGTTCATTTGGTGGATTCAAATCGAAAAAAAACACTAGAAAATGAGCCAAGCTACTGTTTCCTCAGACGCTCAAACAAGTCCCGCGCAGCTTCCTGGTGACTACTGCTCTGATCGCAGAGATAGGCTTCGGCCACACGGATTTGCGAGGTGATGATCCAGGAACTGAGATTGCCTATGGTCGAAGCTGTCAGGGGGGTGACCATGTTGACATATATAGGGATTTAAGCATGGTAGTTATATATATATATATATATATGCATATTTAAATATATGCATATTTAAATATATGTATATATATATATATATATATGCATATATATATATATATATATGTATGTATATAATTATGTATATATGTATGTTGTGGTGATGTTCGCCAACAAAATAAATGATTTATCAACAATCAAAGGTGATCTGTGACCTAACCCAATGAAGTGGTGAGTTTGACATTTGTTTGAAACTGTTCCAATAAACTTCATGATTTTCAGACAAAAACCACTGGGTATTTGAACATGACCCCATTGAAATGGTCAGATTCTGAGTGGGGCCCAGTTTTGGCTTGTTTCATCTTGTTTCAGTATCCTACCCAAATCCTTGTTTGGGCTTGCGGCCTGGAATCCCTTAGGTATGGGATGAGAAAACAACCACTTCTTATTTAAAGCGGTACAGATTGAACATAATTGGGAAACAACAACTTCTTCAACTCAAAAGTGCGTTGCTCAACTCTTTTTAAGAGATTGAGCAACAAAATGATATACAATTTAAATAAAAAAACGTTTGATCGCAAGTAAATCAAGTATGGATTTGTTCAACTTGCTGGATGCCTTGGGGAGTTGCTAGAGGTATATTATATATATACACACACGGTAAACTTGTGAGTCCATCCGATTTCAGAAAAGAAAAGCTGAGTTCAAATCTATACAAGTTTTTCTTGTTCAGATCTAAGTCTCTAGTTCCTATATTCATTTTTTAAAATATATTTCTAATATCCCCAAAGGTATGATATTTTCAACATTGTTCAACACATGCATGGATCCAACAAATCCAAGTGACGTTCTTTGGCAGCAGCTTGCGCTCGAATCAAGAGCTTCAAACTGCGCTCCGCATGTTCTTTGTGTTTTTGGGCCTGTGTGACTGAACGGAAGTGAGGGCTAAGGGGTATAACATGGTATAACCGTAAATGGCAATGAGGAGAAGCATAGGGATCTAAGTGACATACCAGCAAACATAGACATATGATGTATCAACTAACACCACTGAATTCGGAAATGAGAATGGGCATGACGTCACTCGCTATTGGGATTTGACCACAAAAACTGGCAATAGAATGGAATATGATGGGAGCAAAAAATCAACATGGACATACGATAATGGCAATAAACTGGGAATTTTTGGATACACCACAAAAAATATGATATGGGTTTGTTCAGTCAAGGGCAGGACCCAAAATCGCCAAATTTCAATGGGGAAAACAAAGACCAACCGTTGGGTGTAGTTTTCCTCATGTTTTCATGTTTGGAGAAAGGATTGAAAAAAAACAGGCAACAAAAGGCAATGGAATAAAACATTGCGCTATTAGCTGTAGCAACACCTCATAGTTCAGGGTGAGTAACTAGGTTTGAATGTGAAATGCAGGAGTTATGGGGTAATTGTCACTAACCGTCACTAAGCTTTTGCCAACTTCCACAGTCGTGCGATGGAAATGACAAACCAAACATGTGAGGACTGTGAGCGTGCCCAATATTTTTTCCCATCTCTCTCGTGTTTCTGTTCGCAGTTGTTAATGGATGCATCCTATTTCACAATGGATTAGCATTGTTTGTGTTGGCTAAATACTCTCTATTTGCTGGTGAAATCACATTCACTGCCGATGGTTGCCTGCTAGTGAAATACAATGCTACAATGCGCATGTTCCTATCTTCTATGCCCTGATCTTGTGTTTCCTGGCTAGCTTAACAGATGTATCTCGATTCTACCATTACTGAACTATCAATCCGGTCAGTTCAGCCAGATTAGGTCTCCACGTATTTTCCTTTCCTCATATAATTACTCAACAAAGATGGTTGGTGAAATATGTCGCATCAAATACTTACATTAAAAAAACATGCAATGTGTTTTTTTGTACACACCCCTTTCCCCCTACCATATTAGGTCGTTTCAATCATGTTTGCTGTTTAAAATCACATTTTTTTGTTGGTGAAATTGCTAGTTAAATCCGGAAGTTTCTTGGTGAAATCCATATGTTTAATGTTTGATTGGTTTTTCTTGGCCAATCCACATTTTCACGGTGAAATCAGCATGTTGGCCGCTTTTTACATCACCATGTTGGCTGGTGAAATGACCCTTTTCCTCAATTCTTCTTGGTCTACTCACCATTTTTATCAGCTAACTCACCATTTTCCCACCTTCCCACCATTTTCCCACCTTTTTCCCACGTTTTTCCCACCTTTCCCAGGCCCGGCTCCCGTTTTTCGGTGTCTCCGGTGTCTCCGGTGGCCTGTTCCCAGGCCAAGCGCAGGGCCACCACCTCCTTGGGCGAGGTCACCTCCGTGGGACGCTCCAGGTGCCCTGCCTGCAGGTCTGGCCCAAGGGAATCCCTAGTGATAATTATTACAATGGCTATGGTTAATATATCACTAAGACCATGTAATAATTATGGTTACTATGGTTAATTAATTATAATAATAATTATCACTATAACCATTAATGGTGACTTATCCTTAGACCTGTGGTTGTGGTTAATGTTATACGATAATTACCATAACCATAGGATAAGTGATTATTATTATGATTATTTAGTAATAATATAACAATAATAATATAGTAAGTGGTATTAACAATCCAGTTTTTATTAGTATTACTAATATTATTGTTTTTATGATTGTTACTATCATTATTATCATTATTATCATGATTATTACAATATTATTACTATTTAACAATGATAATATAACCACTATTATTACTTATTATTATTTACCACTATGATAGGATAATAGCTATACCACTTATAATATCTTCAGTTATAATATGATAGGCGATAAGTATTGTAATATTACAGTGATATAGCTATTATAATGGTATGGTTACCCATATGAATTGTGATTATGAGTGATATATTATCCATATAGTACTAACAGTAATAGTAATAGTAATGGGATTCCTATACTAAGTATTATAATATTACTGTATTAGTAATAGTATATTCTGAGTGATACATGCTAATATTATAAGTAGTGATAATATTGTAAGTAGTGATAATATTCTAAGTAGTGATAGTAAACTAGTCAAATAGTAACAATAATAGTCAAATATGTCAATGGACATATTAATAGTAATAATCGTATTAACAATAGCAATAATAGTAATGGGATTCCTATACTAATAGTAATACAGTAATAGTATAATAGGCTAATAGTAATATAGTAATAGGATATACTACATGATATTAATAGTAAGTATTGCATTGCTGGTATAATAAAGGAATCCTCATATTCACTAAAGTTTTCATATAATGGTGCTACCCATATCATTACTATTAATATCTGATAATTTCAAATATACTATATCATGATATCACTAAACAAATTTATTGGATATCACTATATAGTATTTATCATCGTAGTATGGTTGCCTTATCATATAGGACTATGGCGTATCCATACTACATATACATTAGTGCTAATGATAGGGTTATTATGTTACTATGGTTGTTATATTACTATGGTATATGGACAGTAAAGAATAGTGATGGTCATATATTAGTACCAACTACTAATGATAAGGTATTTGACACTTTTCATGGACAAAGTGGTCAAACTTTGTGTTGTTGCAGCCACTTTCCATAATCTTGGATAAGCATGATGCAAAGAAGAGAACGATGGGTTGAAGCAGTGGTGAATTTTCACTAGTTAAAAATGGTACATAAACTTTGGGCATTTGATTTTAGGGTGTGTCTTGAGTAGTGTGTCTTAACCAGTGGCAGCCAAGTAAATCAAGTTTCCGCATGGTTGCCCTCCAGTGATCCAACATGGCTAGGTGGGGTTTCCCCCCAAACTATTCATGGCTATCTTTGCATGGGAAAATCATCCAACACGGATGTTTTTTCCAGCTACCAACGTTTGATGACCACAGGATAAATACATTATAAAATATCCATCATTATCCCACGATGATCCCTATTAAAACATAGCAACTCATATTGAACTACTAATTTGAATTGCCATAATAGTACCAGTTTTACCATTTTCACACTGGTTTATGATCATTGGCCATGAACCCATACCGGCCATACCGCTCCCAGATTAAATCCAACTATATAAATCCCTAATTGTTGATGCTCAACCCCCCATCAAATCCTTGATGGGATTGATCCCATTAAATCTCCCTTGTTGATGCATAAATCCAAATAATGGGATTGATCCCTTAACCATCAAGAAATAAAGTTTTTAAGGGATCAATCCCATCCAAATCATCAATAAAACCATCAAAGGGATCCAAAACCCCCTTTGTTGATGCGTTCAAAAAATCCTCAACTCTTGGGGCTTCCGAACCCCGGATCCGCAGCATTTCCCTCCTGGCCCAGGAAGGCCGAGGGCAGCACCGCACCGCCTGCCGTTGGCGCTGGGGGCAGATGGCCCGGTTCCATGCAACGCACGGCCCATTCACCTGGGCTGTGCGCGGGGCAGTGGCCGACATGGAGGATTTCACCAAGAAAGATGCTGCCTTAACCATAAAAAATGGTGGTTTTGTGGGATTTCAAGCTTCAAACATGATGATTCCAAGTGATTTTGGTGATTTAACCAACAAAATGGAGCTGGTTTAAGTATCCAAAATGGTGACTTGACCAGCAAACTTAGGGACAGAATTGGATATGTTATGCACCCAAACAAATGGGAGATATCCTTGGATGCGAAATATCCCAGCAACAATTCGGAATTGAGCAACAAAGGTGTGGATCTAAGCAAGGACAATGGTAACTTAACCAACAAAGATAGGCGCATGACATTTTGGTATTGAACCAGTAAAATGGTGGTTAGACACTAATCGAACTCAGGTATATGATGCTACAAACATATACATGCTAATCGAACGTACACATTATATAATGTATAAATCTATATATATATATACATACTGTGAAATATATATATATATATATATATATATATACATATATATATATGAAGTAATGTAACAAGTGGAATTGCGACATCAGCCCATGAGTTCGTAAAACTGCTGATACATGATGTCCAGTTCTAGATATCATTTTGGGGATTAAACGTAGCAAGTTGTGTTCTCTCATTGGATTTGCTCCACGGCATGAGTCAAGTCATTGGGGAATGGGGCCACCCGAATGACAGACCCAAAATCCCAACACAGTTGATCTGGACAATGGTAGTCAGCTGGGACCATCATCACAGGTAGGAAAATTGCTAATCTCAGATCGCTTGCTAAAGAATATGTTCCCATTTAGTACAGTACCATAGTCCAACTCAAGGCTATCCAGGTCTATCCAGTTAACGAGCTGACTCTGTTGTGCCAAGCTGCGTAAACGGCGTGCATAAACTGCCGCTGCTTGGAAGTGGAAGCCGGGGAACTGCCAAATGTCACTGATATCGATTAGCCTCGGTTGTTCTTTTTCCGGGGTTTCAGTCATTGATTTTATGAGAAGTCCGCCCTGAAAACCTTGGGACGCAATGACCATGCCGGGTGCGCGGCACTGCTTTGGTGACTGTGATGGCGAACATGTTTAGATTTGCGAACCCAACTGCCCCATCACGGTTTTCCCGGATCCCATCTGCGCCCTAGTCCTGGGAAAGTTCCGCGTACAGCATGTGGAGGGAATCAACCTATACAAGGTCTATCATTTGAACCCATTGTAAGGAAACATGCCCTCAACATATGGCCAGGAATATGGCAGAGTCCTCCACTTATATAAATGGATGCCCGGCCCATTGGGGCATATGGCTATGAGTTGTGAGTCAAAAGTGCCCCGGCGAACATGGAACGGATGTTCATTGACACATCCCCATATCTAAATCTAAACCATATCAGGGTCAACCTGAAATAGTCCGCGAAAAATATCAAACCACTATCTTTTGCTGGTTGGTCAGTGGTTTTCCATAGTAAAAAAACTAAAGGATCAAGTTCTACCCATCCAGTTGGGGATGACAGCCACATGACCCCTGCGACACTTCAGCCGCAGGGCAAGGGTACTCTTTGCATGATCGTGTCCAACAAATCACCTCAGCTACCGCCGGAGATGTTTCAGGGATCCCAAAGTTCCATGGATGGTCTCTTGATGTTAAAATTAATTTGCTTAAATAAAGATGACACAAAAGATAAATTAAGCCAACTTTGCAATCAGAGAGCAGTAATAGTTCCAGCGTTCCAGGCTTCCAGGGTTTAATATGATGTTTACTCGTAGTTTTGAATGCCTTACATCATGTTCCAATCCCAGACCCATTGAAACCCAACACTGGACCCCAAAGGGCCCAAAAAGGTAGAACACATACTCGTGTAGATGTCCCATATCGATGATTCACCAATGGGAGAACACCTTCTTAAAGAAAACACCTCTACCCTGTTCAACACATCTATGGCACTTTGAGGCAGCCCAGAATGGAAGAGTCCCATTTCAACGTGCCAATTTGATGCCCTCATGATGCCACGGTGCGAATTGATGTTCTTATTGGTGATTCTTGGATGGGCCGTGGAGTTAGTTGACAGTTGACTGGGTACAGCAGTTGCTGTTTTCAATCGTCGTACTCAGGCAACGTGGTGCCCCCTGATTATGTTTGTTGGTTCATGTTGGTTCATTCACCCATCGAGCTATAGTCATTTCATCGCCATAAACGCGGCAATCAAGCTAGTTATGCTTACAAATTTGGCCATTCAGAAAAACTGGGGCACCACTTCGATGGGCCCCATCTAGTATGTCAGTTTTCACCACTGAGTAAATCGCTGATCAGTTAGATTTCTGGTAGTTTCAAGTGAATTTTACGTTACAAACCAGTCCGTGCCGACGAGAGACCGAAGATCTGATGGTTCCTGGGACCCGCCAAGTCTATCAACGAGTAAAACCATCAATGGATACCCTCTAGTAAACTAACAGTTTGCTATGGAAAATCACCATTTTCAATGGGAAAACTCACTATAAGTCTATTGAAAACGGTGATTTTATAGCTGATTTTCCCATTAAAGATGGTGATTTTCCAGTTCGCAAACTGTTAGTTTACCAGAGGGCACTGACTGGGACATGCGAGTATGCATTTGCAAAAAGAGCTGTATGTAACGTGTGCATGATATGTTGACATAAAACAATACCCTACTCGACTGATAATGGTAAAAGCTCAACCTGGAATGAATTGCGATATACATTGTTTATCGTTTGCAAGATATTGACTGAATGAAACGAAAACAAATATGTTTTCTTAACAATCAAACGTATGGATGCAGCCACCAAATGCCATCAAACACTTGGAGTGGGCAACTTAAGTATGATATGCTTCGCTCCGCTGAAAACGAAGATGGAACCTGTGTTCACGGCCAGGATTCTGATGATTGCTCCCCACAAAGGAAAAAAACATCCCCCTGTTCATATTTCTCTCTCCACTCTCCACCGCGATCTCATATTGGGGATCCTCCCATTTTTTTGGTTGCAAATATGTGTAAATTCCGTACCAAACCGTGGTTTCTGGGAGGTGTTTAATATGAACGGGGAAAGGGATTAGCGTGACCATCCAACTGATCTTGGGGTGATTCCAATTGATGCCATTGATGCCATTAGTGCTGGCCGCAGTAGTATTCTATGCCACTCCTTGCTTTTTATATATATATATATAGGAGATTACTAAACACTATACTGAGTGTCAAGAAAACAAGGCATGCCTCAAATGGATCATACCCGAGACTCCTTCGTGGCCTATAAGTGACTGGAGGTACGTCCATTCAGACAGCCGCAGCTACATCCAACCCATCAACCCGTCAACCTACAAGGTGGTGCCCCATTGTTAGCTAAGTTAGTTCAAAATTTGATCCAGGGTTTACATATGTCTATATAGATCTCTGTAGTGATTACAACTGTAGTTAGATGCCTTAAACCAACAAACACAGGCTTTCGAATGGGTTTAGGGGCACCACACCAGCCCGCTTGCCGCGGTTCAAGGAGAGCCAATGCCATTTGCGCCAGACGTATTCCGAGTTCTCGGAGCAGTACTTCTTCAGGGAGTTCACGTGAATCCGGCAGTGATGCACGGCGGCACCCACGTCATGGTAGGAGAAGTAGCGCTGGTACATCCTCCAGGCGATGGAGGATTTGTTCAGCCATGATGGGCGAACACACGCTGTAACCTTCACAGTGTGTATATGTCAAAGGTAAATGTACAATGTGAAACCGTATATCTATATCTTTATATATATATATAATATATATATATGTGTGTGTGTGTGCAGTGTGTGAACATGCGTGTATTCTCTATATATATATATATCTATATATATATATATATATCTATCTATATCTATATCTATATATATCTAGTGTATGTATATGGTCATGTATATAGTCAACCTGTTGCGATGCTGACAGTTTTGGGGCAAAGCACAGGCATTCCAGCCAACTGGACGAATCACATGAAACTGCCATCTTTACAGCTGAAGCGTGGGGAAGTACAGTAAACTTCACGTACCAATAAGTTGGGATCTTGATTGCTCAAGATAATGGGCAAATCATTAGAATTGGGACTAGTTTTGTTTATTGGGAATAATTTATAACCAATCATTTTTGGGAATATGTTGTAGACATTACTCGGAGTTACCCTGTGGTAAACTAACATAGCTATTGAAAATGACCTATTTAGAGTTGATTTACCTATTAAAAATGGTGATTTTCCAGTTCGCAAACTGTAAACGTTTACCAGGCCGGGTATTGTTCTTAGACCTCCGCCCCTCCGCCCCCTCACTCCTCAGCGCAATGTGGTTGCAAAGGTCCATCCGCTCGAGAAAGTCCATGAGCTCGGACTCCTCTTAAGAGCTATCCCGTGTGAGCCGTGGAAAATCATTGGTTAATGGAAATGTAAATCACTTAGATGGGTTAATTAAACCATTGAAAAATCATTCATAAGTGGGAAATCACTATCTATAATGGGTAAATCAATGCAAATCATCATCAGCCATCTATAAATCCGTCATTGTCCACAACTATGTTAAATACCCTTGTTGATTGGTTTTCAGGTAAGGAGTTATGTTACCTGACTTGGGGATTAATTAATGATTATGAACTAACCCATACAACCAGTAATTACAATGAGAGCCTCAGAAAGTCCAACAGACCCCAAGAAAGACCATACCCCTTGACACGACTAAAGATCGTCATGCTATTGGGTGTTGGAGGACTTGGTGTATGCTCCAGTGGCGAGTGACCGCGGGTCACTCGAAACCCAAATCGCTGCCCAAAACCGGGAAACTGGGGAAACCCTAAACCCCAAATCCATGTGTATACCAATTGTTATAGCGCGGGGTGAAAAAACATGGACTCTTGGGACCATGAAGGCATCCTACCGGCTGAGTCCTCCAAGATTCACCGGCAAGTCTTGATGTTTACCCTCTGGTAATTTAACATACAGTAACTATGGAAAATCACCATTTTCTCATAGTGAATCTTCCTGGTAATTTAACATAACTATGGAAAATCACCATTTTTCATAGTGAATTTTCCTGGTAATTTAACATAACTATGGAAAAGCACCATTTTTCATAGTGAATTTTCCTGGTAATTTAACATAACTATGGAAAATCACCATTTTCTCATAGTGAATCTTCCTGGTAATTTAACATAACTATGGAAAATCACCATTTTTCATAGTGAATTTTCCTGGTAATTTAACATAACTATGGAAAATCACAATTTTTCATAGTTAATTTTCCTGGTAATGTAACATAACTATGGAAAATCACCATTTATAGTGATTTTTTCCCATGAAAAATGGTGATGTTCAATAGTATGTTAAATTAACAGAGGGTAAACATCACCATGTGTGCTGGTTCAGATTCAACATACGCATTAAAAACTTCGTCTGGATATGTTGCTTCCATAATTCAATGAAATCCACCTTTCTGAGTATTCAAATCCAAATGTCGTGCATGTTAAATCCACATGCCTGGTGGCATTATGTTTAAGCATATTTGTTGATATGGATTCTAAAAGTATTGATTACTCATGACCTGAAATGGAACGACAATCTATATACAATATAACATATATTTATAATACATATATACACAATTATTTATATTATTTGATGCATTACATACATAATATCATATATATATGTCTGTGTTTCCATGTGTTTAAATCAACATATAGTTGCCCAAAAAAAACAGAAGTTAATTTCAATTATGTTTGAACAATTTTGCTGTTCAACACGTTGGGACTTTATTGTGTATATATATATGTATATATGAATAATCATCCTGGAGTAGATAAAACATGGACATGTCAACAAAAACACCTCACTCAAATGGGAATATCGTTAAAATATCAGTTTCGATCTACTCCATGTTAATGATTATTGTCAAAGTATATATATATATAACTACATACCCTCCGGTAAATTCAATAATATAGCTATGCGAAATCACAAAATTTGCAAACAGTAAATCAACTTCTATAGTTAAAGTACCAGAGGATAAGGCCCATTAAATCCCATTGAATTATCATGAGCCCTATTGAATCCCATTGAATCATCACAAATCCCATGAAATCCAATGAATTCCTATGAAATCCCATTAACATATAAATAAATAAATGAATAAATAAATAAATAAATAACCCCTTTAAATCCAATTGAAAAAAAAGATCAACCCCATAAAAGCCTATAAAATCACGATTAAGCCCACCAAATCCTCTGGTTTCCCCAGTTTCCCCAGTTGCCCGTTTCCGTCGCCTTCAGCAGCAGCTCGTAGGCCTTGACGTAGGCCGTCAGTGCCCCGCGAGCATCCTTCCGGAACTCGTTCAAGAAGGCCACCTTGAAGTTGGTACGCACCTGGATGAATGGATAAGCCTGCCAAATGTGGGTCTCTATAGCCATGGTTTTTTTCCCAATAGCTGGGTGGTTTTTGATTCAAAATGCATCTATATATAAATGGATGATTTTTAGGGGTACTCCGTAGGAAACCTCCAAATTTCAAATCATATTTTTCTAGACGTGATAAATCCGATGGATGAGTATCATGCCCCATGCCGTCATAAAACTTAGTCCTTCACGGACATATAGGTCATAATAACCCCCCAGTTGTGATTATAGTCGTCCATACACGATATTGGGAATATTAACAACATGGATTTAACATCTATTACACCATCTATTCACTATTAAGTTATGATTATAGTTACACCATTAAATATACCATACAATATCTATGGACCATGGACTTAAAGTATCCCCAAAAGCCTCTGGGTGCCATGCCCCACCTGCATGGCCACTTGCATCGGCATGTTGGGCACCTTTGGCGCCCACGCCTTGCGCAGCCGCTTCTCCTTTGCCAACAAACATGGTGATTTAAGCATGGGAAAAAACAAGGAAAAGGGACATTTTATCAATTTAATCATGTCACCATGTCTTGAGGATAGCATGGGATATGTACTTTTTTTCGTAGGCGCCCCAGACCGTTAGTTCGTTAGTTAGGGAAGGCTTAGTTTATAGCACCACCTTGAGGTGAACTGGTCAGCCTCTAGTAGCGTAGCACAACAATTTGGAAATCCATGGGTTTCCCCAGGAAAAGAATCTACATTTCTGGCGGGTTTTCCCCTAGGGTAACTGGGTCATGTCCCCAATGGGTTGCAACCATGGCCCGTCTACGGGATCTACAAACAACTTTGGATACTGCCTGGTAACCATCTAACCTGGCAGGCTGGGAATTCCACCTTGTTGAAGGGAATAAAATCATTTGAATATGAATGCTTCCACTGCCAGGTCCAAAAGGGCCTCAAGAATGAGATTGCCACGTTATGTCGTATACATGTTGAGAGACTGACAAGAATGTCATGGAAGGTAAAGATATAAGTTTATCCCGTCGGCTATGAACAAATAAGCAAACCCGCCACTACAATGGGGATTTCTGATATCATGTCCTGCAAAGTTGGCGCTCAAAATATGGTAGATGCAATCGATGTAATGTCGTTAAAACAATAATAAACAATCCCATTGTTGATTGTTGATGGTTTATACCACCCATTTATGGTGAAGGTGGGACGGTGTATTATTGCTTCAACCACATGAAAGGGGATAAATGACCATCTGACCATACTATTTTCCATCAAAAACTTCGAAGAAAAAACTGGGGGGGGAATCACCACTCTTGAACCACCGTTCACGACTTTCAGTGACACATTTCCTCATACCATATCATACACAGGAGATCACAATAGTTACGCTGGCCATTACGGAAAACAGCACCCACCAACTCTTTGCGTTTCACCAACCCATCGGAATTCAGAAAACGGTGGGGACTCCAAACGTGGCCCCGGCCCGTTGGGGAAGTCCCAAGTCCCCCGCCTCATCTGCGTAGAAGGATATGGCGTTCTGGTAGATCAATCTTTCCAGACTGGGCGCCTCCGGTGGACCCCTGGAAATCATCATCGAAATCAATAGGAAGTGATCGATCCAAAGACTCGGCCATGGCTTCTTTGTTCGCAAAATAGCTACTTTGTTTTAAGAATAGGGTAGTGCTGCTAAAAAACTTTATGATTAGCCGCTTAGCCCATTACGAATGACGAATTAAAGCATTTTACGCCACATTAAGCCGACTAAATTCACATTTTTGGTCACTATAGCATCATAAAACCACATTAAATCTCTACTTGTTGATGGTTAAACCGTTAAACCCCATTAAAGTCCATGAAATCCCAGTAACATCAAATTTTACTGCTTCAAATTAAACCACAGTAAAACACATGTTTTCCGTAGTAAACCATATTAATCATCATTAAACCATATTCAATGACCGTTTCAGAAAGCTAGATTGGAGGTACCAACCATATATAACGCCTATGTAAGGGCTACGTAAGGAAATATCAGAATATCCACACTAAACATGGCCAAAAATATGGTACAGTAGCTCCATTTTAGGGTCTGAAATTCCCACGGACACCATGTCTTTATTAACATCCCAATCATATCCAATTATCAGACACATGGTAAAGCCACACTAAACTACCATAATAATAATCATTTAAATTTCATAAACAATCCCTATTTCTTGATGGCCGAATCCAATCTACATCACCAAAAGAATATGAAACGAGATGAACACACATATAATCCCATCTAAACATATAATTAAACCATATTAAACCAAATGATACCGCCGTAAGTTTCATCCCCGCCTTGGCTTTCAGGTCTTCCAGACCCATGGCCATCACCAGCCCGCCGGCACCCTCGTGCAAGCTGCGGGTGGCTGCCTGGCGGCCAACATGACAGCAAACATGTGGAAGATTTACCCAGGGTTTAGTGGAAATTGAATGGAATCAGCATCAACTATAAGATCAATTTACGTCCGACTATTGGAAAATCATGGGAAAACTATGGGAAACTGGCGGAAAACTGTTGGAGAACTATGTAAAACTGTGGGAACATATGAGAAAATTATAAGAAATATGGGAAACCACCATGGGGAAACCATGTGAATCCATGGGGAAACCATGGGAATCCATGGGGAAACCATGGGAATCCATGGGGAAACCATGGGAATGCATGGGGAAACCATGGGAATCCATGCAGGAAAATGTGGACTCAGGTTTTTTCTTCTATGGAAAATGGAGGATGCCATAGCCAACTAAAATGTATATGTAACTGAACTATGAAACCTTCGTGCATAATGGGATATGATGGGGATATAAGTGGGAAACATGATCCTGTGGTAATTCACCAGGTTGCGGAGTGGAAGCCATGGCTCATTTTGTTCGATGGTTAACCTGCTCTCTCTCTCTCTCTCTCTCCCTCTCTCTCTCTCTCTGTGATTTTCCACGGTTATCTTAAATTAACGGAATGTATCTATCTAGTAACTCAAAGTTGTTTGTGCATTTCGAGGAAACTGGATTCCTCATTCAACATGGTTTCATAGTTTTAAGATATTCACAATTCGTTCAATACGGTCTTAATATGATAATTACTTATATAATATGAGACTTCATGCAATTCTCTAAAAAACATACAAGCTAAACACACATATTAACAACACTGGATTTGAGCTGAAATTGAGGATATTCACTATTAATAATGCCACTTATTACAACGTGGGTGGGGCCACCAGTCCTTAGCCAAATTAATTTAGTTCACTATTTTAAGGATGGTTTATGGTAGTAATATCGAACCAGCTACTTGGGTTTATTAACCAACTTATACCATGTGCTTATTTGACATAGCTATGAACAAATGATCGGTTCATAGGTGATAAAGAGCAAAAACACATGATTGACCTGATTTTACCTATTAAAAATGATGATTTTGTGATGATTTTCCAGTTCGCTATGATAACCAAAGAGTCATACCACTGGCCGAAGGATCCGGAAGGATCTCCTGCGGTCGCCTCCGGGTCGGCGCTTTTGGGGTGGAGCACCACGAAAAGCACCAGGCGCAAGTCCCGCTCCTGGCCAGGCCCCTGGGATCCAAAGGAAAGGCCCTGGGTCCGATGAAACTTCATGGGTTTAATGCGGTTTATTGAATCATTGTTCAATTTGCATTTCATGTCAATGTTTGATATTTCTTGTGTTTTGTTCATAAAGATTCATATCATACTATAGCATACTATATAGTATAATCAATCCGTTATAAAAATTGGTAAATAACAATGATTCCATGAAAAATCCCAACAAATCCCATAATTTCCGTAGATGTGATTCATTAAATCCTAATAATCCCATAATAATCCCATAATTAAATCCCAACAATTTCCTATGGATGTGACTCATTTTCCCTCGCCTTTTTGGTTTTCTCGTAGGTCTCCATCCGTCACCTCTGACCTGCGCCGGCGACCCTGGGACCCTGTCCTTTGCCTGTCGCCGCGCGTGCTGCAAATAGTGCAAGGCTTGAGACTCTTCCTGCAGGATTCGTTGGGATTTCATGGGATTTAGCCAACCATGATTGCCTGGGATTTATTTCGGAATATCATGGGATATAATGGAATCATTTGGGATCTCATGGGATTGTGGTTATAACTGTGGTCTATTATATTATTTTACCGTTGTTTATTGACCAATAACAAAAAATATAATATAGCATGACAGTATCACCCTGTTTTCCTTTGCGTTGGTTGAATGGCGTGTTGACTGGGAAATCCACGAAATGGGGCTATGGGAAATGGCGATGAATTAGCACCAAAAATTGGGACTTGACAAATTTGGAGATTGCACCAGCCAAAAATGCCTGGTTCTACCATGAACATGGTTTCAAGCTGATGAAATATCATGAAAAATTGCGGCGCAATGGAATAGAATAGGGATACGATGATGGTTCGACGATCCCAGACATGGTTGAAGGGAAAATCTGCAGGAACCCCCTACATTTGATGACGAAACCTTTGATTTCCTCCGGATGCTCCCTTAAACCAATGTATTAAAACTAACAAATTTTGGCATTACAAACTAACTGAACTAACTAACCAAACAAATGCATTAGGCCGCCTCAAGAATATGATGGGAATCCATCAGATGTTGCACATTAGGACATGGTCCCACCATATACTGATTGGACCTTGTATAATTTACAAAAGAACACACACACATATATATATATATTACGTATATAGATATGTATTACGTATATATATATATATATGTCTTGCCAAGCCCGTGTTTGGCTTAAGACTGGTGGGGGGGGGGGG
>Ga0126342_10010857_pt1 | contig 16300 bp, 19 predicted proteins | sample Cyp1metagenome_FD_92528 | JGI IMG/M metagenome (GOLD analysis project Ga0126342, IMG submission 92528) | Coral microbial communities from Lord Howe Island, Old Settlement Bay, Australia - Cyphastrea 1 metagenome | ecosystem: Host-associated > Invertebrates > Cnidaria > Coral ... | reverse complement strand
GGTGCCAGCCTAAAGTGGCAGGAGAACCCCTGGAATGAATTTCAAAAGGCCTATAAGGGAAAGGGCCTCAATTCTACAATTTTGTCCAGGCTGTACAAGAGCCATAAGGACCGATGACTTTAGGTGCCTTGAGCCTACAAGGTGTTTTGGTGAGAGCTTTTTCCTCCTGGGTTTTTGCCATGAAGGCAAAAAGGGGGAGCTCGTGTAGCTAAGAACCTTCGACCATACATGAACCATTTGTAGGCATCTTTTGATCGAGAAAAGGCCGTATTGTGCCTTGGGATTTCCGAGTATATATATATATATGCCCTACCAAAAAAAGAACAATGCTGATGGAATGATGTAGTTATGGACATACACGTATATATATATATATATGGATATATATATATATATATATATGGATATATATATACACCTCGAAATTCATACTCCAATATATTTTGGTCGTTTGTGTCGCTACTATTTTGTTTGGTCGGTTCTTCGAAAACCAGGCGTTTCACAAAAAACACATACGAACTTGATAGGAAAATAGGCGATGCGTCTGGCCTTCCATTGGTTCTACCTCAAATCCAGGTCACTCCTGTTTTTACGTGGGTGCGATTTCTAACTGCTATACTGTCTACCTGATAATTTCGATGCCTTGAAAAAAATACTACGGAACTAGCTACTTGTAAACACAAACCAAAAACCATTTTTTCTGGATTTGCGGGCGTTTGCGGGTTTTTGCGAGTGTTTTGCGAATTTTTGCGGGATGTTTGCGGGGCGTTTTGGTCGGGTTTTTGTGTTTTTGCAGATTCTATGCGAAAGTGCTTTTAACAGAAAAAGTAGGCGGGGTTGCGGAGTCAGACCTGAATATCAAACTCCAATGCGCTACCCTGGCAGCCTCAAAAATTGCTACTTCCATGCACGGGAGACGGGAGGAAAATATGATGAAACATTCAAAATTATCCAATTTCAATGGTTTTTGGGCGTTTCAATTTTTGATGACGATCCCAAAAAAACCTAGGCGGTTGAATATTAGTTCCGGAAGGTGCACTACCCTTTGTGTGTTGGGAATCTCCATCAAAAGGATTACTCCTGTGATTTTATCATAAATTTAAATTCGAGTAACTCATGTGAGTATGGGTCAGAATTTCATCTTTGGCTATATATATATATGTGTGTGTGTGTTGCTGGTATGTTTCATTTTGTGGGACATATGCATTACCAGTTACTCATTGGGAAAACACCCCAGGAGCTGCTAGGCATTTTGGACATCGAAACCTCCGACAGCTACGCGGGGAGGAAGTGACGGTTTCATGACGCCGAGCAAGGCCAAGCAAGGCTTCGCAGTGCGCCAGGGACGAGCCAAAAAAATGGGACGTCGTGGACCAAACCCAGCGGCACTTTTGGATCATTTGTTCCAGCATTTTTTCAAGCAAATTCAGGATGAAACCAATATGGATTAGAAGATCATGGGGGTATCATTGAGAACGGGGATAACACTAAGAGTATGGAACAACTTCACCATTGACACGTCTGACACCACTGAAAACGGTGGTTTAGTGTGTGAATTAGTGCGGTTTGGGGCTGGAACTGTTGATTTTGCAGGTCCATACTGTGGGCATGGAGGGGATGGGGATACTGGTGATTGTATACGACTCCTTAGGTTCGTTTGATGAAAGTTGCGAGCCATCACTTCGCAGGAAAGGGTCCTGTTGCATCCACATCATCCAAATTTGGACATATTACAAGCTACCTTGGCCCCGGTATTTATGACTTTCGTATGCTGTCGGACTGGCTTTGCGTGGCAGGAGCAAGTGGATAGGATTTGTGTGGTGAGCAACAAATTGCCAGATGGAGTTTGCATTAACGGATCATTAGCGGATCATTCCAGATGGAGTTGGCATTCGTAGATGGAATCCAAAACTGTTTGCTCAAGGGGAAGAAGAACACAATAGAAAATTATGAACCATCAACCAACCATCAAGCTGCAAACATGCGGAGAAAGAAAAATTGCTTGGACAGACCCTTGGGCTTGCTCGGAGGTATCCTCTTGTTTGATGCAGAAAAAAAACATGTTTCTTACTTCCTTGACATTGCATCTTGCTTTCGAGCTGCGGCCCTCCGTCATTGTGTGAAGATTGCCTATGCCTACCATCATTCCCTTGAGAGGTGATGCCAGAAGTCGTAGCTTGTGAATGGCTCAAGACTTCTTGTCAGCTGGCAATGTTAATTAGGGCTCAGCGGTTTCCCAATTCATCCATTTGATTTTTGATGATTGGTTTCTAGCCCTTGAGCATCTGGCTGCATTTCGCAATTTTTTTGACCCCTACGATTGTATGATCTTACAAGTTTTCTGGGTTTCCATTTCAAAAAACCTAAACAGCCAAAAACAGCCAATAAAAGTTGGATGGTCAATCCTGACGTTGATCAAAATCTGTGGTCTCAAATTGAACCCCCCCGACAAGTAGAGCTTTTTAAAGTCTAATGGGAAAACACATATCTACCAGTAGTACCGCGCAATACACTGGCGGAAGTTTCAAAAATAGTTTCAAAACCTATATAGGAGAGGTTCATTGCTGTGAATCACGGATGGCAGAGCGAATCCACTGATGGACCGAAAGGTAGTTGGAGTTGTGTTTTCTGGAGTGGTTGCAATGGTTGCGGTGGTCACCTCACCACAACTGCTGGATGTAGTGTGGTGTAGTGCAGTTGTAGTTGTAGTTGTAGTTACATTGCAGTTGACTATCTAGCTATCTGTCTATCTGCAAGCTAGAAAACGAAACAAGTCTGCGAGACTTCCTCAATTTTTGAACTTGACAACATCAAAAACGAAACAATTCTGCCAGACTTCCTCAGTTTTCGAAGTTGACAACATCGAAAACGAAACAATTCTTAGAGATTTCCTTCAAAAACGGAAAGTTGAGTGCAGAGCTGACGGCCTCGTACCAATGCGTTTTGCGATTTTTGCACTCCACCTGTCTAAAGTACTGCGCCTGCCACGAAAAAGTGATGCCAGGTCATATGAAGTGCTGCACCCGTCACGCAAAATCATCTTTCCAAAACTGAAGATCTGATGCTCCAAAATGCAACCTTTCTCACGAAATCAGCGCCCTGAACTCCTAACATCTCTAATGAACATGTCTCTTGTTCTGCGCCTGTCACGCGAAATGCATCTTTGCAGATCCTCTTGAAATGTCCCACGCCTGCCATCATTTGTGGAAATGCTACAAAATCTTCACGTTTTGCTCACTTTTAGTAAGGTGTGGAACCACACCTGAACCTTCAAAAGTGGTCCGAGCATGTGATGATTATAACCTTTTGACTTGGAAAAGTGCTTCGCGCCAAAATGACGTGCACTTTTTCAACATCTCAACTTCCGAACGTGCTCCGAACCTGGAATGCTTTGCAGATTTTGACTTCCAAATCTCCTTCGCGCCACAACGGCATACACTTTTTTGACATCTCAACTTCCAAAAGTGCTCCGACCCTGGTGTGCTTGTACATTTTGACTTGGAAATTTGCGTCGCGCCACACGGCTTGTACTTTTTCGACATTGCCACTTCCAAAAGTGGTCTGAGACCGTCAGTTTTTTACACTTTTGACTTCGAAATGTGCTTCGCGCCACAACGGCGTGCAACTTTTCATCTCTCATCTGGCCAGATGGCTCCCGCCGCTTTAGTGAGCCTACTTTTCAACCCTCCGGAGCCACAAATCAGTGGAAAAACGGAGTGAAGCGTGACTTTTTTTACCTTTTCGCGCGCCTGCATTTTCTTTGCGCTGTCTCTTTCTCTTCTCTGATCTTCTTTCTTCTTCTCTTCTCCTCTCTGGCTCTTCCCCCCTATGCTTTTCCATCTTTCCATCTTGTCTGAAGTTTGACTTCTAAACTTCCTTCGATAAACAATGGGCTTTCATGGATTTTCCATTGCCATTGTAGATTACCGGAAGCTAACTTTTTATCCATCCCCCTTTGGTTGCCCTCTCTGGCGCCATGAGCGAGCTGACGCCCAAACCGACTGGGCCCTTGAACTATGAAGAAATTCGCTTGGCCCGAGAGTTGCCGGTTGATCCATAGGCACTTGTTTTTTTAACCTGATTTCCATCAATGTTGAGGATATGGGCCGGCATGGCATGGGTCAAAATTTAAGACACAGAAAACTGAACAAAAGACAAACAATTTTTGATAGCCAATTTGATCCCGTAAATCTCCATTTGGCCTTTCCATAATATCTTGTTTAGTTTTTATATACCCATCCATTTGGACCCTCTTTTCGTGAGCCATTATGATGACTTCGCTGGTTGAGCCCTCATCCTTGGTTATTGGCGGTACCGAGGTTGTTGCTTCGCGCCCTGAGTCATGGACAGATGGAGATTTGGACCCCGATCGTTGAAGAACTTGGGAAGAACCAGGGCCCAGCCTCGCAGACGTCGCAGGCGTCCAAGGCGGAATGGATCCCAAGAGCTCCATGTTGTGAGTTTAAGATCATGAAGTCATTTTGTTTAGCTGATTTCATTTCATGATTTGGAATACCAGTTTGATCTTTTGATTTAAGTTGCAATGCCAGGTAACCAAATATTAATTCAATGTTGATGATCATTTTACGCATGTTCACGGCTTATTGTGTGTTTGAGTGTTTGATGTGTTTGTTAATCTGACTCTCATCACCTGGCCCAGGTTGTGTGTGGGAAGCTGGAGACAGGCACTTTGCGTGGGAGCCGAAAACGAAAATTTGAGCCGCTTGGTTGTCCCCTTCAAACCTGCACAAGACCCAGGAAGATAATTCCCCACGTGCCTGGTGAGAGTCCGTAGATTTTATCAGAGTTGGACCTCATCCGCGAGCTCCAGGTCTTAGTGGGCACTGCCGGATCTCAGTGGGCACTGCCGGACTTCAACTGCGAGCTCCAGATCTCAGTGGGCACTGCCGGACCTCAACCGCGAGCTCCAGATCTCGGCACTGCCAGACCACAACCGCGAGCTCGAGATCTCAGTGGGCACTGCCGGGCGCCAGATCTCAGTGGGCAGTGCCCATGCCAGAGAGAATGTCAGAATAGATGCCAGGTAGACTGCCAGAAATAATGCCAGAATGAATGCCAGAAAGAATGCCATAATGAATGCCAGAATGAATGCCAGAAAGAATGCCAGAATGAATGCCAGAATGAATGCCAGAATGATTGCCAGAAAGAATGCCAGAAAGAATGCCAGAAAGACTAAAGAATGCCAGAATGAATGCCAGATATATAAAATTGCAGAAAAGAATGGTGTCAGAATAGATGCCAGATAGAATGCCAGAAAAGGTGCCAGAAAGAATGTTAGAATAGATGCCAGATAGAATATCAGGAAGAATGCCAAATAGAATGCCAGAGAAAATGTCAGAATAGATGCCAGAAAGGATGCCAGATAGGATGTCAGAATAGATGCCAGATAGAATGCCAGGGAAAGAATGTCAGAATAGAATGTTAGATAGAATGCCTGAATAGAATGTCAGAAAATATATGCCATATGTGTATACTAGATGAGAGGCCGAGAACTATGACAAACAATTGCCACAGTGGGGATCACTCGAAGTAAAGTAATCTTCCAGGATTTTCAACATTTTTCACTTCAGAAATTCCAATTTCAGTGCCGCAAAAGCCACGTTGTTACAGATTTAGCCCAAGGTTTGGCTCCCACAACCTGCAGATCCAAGGAAAACAGTGGCTGCTGCAGAGGCAAGTCGAAAAGACAAGGTTTTACTCTGGAGGAAGTTCGCTCGCGGGAAAGGAGGCTGAGCTTCACTTCAGCTGAGATTGGTTGTTGGATGTGTTGGGCGGGTGTACCCCAAGACTTCCCAAGTCTTCAGCCCTGAAAACGCCCGTGCAGCTGGGTACTGGCGCATCATGAAGTTATAATATGAACAATGAACCAATACCTCAATTTTGAACTGGATTGATTGTTCTTCCGCGGACAGACCATACTATTACTAGTGTATATGCAGTTCATTTATGGGATATGAACAGCTAGGGCTCCAGGTTTCAGACCTGTGGCATAGTCAAAGCAGGACAAAACATTGTTCCATAAGTTCGCATTAATCCCAGAACCAATGCCCCGTGACTTGGGATTCCCATGGTATGACCAGGGGGTCTCTCATGTAGCTTGACCTCAGGAAAGCAGGCCTGGCCCAAGGTTCACCGCGTGAACTTCGCACAGCTCAAGGGGTGGCTGAAGGCGCGCCGTCTGTTCGACTGCTTTGCCTTGCGGCGGTTGAAGCGATGCTTGGCGGCCACCAGAGATGGGATGATGTGGGTAAGTGGATGGTTCAACACTTTGAATTTTCAAGAATATCTTGTAGAATTGTGGTTGTGACTACACCCAACTCGAGAAGTTTTGCTTGTGAAAAGGAGCAGCTTCCCTTGAGGGTGGTAGCACCGTAATATTTGCTGCTTGGGAATTACTCCTGGAATTACATGTGAGCATCGGTTCTCCATTTCCTTTTCGGGAAAATCATGTATGGAAGTGACTCGGGGTATCTCATTTACGCACCGATGGGGAATTGAACCAGCAATTATGAGATATAACGAGACCCCGATATCACAGACGGCCGTGTTGCATAGAGAGAGTCATGTTGGAACTTTCATCACGTATCTGCATCAGGTTGTATGAGAAGCTTAGAATCGCGTCCGCAGGGTGCTTGAGACAATCAAGAACGAACCAACGAACCATCGTCTTTTTACCGTAGATTTCCCCAGGCTTTCAGCAATACTCTTTGAGCAACAGGCACAGCAACTTCAAGATTTGCACGGGTGTTTTCTTGAGATAATTTGCCTCCAGACATCTCCAGACCCATAGGATCCCATCACGACGTGTGCCACGCTGCAGGAACGGATTTTGCAGATATGCGCTTGTCTCTCGCTGCTGGGGTCCGGATCCTTTGGGGAAGCTACAGAAATGTGACAGCACCAGTGAGTGCTGAGACATCTGGGTGGCTACCTGCATATCATGGCACTTGGTTCTATGGACTCTGGAGCATCCTTCATCATGGTATTTTCCTGGAATCCACCAATGAGGGCAGAGGCCGCATCGGATGGTTTGGGAGGTTGTGTGGTGCCAATGCTGGGATCCCCAACTTGTTGGCAGCTGTTATCTCAGAGTAGTCCGCTTCTCCCAACGTCAAATCCAGCCAAATGAAACTTTAAATGATATGATAATTGTGATCACTAGACACCTGACACCTCTGGGTAAACGAAAATGAGGCCATCACAAGGCCACTATAGAAATGGACGACCTTTTCAGGTCGTACTGTTTTTGTAATTCCGCCGGATTATGCCAGATTTAATTTTGTACTGTTTGCCAGATTAACCCGACCTGATGTAAATTGCAGTTACTAATATAAAATAAATATTACGCCGGCAAGAGCCCCCAAACAGTGTGGGGGTAGGAAGTCAACGTACCAGATACAAGCAGCAGTAGCTATGGAACAGTAACAGGTCAGGCTAGACATTGTCATAACTGCTGCAGCAGGAACTTGTTTTGCACAAGAAGCAACGCTACGTATGTCTACTCATCAGAACCCCATACCAGATCCTCATACCAGGACATCTAAGATAATTTCAAAAGATCGTGAAGGAAGAACCATCTACATAGAGGATCTTGCCTGGAAGATTTTCGTGCAAGAACTTCTGCTGAGCACCCCAGAAGAACTTTCATGCAAACACCAATGTGGAGCATCTCCAGGATCTCAATGAAAGGACCTCTTGAGGAGGATTTAACAGGACCTCTTCAAGATCTTCTCGCAAGGACATGTACGAGAACATGCAAAGGTTACACTAGGCTCTCCACAAGATCTTCTCACAAGGACCTGTACAAGATCATGCATTGCAAAGACCTCTTAGAGGATTTCATCACGATCTCTACAAGATCTTCTCACAAGAAATTGTAAAGACCGTGGCCAATTTCTTCATGCCATGATCCCTAAGAGAATTTCACAAGATCGTCATACAAGGACCTGCTGCTGCTATTGGTACAAGAACCTGCCAAGAGCCTCCCGGGCCTCCCAGAAGAGCTTTCATACAAGCACCTCTAATACATGGCATCTGCAAGATCTTCATGTAAGGACCTCTTAGAGAGGATTTCATCAGGATCTCAGCAAGATCTTCTGCTGAGGACCTGTACAAGATCATGCAAGGACCTCTTAGGGAGGATTTCAACAGGATCTCCAGAAGATCTTCTCATAATCAAGTACTTGTGCAAGATCACGCGAGGACCTCTTAGAGGATGCCAGCAGACATGCTACAGACCAGATGGAGCACCCTGATCGCGCCGCCCATTTTGTGCCAGCTTGCGCAGTCGAAATGGACATGGACTTCGCACACGGGACTGTTTACGCGAGAAATTACAATGAAAATGCCGCAAACCATGACCGCGGGGTTCATCTTGTGCGAGCCTGCGCAGTCGAAATGCACATGGACATCTCACAAGGACACTTTTACGCGAGAATTTGCAGTGAAAAAACGCAGAACAGATGGAGCACCCTGATCTAACCCCGGCCCTTTAGCTCCTACCACCATAAGAACCCCTCAGTGGACACATTGTTTGGGGAAAATTGCCAGTTGTTGTATTTGGTAATTACGGGGATGACGGCGTGATGAATCTACAGTAATCACGGAGTTCCTTTGAATTTCATCACCATTTCCCCAAGACTTCCATCAGGTCATGAATTCTGGGCGCCGGGCGTCTACGTCACACGGCGCTTTGAGACGGCTAGGGAATACGCGCGGCCGCATCAGCTCTTTTCGGACGGGACCTTCTACCGCTGCGTCGTGAAGGCGGAGCGGAGCGAATGTCCGGTGAGTTGTTCGCAAGAGTTTGGCATGAGTGTGCCACCATTACTGGAGGATTTTATTGGTTTTGAGATGTTTTGGGTTTTGAAAACTGGTGATTTACGGAGAACAATTTAGGATGTTTAACATGGATTCCAAGACCAATAAATTCAATATTATCGACCATCAAAAACTGGGACTTATTGTACCTTGTCTTCGGAACCAGCGTCTTCAGGGACCTCATCCTCTGTTCCGGCATCAGGGGTAGGAAACCAACCACCGACACAGACGTAAATTGCCCAAAAAAGGATATGGAAATCCACGGTCAAAACGATCTACATGGCAGGTTTTCCATATCCATTTCGTTGGAGGGTAGTCCAGAAGATGTCGTGGTTTTGTCCCAAATATCAGGGTAAACATCTTAATATAATACCGTACCTCCAACATGTATACACGATTCCCCCATGAATTTAGAACCCCCAAATCCCATGGTTTGTCATCATATACCACCACTGGGGCATACCTGATTTTAAGACACATCCAAATATGAAGGTTTCCTGAGTGAAGATGAGGTGCCTCCCCTGATATTTCAATATCTGCGAGTCATTGAATATGTTTTGCAGAAAGCTGACTCCATCAGAGGTTTTCCGAATTGAGTTGTGCGCAATTCGCGAATGTCATAATGTATAGCTACTCCTGGTGGGTATACAGTAGATATATCTGTGGCAGGTGTGCCACCTCCTTTCCAAAATTAGACACGTAGGAATTTCTCCACGGCATTGTTGCCACCCTTTTTCAACCCAGGGAGCTCCAGGGAGGCCTTTAGATGATGTTTTTTTCTGTGATCCTCTCGTTTTTGGGCAGGTTCGGTATAACCCTCAAGAAGTGCGGAAACAAAGATCCAAGGGTGGAGATCAGGTGAGTGGGATATGCGGTTGTGGGTGCACTTGGGATTGTTTGTAGCGCTGCTTGTGGAAAATCCAAAGGATCCAAAAAGGAAGCACCAGGTACAACGGAAGGAAGGCGTGTTCATGGATCATCTTGGTGGTTTTTTCTTGGCTGGGCATCTCCACGTATCCCAACCCTGTTTGCAACTTCGTTAAGTGTATGCCTAGAGCTAGAATTGGCCTTCCTTAAGGCAGAGATCAAATGATATGAATTTGGGTCCAGCCGTTGCCCGTTGAGGTGGTGGTTCCAAGTTGCGCAGTGGTCATTGAAGGAGTCTTCTTCTGCGCGAACGATCCCCCAACGAAAGGGGAGGAACGCTTTGAAGATTGGCAAGATGCACCTTGACCTTTTGCAACGTCGCTGAGGGACTGGAGTTTTCATGAGATGTCTATGGTTACTTTATGTGACAATCTGAACTCACATATTGGACACCTCCGTTTGTAGATTGATATTTCAATTCCCTGGTGAAATGGTGACTTCCATTGCTAGGTGAAATAAAAAAGCAATGGCGTTTGTCGCGATCCTCAGCCAACCGTGGCCAAGGAATTGGAAGTGATTCCATATGGTATTGTTTCTTGGCTGACTGTTTTCCACTCATTCGGCTTTTGGCGTTTTATGACTGGTGCAGGTTAGAGGGTTTGTTGGATGATGAGGTTCTGGGAATCCGGGAAACATTGTGCTGTTGATTTGGCGTTTCTTGAAAGGCAGTGGAATCGTTGGACAAATTGTGGGACTGGTGACTGACACGAGACTTGTAAGTGGAAATGTGTGAAATCCACTCTGTTCGATCCGGCATTTACATAACATATCGAACCCAAAGAGGAGCTGATTCAGCCAATCAGAATCAGCGTGATGACCTGCTGCTGCGCATCTTGATTCCCCAACGAACCACCATGAATGCCATGTCAGCCAGGGATGACTTGTGTTCGTGAGCCAGTTCATGCATCGGATGTGCCAACCAACTCAGTTGAGCCGCGAAGCATTTCCAACATATTTATAAACAAAACACATTTAGAAATTGCAAAAACTTGGGATGTCTCGGGATTTCTCTGCCAAAATGTCCAAAGTTTCAGCAGGGCTGGAAGAAAATCCCTTCAGGAAAGGTTCGGCATTGATGAGAAGATCGAATTGGAGAGAGATTGCGCCGGGCAGAAAGACGATGAACTGCAGGAAGAACGCAGGGGCACAGCTGATGCTCGGACAGTTGGGGATAAGAAACAAACTGGGGATGTAGCTTCAAGGAAATCATGTCAAGAGTTTGATTTTTATCATTTTGTTCTGAATTCGGTCTTCGTTTACGATTTGCACCAGCAGTATAGAAATAGGATGGCTACTTATTTTTTTTTTTGGGGGGGGGCAGGTATTGTTTTTTTTGGGGGTCCTGGTTCTCTGCTTTGATTGCTTCTCTGCTTTTCCTGCTACTCAGTTTTTCTGCTTTTCTGCTTTTTGCTCTTTCTGCTTTTTGTTTTTTCTGCTTCTTTGCTTTTCCTGCTTCTCTGTTTTTCTGCTTCTCTGCTTTTCCTGCTTCTCTGCTTTTCTGGTTTTTGTTTTTCCTGTTTCTCTGCTTTTCCTGCTTCTCTGCTTCTGTGCCTTTCTACTTCTACTATTCTACTTGTTTTTTCTTCGGTCATGTGACAGTTTTTGCTGCTCTACTTCCTGCTCCTATGCTTCTCTGCTTCCTGTCTTTGCTGTCTCTGTGTTTTTCATTTTCTTTTGCTTTATTCTCTCCTGTTTGTATCCCAAATGAAATCCTACAGAGACCCTAGGTGAAACCCAAAGAAACCGTAAAGGAATCCTGATAAGAAATCCGGTTAAAAAACACTACATGAAACCCTAAATGAACCCAAAAGAAACCATAAATTAACCAAAAAAAACATTAAATGAAACCCTAAGTGACACCGTAAAGAAACCCTAAACAACACCCTAAAGAAACCCTAAACGACACTCTTTAAAGAAACCCTAAACCCTAAATGAAACCCAAAAAAAAACCTAAATGAAGACCTAAAGAGACCCAAAAAAGAAACCCTAAATGACACTCTAAAGAAACCGTAAACCTCAAATGAAACCCTAAAAAAAAACTAAATGAAGACCTAAAGAGACTCAAAAAAGAAACCCTAAACAACACTATAAAGAAACCCTAAAACCTACATGGAACCTTCAAGAAACCCTACATGAAACCCTAAATGAAACCCAAAAGAAAACCTAAAGAAAGCCACTTGAACGTTTGGAAATCGTAAATGAATCCCTCTATATAAATGAAACTCTAAGGAAACTAAGTGAAACACTAAATGAACCCTAAAGAAACCATAAATGAAACCCTAAAAAAAATCCTAAAGAAACCTTAAACGAAACCCTATATAAATGAAACCCTAACGGCCCTGACGAAACCCTCAAGAAACCCACATGAACGTTTGAAGTACCAAAATGTAGCAAATACGATGCAATTGAGAGGTTGGAGTGCCAACATGTGGCAAATCCCATGCAAAATGGAAGGCAAACATGGCCAAATGTAGCAAATACCATGCAAAATTCAACGTGACCATGCCATAATGTAGCAAATACCATGCGACAGGTTCTAGTTCCATTGTTTGCAAATACAAGGCAAATGGTACCAGGAAAGAAAACCCCCAAAAAAAAGCAGAATTGCTGGATACATATAAAACAAAAACTATTCTGCACCCGTAATATCTAGAACATATACAGTCTTAGCAGAACAATTAAACTGAATCAAGACTTGGAAACGTTGCAGCTCATAGACCATGTCAGGACCACACGTCGGGGACGCGCCTCTTAAGTCGGGGAATTTATTGTCCGAGCTGGAAACAAAGCTTGAACCACAAGCCTTGTGTATTCCGTTTCAAGCACCGTTATTTTGAATCCGAAACCACTTGATAGAATTAGGTTGTTTTCATTTGTTGGACCATGTTGGACCTTACCTGGGGATGGAACGGTGCTTAAAGGATGGTTGAATAAGTTGCATGCCGAGACTCACAACTTGAAACTCCAATGGAAACCACATGACTTTGTACACCTCTTGGCGCGGGTCAGTTCCTCCATGTTCCTCCTGTTCCAGGCCCAGACTTCACCAGAGAAACTTCTTTCTGCCGACCTGCCGTGTCAGCCGAAGCGCCGTGCGCGACGCGCGCGACGTGCGCAACGTCGTGCCGGAGGTGGAACAGGGGACGTTGGGTGAGCAGTGGCTGGATGTGGGGAGTGGCAACTGCGGTGGCGAAGCACCATTTGTGGAGTCGTGGGAGGAGACCTCCTCCATCCGATGTCACTAAACCTTCCCCGTGTATCGTATGGCGATAGTGACTGCCTGGGATTTGATGGCAGTGACACCTGAAAGCAGAGCAGGCCCGTGATGGTCATATGGATCCCATGCATAGCTCACACGGCTGATCTGCTTCGCTGAGAAAGGGACGGGGATTTCGGCTGGGAAGGGATCGAGCGAATCGAGCCGTTGCAATCGTTAGATTGTCTGCCAGGACAACCCCGGCACCAAGATCATTCGGCAATCTATGGGTTCCAGGATCAAACATCCCAGCTCAGACCCTCTTAGACCACATGGACCATAGACCATATCAGACCCCCCTCTACTTGACATGATTTTTATAGGATGGTGTGGCCAAAACATGAGTGTCTCTCTAAATGTGTACCGCCCAAGCCATGGAATTCCTTTCAGAACAGACCATTTGGGGAGGAATTATTGTAGATGTTGGGTTTCACTACCCTAAATGGATGAAATGGGAGGCACCGGGCACCGTGCCCGAGGTAGAAGAATACCCCCAGTGGTCCCAGTGGTCTGAGCTGCTACATTTGACTCGGCTTGTGGTTCCAAAAGGGAGACGTTGCTGGGGACTCTGTGTTGAGTGGTTAAGTCAAAAGTTCGTGATATGGATCGAATCGCTTGCTTGGATGGAAATGGATGGAAATGGTACTTCATGGCGGTTGGTGTTTTCAGAACAGGGAGAAAACAACATAGTCAAAGTGCAGGAAAGCTTGGATAGTTCATGAGTGGCCTCTCATCTTGTTTCTGGCTTTTGGGGTGATTGACAGCGCTTTCCAGCTTGTAGCGCCCTCTTAGCCGCCATCTTTTTTCAAAGACCCAAAAGCCCGTGGATAACTGGCTCTCACATGCTCCAACAACTTGGTCAGTAAGGACCGTACCTTTTGCTCTTTGAAGCCTTATAAGACATCAATTTTTTGATTTGGTTTGCTATAACCATGACCCATGTTTGATTCATTTTGTGGATCCGTTGGCACCCTGTTGAGCATCCCAAATGTAACAGAATTCTTGGAAGTTGTAACAATGGGCCCCTGCCAGTGATGGGCCCAGTTCTGGGCCGGCTAGTTGTAACCCATCAAGGGGGGAACTGATAGGGTCTCATCACTGTGGGAAACAAGACTGGAACACAACTATTTGTGTGTTTCTCAAAAGTGGAATACCTATTACTTACTATCGAACCTGATAAAACAAAATGCATGACTGGTTGGTGGTTTGCAACATTTTTTATTTTCCATAATATATGGGATAATCCTTCCCATTAATATTTTTCAAGATGGTTAAAACCACCAACCAGATGATGTTGGGTTCCCCCATTTTAAGAAAGCCCCATTGCGGTGCAGGCTTGGTTACCCAGATCAGCGCCATGGCACGCTGTCTGGAGGTGTCGCGGGCTTAGGGCACGGTCATGGTCTACAAGATGGCATTGGACCTTCGAAAGAAGCAACTACTGTAACATCTATTTGGGGGAAACACCCTTTTGACGATTTTAAACATCGTCAGCAGCAATATTGAACATCAATTTCAAATATATTTTAAGATGTTTTAAGTATAGATTCTGCAAATCTTTCAGCAATACGAGAACTTTATAGCCACCACCAGAAACAAAAAAGTCCTAACTCACACTTTTTCTGCATCTTTTTGGGGATTACTGAGTACTGCTGAGGTCTAGAAGTTCGGATCAATGGACTGGACCTGGGGGCTGGGTTTGATGTGGCTATGTGGTTACCCAACATTGGAATTTCCCCTTGATTTTGTTTAGATTGGGAGAATAGATGATTTAGTGAGACCATGGGGTTTTGGGGGGGGCCACTTTCAAAGCTTTCCCGCGTGGGAGATGGCTCATGTGTAATCTTTAAACATGCGAATGGATGAACTTGGGAGGCAATCAGTATTGGAACTTAGCTCATGAGAAAAGACCTTGCTCAAAGTTGAAGCACCGCGCCTAAACCCAGATTTGGGTCTTTTGATTTTTGTCTGAGTTGAGTTACTGTATAACGACCTGTCCTAGAATTTGAGACAGCTGAAACTTTGGCGAAGAATCAGAGCAAGGCTGATGGAAGACACTCACCGAAAGACACCAATTTCCAGCATGGCTATGGCTTATCAGTTCAACGGAGACCTGGAGCTTGTCCTCCTGCTTGGTGATTTCAATGCTTGCATATCAATCATCATACACCTTCTGGCAATTTAACATAGCCTAGCTATTGAAAGTCACAATTTAAAAGCAATAGGTAGATCATGGTAAGTCACCGAGCGAGATGGTCCATTTTTGAATTTTAGTCCATGTTCCAGAGCTAGGCTAAATAACCCAGCCGGGTCATCATATAATATCCCATGATATCCCACTAAATCCAGCTAATTTCATGAAACATCCTACAAAAATCGCCTATAAATGGCACAGTTTCCATTGGTATGTTGAATGACCAGAGGGTATACTCCCAACCAGTGCCGGCGAGGATCCTGCGGATGAACGGCTGCCGCCAAGGAGGTGGGAAGAAGGGTAGTCCGCGTAATGTGGTAAGCCCAATTTCACAAACCATCCCCAAAATCATCAGAAATGGTACCCATAAACCAACCCCAAAAATGGTAGTTGTTTGTGGCATTGCCAAAAGCACCTCAAAGAGATCCAGATAAGTTGGCTACATCTCTGAACAAGAGGGAGGCAGCCATACGCGAAATAGAGAATTTCGTCCATTTGGAACGCACCCAGATTGTTGAACATCTGCCCCATGACGGATGATAGCGAATGCGCCGGAGATCCCATGCTTATGGACTGAGTCTCTGGTCGGCAACCCACCTTCATGACCCCCAAGGTACGTGAAAATGAGTCTCAAAATTGATGGAAAGTTGGCCCAATGAGATGGTGAACACTGAACATATCTAATATGGCCCATTTAGATGTACATTAGCTCTGATTAGCTGGGCCTTGTCTCAGGTCTTGGAGGGTTTTGGGCACCCTGGCGCCCTGCAGGGGACCCTGGTCTTCCCCAACAGCGCTTCTGGACACCTGTGAAGGAAGGTAACATCAGGTGCCGATCTCAAAATCTTGATGCTCTGTTGGTGAATGTGGATTCTTGGTACCCTCTGGTAATTTAACATAGCTATTGAAAATGGCCATAGAAACAGTGGATTTACCCATTAAAAAAGGTGATTTTCCATAGTTTTTTCCCCACCTGCCAGGTGAGGGTTGTTAGATTTTATCTAAGTTGCCTGGTCCTCCTCCTCCTGCCTCCTCCTCCTGCCTCCTCCTCCTCCTCTCCTCCTCCTCTCGTTGTCCTCCTC
>Ga0126342_10010856_pt1 | contig 16301 bp, 10 predicted proteins | sample Cyp1metagenome_FD_92528 | JGI IMG/M metagenome (GOLD analysis project Ga0126342, IMG submission 92528) | Coral microbial communities from Lord Howe Island, Old Settlement Bay, Australia - Cyphastrea 1 metagenome | ecosystem: Host-associated > Invertebrates > Cnidaria > Coral ... | reverse complement strand
TTTGACTAACTCTTTCCCTGACTAACTGTTTCTTTGACTAACTCTTTCTTTGACTAACTCTTTCCCTGACGAACTCTTTCTTTGCTAACTCTTTCTGTGACTAACTCTTTCCCTCACTAACTCGTTCTTTGCTAACTCTTTCTTTGACTAACTCTTTCCCTGACATTCTAAAAGTCCGTAACACGGAAGTTTCTCCCCCTAAACTTCCTTTGATAATAGTTAATGTAGCTAGGATGGTTTATGTATAGTTCTTCTCGGATTTATAAACTATTATATGATAATATAGATGATTTTCCCAGCTATAAACCTCCATATATATATAATGGATTTTCCAGTTCGCTATGTTAGTCATAACATAACTTTTACCTCACCGGGCCTCCTTTGTATCACCATCTCCGTGTAAAACCCTAGTCATCCCAAAAGTGGTTGGTGCTGGCTGTGCCCATCTTGAAAAATGATGGAGTTCGTCAATGGGGTTGGGATGACATCCCATAATATATATATATATATGAAATGAAAAATAAAACAATCAAACATGAAATGGAAAATAAAAAAAAGGTCCAAACCACCAACCAGAAAAGAAATAGAACAAGGATGATTAAGGAATAGAGATAGGAATAGCATGGAATAGCCATCTAACTCTGTTTAATCCCTTATTCTAAATTCCATTTTTATTTTTAGGAAGATTATGGTTTTTATCTTTTTGGGGGAAAACAGGGTTACCCTCTGGTAATTTAACATAACTATGGAAAATCACCATGCTATTCATGGGAAAATCCACTATTTCTATTGCCATTCTCAATAGCTATTTTGACATAACCAGAGGGTAAATGGCTGCACAGAAAAACCAAAATCTAATTGTTACCAGTCCCTCTCTGCGACACAGCTGAAGGAGGTGCCCCGCAACGCGGCATAGCGGGTGAACATCACCAGGTGAATTCGATTGTTTATTGGTTTAGGGGATACAGATACTTGCAGGATATGGATAACATACCCTCCAAACTTATTGGTGAACTTAACTTATTGTTTATGATGTTTATGGATATCTAGAGAATTCTATAGATATCTATACTTCATGGGCTTTACAACCAACTTATAACAGGGTGAGAGTGTCAAGTCAGGCAATCCCATCTAAAGTCAAACATCCCCATGGGCACGGCTCAAACACGTTTCGCATGGACCTTTTCGGAATTGAATTGACCGGATTCTGTGCGCACACCGGTGTAAAACTCAACTTGTTCATGAATTTAGGGAAAACTAAACAAGAAAATACACATTGCCAATCTTAGATACCCTGCAACAATTCAATTCTTTGCTGGTTAGTAGATATTCCTTCCCATTGATACCAAAAGACTAAAGGATTAAAGTACCCATCTAAGATTGACCTGTTACAATGGCACAACGTGTGCAACATATGGTACATATCTCTACAGCTCAACCTCGGAACCAATGGCACAACGCATGTGATATGTGGTTTTGTATCTAATGCTTTTTGTTATCTAGTAGGTAGATGTATCTGGAGCTCATGGGCTTTATAAACAAACTTATAACTGGGCCACCGGTTATGATGTGATTGGTTCAAACATACGAATCCCCCCTTCCCTGGATCAGGTGAAATCTACGCATGGTTTGGAGTCCCAGTCAAGCGATGATATAACCCCTCGTAGGGCAATTCTACAAGGAAAGTGGTGATTATATGTTAAAAACATGATTTGGAGGTTTCCTAAAATTGTACCCCAATAGCTGGATGGTGTACAATGGGAAATCCTACTAAAATGAATTATTTTTTTCGGGTACCCCTATGTCAGGAAATCACCATTTAGGAATACCCTATTTTCAGACAAACCAATCTGATAGGGGTAGGGGATTGATATTCCATTTTCAAGCCAGACTACCCCCTGTTGTGTCCACCGTCAACGACGCCTCTCCTTTGGGTTTCATGCTGTTTCGCTATTCAACCTTAAGTTACTTTCAAAGTTTCCCATCCTAAATGATACAAAAAACCATAGGGTACCATGAAAGTACCATGTCAATTCTGTGGGTTATGGAGAGAATAGGTGTAGCTTCAACACTTGTTGTCTTGGCACTGCCCCACTGCACGAATGACATGCTCTTCACCGAGGTACAGAGGAATTTTCATCGCATCCTCAGGCTTCAAAGGGAGACACAGCGCATGCTGACCCCGTGATCCCGGGTGAACTCTACGTCAAGTCAGCGACCGGGTGCCCTATCCTTATGTTAGTTAAATCCCCATAGAAATTACCCTCTGGTAATTTGTTACATAGCTATTGAACATGGCCATTTATAGTGAGTTTTCCCATTAAAAATGTTGATTTTCCATAGTTATGCTAGTTTACCAGAGGGTAAAAGTCAACAAAAATACCAATCATCATTTCAAGTGAAACGCTACTGATCATCTACGAGGGGGTTTCATCGCTTGCACACGCGTCTCTACTCAGGATTTATCAAATCCTGTTGTACCACGGGGCCTATCATTCACAACATCAATTGGGGGTAGAGAAGTATTTCACTGGGCATGGGCGGACAATCAAAGTTGGTGAAATAATGCGAACTACTAAATAAACCTGTCACTTGAGATATCATACGTCACTACTAATGTATCATCAGAATTCTCATCGTCAATAGCTTGTCAGCTTCCAAGATCTGCAGCTCCTCGAAGCTAAAAACTTTCGACCTCCTGAGGTCCAATCGGTGCAGTGAGAGCAACACCGCGCCCATGTCGGATCTCCAGAAAATTCACACAACAAATGGAGTTTCCAGCGCAATGTCCATTCCGTTGACCCTGAAACAAATCGGTATGTGAACTCATTGACTTTTACCATTGTTTTATAAACACAAACTGAGTGATTCATCCTTGATGGTAACACCCATCAGCTATGCAAAATACGGGATTTCGCCGTTTGAGCTGGATTGAAATCAACCAAACCCATTGATCAACCGCACACAGATTTACGCACTTATAATTCATGGTGGTTTTGTTGTTTACATACCTGCATCCTCATGACCTAGTTTGTGATCCGGTGATGCTGCCATGCTCCTTTATTTCTCTCGCTCCCTCTCTCTCGCTGTCTCTATATATAATTACATGTGTATATATATATACATATGTTGAATTGACAACATCTTGTATATAGGCGGTCTGACCAAAAACTTGATGGTTGACCAACAATTAGCGTTGCTGTCTACTAATTATACCCAGTACTTGTTGTTTTTGGGGGTGGGGAAGTCACTCCATGTTCATGTGTTAAATATCCATCTTTGTTGGCAACATTTCCCTATGATATATACAATTTACCTGATAGTTTTGTCCTATCATATCACTACTGAAGTTGCTAAAAGCATACTTCAACTTCCATCTTTCTGTAGGTAAGCCTTGGTCGAGTAGGTTGGTGGTCTATACTTTTTCTATACATGGGGATATATGCGTCACTCATCACACTCATCGTTTCTGTTTCTCATTACATACATACTCATAAACGATACACAATAATATGTATAGTAACAATGTGTATATATGTATATATATGTATGCAAACAAAGAGACACGCACACGCATACATACACGTAGATATATAATATACTATATATATATACATACATAAATAACATAAAATAACATAACATACCATAACATAACATAAGATAAGACAACATTACATTACATACCCTATGAAAATAATAAACAACAAACAAACAACAACTGCCTATGCAAAACTTTTTTTTATGGGGCCCGGAAAACACGAAAACTATCTATATATATATGCATTTTTTGAAAGCTATATTTCAGCAGAACTAAGTAGTGGGTCGACATGCAAGTGGTCTGGATTGGATTTTTCAAGAGAAGAAAAATGCAGGAAATGAAAAGACATGAACAAAATTAAAATAAATGAGAACAATGAACAAAAAGTGAAAAGAAATGAACAGAAATGACAAGAACTGAGGAAACAATGAACAAACAGTGAAAAGAAATAAACAAACATGAAAAAACATGCATGTGTTTTTGTTTAATCTTTTGGGTTTCGCGACAGTGGGATAACCTGCATTTGGGAGATCAAAAAATGTTTTTGTTTTTCTCTGTTTTGCTAGTTTTTGCCAAACAATGCAAACAATGACCATATTTGAGAAACGATGTTTTTTCTCAAACCAAAGGAAAATGCAAACGTGCTGCAAGGGTGCTTCTGGTGCGATGTGCTGTGGAAAAAATGAGATTGTTTTCGCGTGGCCAGCGTTGTCAAAACAAAGTCAGTTTTGATAGGTCACAGCCTGGACAGATTAAATAGAATAAAGTAAACTCATTTGAGTTCTATCTATGTATTTGTTTTGTATATGTATTTATTCTTATTTCTCTTTATTTCGTGTTATTTCTCTTTATTTCTTTTTTCTGGTGAATAAGTGTGTTTTTATTATTTTAAATGTGTTGTTGATTTTTGGACCAATCAAACCATTTTGAAATTAACCTACTGCAACCTGCACCACCACTTAGTCTCGCTGAATATAAAAAAAAAATGATAAAAAATGTACCTACACATCAACCACCTAAGAAACAAGTTCAGTTGCAGAGTATGTTTCTTAATAATCTCATCCCCTACTGTATCATACAACCCAATCAATGGCTCCAGTCATATGTTTGTTTCATCCCCTACATCCACCATCAGGATTTGGATTTCTGATTGGGAGATGGGATTAAACTTCCAATATCTCATTATATCCCAATAAAACCCCCTAAGTCCTTATAACTTATAAATCATCATCATAAAATCCCATGAGCAATCACTGTTTAATTACCAATAAATGCCATTAAATCACCATGCTTCAAACAATAAATCATCATTAATTTCAACCCTGGATTAATAAAACCCTAGGTTGTTTAATTGGGGAGATACCATTTAAGTATCAGATTATGACTATTTGGGGAGTACCCCCCCAAATTAATAAACCATGGTTTACTAATCCCGGGTTGACATTAAATCATTTTTTTATGGAAGGATTCCAAAGTCCTCATAGATTCATTCCACGCTCCACGTCTGCCCAGCATCGGACGGAATTTCCGGGCGCCCCAGGAAGAGTTTGCCACCACCGCGAGGACTATCGTCGAAGCAGAGGGTAAAGGCGCGCCGAATCTTTCCTCAGCGAACTTTTTTTGAATTCAGCAGGCAAAAATGATGAAAAAAGATCGCGATGCGATGCGATTATATCATTATGTCAGTGAGGAAAAAAAACACGCGCTTAGGAAGCTGAAAGAACCTCACTTATCAGATGTGATAAAAGGTATTGTATGCCTAGACACCTAATTATTAAAGTGAACTAAAACAACTTAACTATAATCTTCGGGGTTACCCGGTTACCCCAAAGCCCAAACATGGTGCCAAATTGCTGTCAAAATCATGGGTGAATCTTAGATACTGTATCTGCCAAAATAGCTGGTTAGTACATGTTACCACTGATAGTAAAAGATTTAAGTACTAAAGTATCTTATCAAGCTTGACCCAAATACGGAAAACTTCTATGAATGACAGGTGAATTATATTTGGGGATTTAATAGTAGGATAATTTTATGTGAATCAATGTTAGATATATATCACTTATTAAAAAACTGTTTTAGACATGGGAGTGCAAAGGGGACCTATGATTATCTATGTAGCTGAGAAAATCATCGAACTCAATGAGGGACTAAAAACAGGAAGCCAGGAAGCCATGATGACACCGGAGGGTATCTAAAACATAGCGAAACGTTAGTTGCTTAGTAACTACAGATTCTCCCTATGTTCACATTCTATACAATGTGGGGCCCAGTTATAAGTTGGTGAACATAATTCCAATAACTATAATATGTATCTTAAACCATAATTATTGGAGTTATGTTCTTCAACGTAGCTATCTAGGAGTCTAGGGGGGCCCATCCTGTTCACATATTCTATAAGTGTGATTCCATGGCTTGAATCCGATAATTTTCACACATCCCACGTCTTTTCCCATGGAGAAACAAAGGGGGAATTAGCTCGGGATGATCTCCTCCCCTGAAAAAATGTCCCGGAAACTGCCAAAAATCTCCTTGAACAAAGCCAGGATGTGAGCACATCCCCAATGGATTCCTCCTCACCGACTCAGCAGCGCATATGAAGTCAAACATGACCGCAATAGGTCTCACAAGCCTTCCATCGATATGCTCAAGCTTCATTGCATCCGCCACACCCGGGTCGATGTGCAAATCCATTCTCCCAGTGCGACCAGTCCTCTGTCTTCCGTGTATCTGCTTCAGGGACTGGAAGCACGTGACCACATCGCACCTCTGCTCCGGAATGAACAAAGAGGCACTCTTCAGACCTGAATCTGCTCCCATCAATCAAGCAGTTCTCAGGTGTAATGGAAGAATCCCCAATCCCAGAGATAATCACAATCTTGAAGCAGGAAGCAGGAGGAATCGGCCATGATTTTTTGGTGCGTAAACCATCTTAAACCACCATGAAAAAGAACTTAATGGAGTTCGATGGATTCCGTCACCAAGAATCCTTCCCGTGCCATGGTGGAAAGCAAGTCATCGTAGTATGAAGGGTTGCATCCGCCTCTGGATTTGGCGCCAGCTCACTGCAACGGCAAAAATATATGGTATGTTGACCTGGCATAAAACGATTTGAATTGATTTGCTTGAACAAAAAAATGTAATGGGAATATGGGATTTCAAATGATTTAATGAATATGACCTAATTCTGAAGTATCATGATGGTTAAATTGGGTGTGTTTGTGCGTCTAAAAATGAGATTACCAACCAGAAATAACCTGGTTGGTGGTTGAGCCACCCCTCTGAAAAAAATTAGTCAGTTGGGATTATGAAATGCCCAACTCGATGGAAAAATAATCCATTCATGTTCCAGAGCAGCAACCAGTAACAATTTCAATATAGAAAATTTTGCACCAGTGGATGGCACGGGATGCCAATGATCATCCGTGATGTCGACAAACTCCACTGCTGAGCTGCTGAACCAGGGTTTCTACAATGTGGGCCCCCCCCAGTGATGTTTGTTGGTTTATAAATCCAAGTAAGTATATAGTTAGAAGATGTTATAAGTACCATAAACCATAGTTATTGGAATATTAAACAAACTTAGCTATCTAGGGGGCCTCACATTTAGGCGAGGTATTCAATTTTCCGGTGATGGGATTGCTATGTAGTTGACGCAATATATCATGATCTTTTCAATGTAATAACGGCCAATCAGAAACTTGGGGACATCTATGACATTGGACCCGAAAACCTCTCGCCGCAATACTCGACGTGGGGTGTCTGGCACCCTTTTTTTTGCCGGATCAAGGACCAAACCATGGGAAATCATCCGACGATGCGGCTTAATCATGGTTTATCGCAGTGAAGCAACCCAAACGGTTTCAATTTGCACTCCCAAACAAGAACCGCTTTAGAGACCTTGCACTTTCTTCGAAGTGTTAGCCGCGTGAATCTGGCAAAAAACATGGAGCATCAAAGTATCCATCCAAGCTTGACCAATGTGATTAACTCACGTTAACTCAACAAGGCGACCATGTGGGCTATGGATCTTACCAACCATCTATGGTAATATAAGGGATGGTTTATATTTTGGGTTTTACCATTTTTTTTGATTTATAAGCAAACCATGATTTTTTGTTCAACCTACTTGGATGGGCCATTTTTGTTCAACCTACTTAGAGGGTTATGTCCCCAGTTACTAACCAGTAATCGTTAATCCCATGGCCCATCTAAGTACCCCAAAACAGGGCCTACTGTAACTTGCGCACTTGCGCCCAGCGGGCGCCTGTGAAGCAACCCGGCAGCAGGCCCAGCACGGCCGCATCTGCTTCCACCTGGAAAGCCCAGGTCAACCAGCAACGTTGCGATCCTAAGGCCTAAGACCCCACGTTGCGATTCTATACGCTTAGCTCTCCGTTCTGAATGATCTGAATGATAGATCTAGGTATAGTATGGTATGGTATGAGTTGGTTTACGTCACTATAACTAAAGTTTATGATGGGTATAGGCTATAGGTCTATTTTCGGATATTTTCGGCTAGTTGCGATCATTTACAAAACAAATGCTCCATTTGTTAGATACTAATTTATGATGGATCCAGTCATCTCTTGTCAGGGGGCTATAAACTAGTTTCTGAGGTACAGTAAATTGGTGAAAAAAGCTGGTGCCCCCAAACGATAGCTAAGTCAGTTTATAATTCCAATTTCACGATGGTTTATGGTAGATATAACTATGCTTACTGGTGTTTATAAACCAACGTTCACATCACTGGGCCCCGGTCAATAGCCAAGTTCGTTTTGAATTCCAATTCCACTATGGTTTATGATACGCAAATTACTACAACTAATAGGGCTTATAAACAAACTTAGAATGTTTGGGGGCCCCACATTGTAGTTATATCCTCCTCAACCCAAACGTGAAGGAGTGTCCCGAGGCTCCAGGCAAATAACCTGGTAATGTTCTGGTGACTGTGCATCCATTGGAATCGAATGTTCTGAACCCTAGTTTTTTTCCGTAGTGGGCAACCATAAGACCTGCATTTCTTTGATGTGATATTAGAAAACCCATTTTTGTAATATGAACTGGGTCTGTATGACACCTTCATGATCGTCTTGAGTTTTCTGAGAAAAGGAATATAGTTGATCATTTGTAAACAAATATGTATACACTTATTGATGTATCTATATATATATGACATATTTCATATATAAGAAAACTATTAAACAGTATATATGTAAACATCAAATTATATAAATAATATCATATTATATTAGATTAAATAAAATTAGTAAATATTATTTTATATTTGATTATTTGATATGTTCTAATTATATCAATATATATATACACTATATTATACTATTATTATTTGTATTATGATTATTGTTATTGTTATTTTTTTATTTTGTTGATCTTGTTGTTTCGATGTTGTTACTGTTATTATTTTCTATAATTATATCGCAAAATAACTCCATCATATCCCATGAAATGACCAAAACTGTTCATTAAAAACCATCAATGATTGGTTCTCAATAATTGGTGATCTGATAGTTACCAATTGGTTCTCAAAACCATCAGAAACTTCTCAAACTGTTGATTAATTACCAATGAGAAGCTGATTGATAGAAGTTCCCAGACAGCGCGTTGCCCATCAAATTCAAGCCGACTTTGGCGGTGATGTTCAATCCACCGACCTCGGTTTGTACAATGTGGGGCCCCAAAAATAGCTAAGTTGGTTTATAACCAGGTGAATTCTATGGTTTATGGTACGCAATTAACTATGAATAAGAGGGCTTATAAACTAATTTATAACGTCCGGGGGCCCACATTGTAACACATGGCATTGCAGGGTGACCCGAAACGTACCCATACCATACAAATTCATGGTTTTTCACGGTGTTGCTAACCCTATATTTTTTCTGTGTTTGCGTGCTAGTTGAGCCCCCAACATCAGGGATAGACCTCAGTCAGTCAAATCCCGTTTCGAGTTTCACTATGTGGATGTGTCTGAACAGACCGCTGTACCCATGGCCAGGTACTTGGGAAACTGATGATAAATCATCAAATTGAGGGGTACTCGGCTGCATGGCACGCAGCCAGGGCCAGTGTTCAGCAAGAAACCTGAACGGCATCATGGCCAAGGAAGCCAATGAAATAGCTCACAAGGCTTTCAGAACCATAGCCCTGCCAGTAGAGACTGTTGTCGAGCAAAGTGAGTCTACCTGAGCGGCAAGGAATGATGAATCGCATGAATCATGGAGACAATAAGCTTAGCTATATATCAATGATGTTTAAAAGATAAATAATGAAATATACCATGTATATATGCATATGTATATATATATATATGTATGTGTGTATATATATATATAACATACGGATGTATGTATATGTGTATATGTATATGTATATGTATTTGTATATGTATATGTATATGTATATGTATATGTGTATATATATGTATATATATATATACTGTACATATATATATAGTGTATATGTGAATAGTGAGTGATTTCATATTAAAAAAGAAAACAAATAACATCTGCATATATATATATCATACAGTTCATGCCTAGATATACGTAACCTTAGATCTCCTCCCGTTTTAAGAGGCTACAAACTTATCAACCCAAGCAACTTCGAACCGCTAGAGTTGAAACCACATCTACCCTCTGCCCTCCGTCATCATGGCCATGGCAAACTTGGAAATCCCCGAACAAAAAATGGAGGATTCATGGGGAACTCAATGGGAAAACCCTAGAAGATGGGAAAATGGAAGTTTTAACGGGAAAAAATGTAGGATCCTAACCAACTCAAGTGAGGTTTTTCCAGCCATGTTTGATGACATCGGATACTGTATCCTACTTAAATATGGTCTTCACTCTTATGGTGCACGTGTATATAGTTAATGGGCTCTATAAACCAACAAACATAACTTATAGGCACCACTTTCTATCTAAATCTCCTTTGAATATAGGGTTTATAAACCAATTTGGAACTAGGGGGCCACATGGGACACCCCAGAAGTTGGTGCTGGACGGTTGGACCGCCCGTTGATCCATGGTGCTTTGCAACTTCGACAGAACACCGTCGCTACGTCTCCTCTCTCTCAACCTGGCGGCTCGTTGGCATGTGGTTAAACAATGTTAAACATATACCTGGAACCCAAGTGACCCAGATGTTTAAACAAAGTGAAAAAACCGTATAAATCACCATTAAATCACATTCAAAAACCATTCAATCCCATGAAGCCCCACAGTAAATCATCATTAAATCATGATTTTCAAGACTTGAGCCATTCCTTTCGCCCAGCCACTGCAACTGCGCCGTAGTTTCCTCGTCGCATTGGTCGCATCGTGTCGAAAACGCCACGGACGCGGGGACCACGAGGAAACGAAGCAGCGAGGATGTCATGCCGCCTGTAGGATGAAGGACATATTTGCTGTCTATCGCATAGGATCCATGTATGGTATATATGCTACAAGGTGGTGCCCCCCAGTGATGTTTGTTGGTTTATAAACCCCATGAATACTATAGTTATAAGTACCATAAACCATAGTTATTGGAGTTATAAACCAACTTAGCTATCTATGGGGCACTACATTGTAACATTTGGGGTATATGGATGGTAAATGTTACCATTGTACAGGATGGGGCCCTCCAGTGATGTTAGTTTGTGAAAATAACCTCATCTAAATATAGTTATTTGCGTATCATACACTATGGTTATTGTAGTTATGAACCAACTTAGCGAACTATGGGGCCCCATCCTGTAGTATATAGCAAAAAAACACATTACAAATTCTATATATATATATATGTTCTTGTGTTTTCATTATTGTTTTAACTTCTCTATGTTGTCTACTTGTCTATGGAAGATGATATTGTATGTTCAAACCCATATTTTCATAGAATCTACCAGAAGGGATGTGGAATCTTTTGTGGGATCCCCCAAGCTTTTGGTGGAGGGCGGCCGCGCTCCCACACATTGGGTTAGTTCGGTTACACCCATCTGCGTATCCCAGCACTACCGTACATTTTGAATTCAATAAAAATCGGGTTGGTGGTTCCAACCCCTCCGAAGAATATGAAAGTCAGTTGGGATGATGACATTTTCCAACTGAATGGAAACACAATCCAAATGTTGCAAACCACCAACCAGAAAATGACAGTTTCAGCCCATCAAAGCCCCTCAGTTTTACGACAATCTTTTTATACCCCGAGTTTTGGAGCTGGCTAGGTTCCTACATGCCCATTCAAAACTACAAGGTGGTGCCTTCCCAGTTGTAAACTAGTTATAGGCCCATGAAAACCAGTTCGATATATCACCAACAAAAACCAGAGTGAAATTGGAGTGATTAGTGGCCCCCAACTGAACGCTATCGACGGCACCACATTGGAAGTGCACCCAGTTATATATGGTGATGTTATAAGTTGATGGTTATAGACCTGTATAAACCCCCATAATTTGGGATAAAAATAAATCTATAGTAAAAAACCATGTCAATCCATTATATATCCCAAAAAACTATAACCCATTGGGATATTAACACAAGGTGGTGCCCCCCAAGTTATAAGTTGGTTTATAATCCCAGTAACTATAGATAGTTCTACCATAAGTCCTAGTTGTTAGAGTTATGTTCACCAACTTAGCTATCTTGGGGGCACCACCTTGCAATCAATGAATCCATTGGGATTTATTGGGCTTTACGAAACTCTCCAAACTGTCACCGTCGTTGACCGCTTGACTTTCGAACACTATTTAAGGTGCACTCCCAGGTCAAAAAAATGCCATAGACATGCCATAAACATCCATTAAATGGTTGTTCATGGATAGCAATACCATAGAAATACCATAAGATACCATAGAAATACCATTAAAATCACAATCTTTGTGAGTTGATGGTGGTATTCCTATGGTGATTGTTTTTGGTTGTTAATGGATAGTAATAGTTGAGCATTGTTATTTGGTTCAATGGGATGGTGGTTGATAATAGTTCATCTCCCACTCGCATTCAATAACAAAGTGCTGCCCCCCAGTTATAAAGTGGTTTATAAGCCTTGTTAACTATAGTGATATAGAATGATATATATATATATATATATTATTAAAGGATATATATATATATATCTACTACAAACCATAGTTCAACCACTTATAAGGCAACTGAAAGCTATCTCTTGGGGCCCCCATATTTTTAAGCAGCAAGATAAATGAGATTTGATCATCCTCACATGTCATTTCTATAATATCCCCCATTGGTATAGTATCACCATGAATGCACGTAGCATCATTGGTCCACCAACAACACTTCCACAATATCAGGAAGATCTCCATCCTGTTTCCCCCGTTCCATTTAACCGTCCTCGATGGGCAGCCGGTGCCGAGTTTTGCCGGCAGTTAGATTAAATGATATGCTGCGGTCAGGAGCTTTGGAAACAACTTAGGTGTACCAAAACACTCAGCGTGCACCCCAGAAAAAAAAAGATAAATGCACTAAACTTATGATCAACACATATTTTATCATGAGTGAATGGAGGGTTTGGACGCAACTTGCAGTGGATTGAAGGGAACAAAATCAATGTTAAGCATAGTTTTTACACATTTCAATAGCGAGGTGCTCTCTTTCGATGTCGATCTTCCAATTCTTGGAGATCTACTGTCATTTTACATGCAGAGAAACCCCTCCAGTAATCCATACTTGCAGTTGAACATGACCAAGTTGCCCCAAGAATATACTAAAATTATGCAATGTTCGATGGATGTTTTAGTGCTAACACCAACCAGCAACATTTTTTTCATGACAATAGAGAGAGGACACAGCATGCTTTCAATGTGGGGCCCAGTTGTAATTTGGTTTCTAATCCCCATTAAATTCCATTAACTATAGATATATCATGATATATCTACAATAAATACTGGTTGGTGGTATACCTACCCCTCTGGAAAATATGAGTTCGTCAATTGGGATGATGGCATTCCCAATCTGATGGGAAAAATCATCCACATGTTCCAAACTACCAACCAGAATAAGACTTACTAGAGTTATAAAGCGAGTTAGCTAAGCATGGGGCACCACAAACCGTTGTTCCCTGACAAAACGCTTCATGGGACGACCCATGACGAAATGGCTCTGAACCCATGGATATGTCGTGCAACTGGAGATTGCTCATGGGCTGCCCACAAAATACATGAGATCAGATCGCTGTGCAAATATTAGATTATTTGATCCACATTTCATGTACTGGATCAAATATTTGATGCACTAGTACCTAGTTTAATAATCTGTGCACCAAAACACTTGCAGCTTGGACATTTTCCCAAAAAAAACGTATGTAAATCTCGCGAGTTGTTTGGGATGTTTAGGGTATACCATTTTGTTAAAACCCCGGTTTTATTTAGATACCAAGTTTGTTTGGGTAGAACCCCAAATTTTTGCTGGTTGACATCAATTTTTCAAAACCCATTAAATCCAGTTAAACCACGATTGAACCGCATTAAGCCCCAAATTGTGCTGGTAATATCCGTAACTTTACTGGTTAGCATTCCGCTTTAGTAGGGCACACGTACACACAGTTAAAACCCTTTATCAGTTCTAAATAGCCTATCATGATATATAAAACCGTAGTTACAAGAGTTATTTAGCCCATTTAGAACTCTTTGGGCCACAACTATACATGGTGGTGCCCCCCCCAAGTGATGTGAACGTTGGTTTATAAACCACCAAAAAAATAGTTCGATATATCTATCATAAACCATAGATTTCACCGAGTTATTTGATCAAACATCTGGCGATTCACTGGGGCACCACCTTGTAGGACAGCCACACCAAAACTCGGGCAACCGTGCCCGAAGTTGTAAGGCCATCGCTCTGTGCGGATACACTCCTCAGTTCAACAGGGCCTTCGGGGATGTGCCAAAATCAGGTACCCCCATAGTGGGGATTCCATAAGATGGTTTAGGGGATTATAGATGATTATTGTAACTATCATAGTGTTTGTGTGGATAATTATGAGCATGGCCGCAAATGATTTCGCGATTTGGAACATCAAGGCTTCTAATCTAGCAAACATTTTGATCAATTTTGATAAGTATAATACTTATATACTAGAATTGGATAATTAATACTAGACATGAGAAGTCCATCTGCGGTCCGGCTTTGACTTTTGACCCACCAAACTGCAACGTAACGTGGATTGATATAATGATAAACAAAGGAAAATACTATGGATATGTATATATATATACAAATATTTTGGATTCTTGTGGATATTTACCAACTTAAAATGGGGTCTTCATGTGCCATTGCGGAGGAAAAAAACATGAAAAACATTTTTTGGTGGGTTTACCGCAGGGTATCTTCGGTTTCTGTCACCCGAAATCTCTTCCTCGAAGATGCCATGTTAGTCAAGGTCAAGTCCCGGACTCCACAACGGAAATTTCATCTTTAATCAGTTGAAAACTGTACTCCCAGGAGAATCCGTTCTGTCTTTTTCCAGGTTTGGTAGTACACACCGCAGGACTTTCAAAGTATTACACATTAAGATGCGGACTGGAGTATCTGGTGATATGAATGTCGGTAGTTAGAAACCAACTTGCAACTGGGGGGCCTCACCTTACATGGGTAGTCTGAGTGAGTCTAGGCACAAAACATCCGAAATCATGGCCAAGTAGTGCCAAACAGCCAAACATGCATGTGCCATGACCAAGACATGGTATGTAGGGCCTGATCATCATCATCATCATCATCATCATCATCATGTGTTCCTTTTCCATCATCAACATGACCCTCTCTCGATATATCTATATATCTATATATCTATAAATATATAACTGATACTGTAAAATATAAATATATATACATCAATGGGGGGATGATAATTCCCTTCTGTGGAAACGATATACATATACTGCTTGGTGGTTGAGCTCGCGGACAGTGTTGGCGCAGTTGTGCATGAAAGTGCTCATTGATCCCACGAAGATGTTGCTCCACATCCATGGACCATGTGGAAACTTCAAACGAGTTGAATGCTCGAAATACTGGGTGGTTCAGCATTGCTGAAATTTCCCCTGAGGAGCTGTCGCGAGCTAGCACCTCAGGTTGCACCCCCTTGGTGGCCTACTACCACCAAGTTTGCCCGAAGGCGGGGTCCCCCCACAGGGACAAGAGCAGACAGAGACGTCTTTCTAGCCGCTTCCGGTATAGCCCTGGCCTTCGGCCATACCAGAGCCACCGATGGCTGAGCCTCCGCCGGTTCGCCAAACCGGCATCGTGTTTTGCCATGTTCTGAATGAAGGTGGCACATACATCGAATCAATTGGGGATTGCTTTCCCCAACAACGACCAGTTCTCAATAAAAAAAGGAATCATGTCGTAACTTTTGTAGCCATATATTATATATTTATACGAAGGAAAACAATGTGTATATATATATATATATATTATTAATGATTATTATATATACATATAATCCCCCTTGGAGTTCAGTGTGTAACCTGGGTACCACCATTCTATAGTGATAAAATTGTTTTTTTTTTGGGGGGCCTTTATAAAATGGGGGTGCCCAGGTAATTAGGGGGGTCTGCGCTGTCTATAAAATGGGGGTACCCAGGTTACTCACTTAACATCACTTAACTGTCTGATGCGGCTGTCTGGGTCCATTTTGACCTTCTATAAAATGAGGATCAGGGTCCCAGGTGTGAAGTGCTGGGGCCAAACTCCGGTCACAAAAGAGAGTTGTTGATTTGGAATTTCTATTTTATAGAGGTGATCAA
>Ga0126342_10010855_pt1 | contig 16304 bp, 22 predicted proteins | sample Cyp1metagenome_FD_92528 | JGI IMG/M metagenome (GOLD analysis project Ga0126342, IMG submission 92528) | Coral microbial communities from Lord Howe Island, Old Settlement Bay, Australia - Cyphastrea 1 metagenome | ecosystem: Host-associated > Invertebrates > Cnidaria > Coral ... | reverse complement strand
GTGTCTCGGTGGTGTCTCGGTGGTGTCTCGGTGGTGTCTCGGTGGTGTCTCGGTGGTGTCTCGCTGGTGTCTCGGTGGTGTCTCGGTGGTGTCTCGTGTCTCGGTGGTGTGTCGGACGTATCTTGGTGGTGTCTCGGTGGTGTTTCGGCGGTGTCTCGGTGATGTCTCGGTGGTGTCTCGGTGGTGTCTCGGCGGTGTCTCGGTGATGTCTCGGTGGTGGCTCGACGGTGTCTCCGTGGGGTGTCTCGGTGGTGTATTGAAATTGGTAGTCTCTCTGTGGTCTCTTGTTGGTCTCTTGCTGTATTTTGCTGGTCTCTTGTTGGTCTCTTGCTGGTTGCTTGCTGGTCCCTTGTTGGTCTCTTTCTGGTCTCTTGTTGGTCTCTTGTTGGTCTCTTGCTTGTTTCTGGCTGGTCTCTTGTTGGTCTCTTGCTGGTTTCTTGGTGATCTCTTGTTGGTCTCTTGTTGGTTGCTTGCTGGTCTCTTGTTGGTCTCTTGTTGGTCTCTTGCTTGTTTCTTGCTGGTCTCTTGTTGGTTGCTTGCTGGTCTCTTGTTGGTCTCTTGTTGGTCTCTTGCTTGTTTCTTGCTGGTCTCTCGCTGTTTTCTTGCTGGTCTCTTGTTGGTCTCTTGTTGGTCTCTTGATGGTCTCTTGCTGGTCTCTTTCTTGCATCTCTTGCTGTTTTCTTGCTGCTTTCTTGCTGGTTTTTCCCCAATAGTCCGGTGGTGTCTCAGTGGTGTCTTGGTGGTGTTTGTGGAGGTCTTGGTGATGTCTTGGTGGTGCCTTGGTGGCACTCAGGATTGGCAATTCCCTTGGCAATCTTTGTGTCTCGGTGGTGTCTCTGTCATGTTTTGGTGGTGTCTCTGTGATGTCTCAGTGATGTCTTGGTAGTCTCTCGGTGGCGTCTGGAAGTCTGCATGGCGTTTTGCTCTTTTGATGGTGCCTCAGTGGTGCCTTCACGGTGTCCAGGTGGTGCCTCGATGGTAACTCGGTGGTGCGTTGGTGGTGTCTCAGCCATTTGTATGCTGATACAAAGTGTTCCCGGTGTCTTGGTCGTATCTTGGTGGCATCATGTTGGTGGTGTCGAGGCGGTTGTGCGGGTGGTAGGTTGGTTGTGTCTCGGTGGCGTTTCCCTGCGGGTCGCTCAAATCTTGAGGGTGTTCTGGGTTGGCCACACCATGCACCAAGGAATTGCAACGGTTCCATCCTGTTGTCATGCTGACAATCATGATAGCTGATGATGATGGTGATGATGACGACGACAATGATAATGATGGTGTTGATGATGGTGATGATGATGGTGATTGTGATGGAGTTGGTGGTATTGATGATGATCATGATGGTGATGATGATGATGGTGATGATGATGATGGTGATGATGATGATGGTGATGATGATGATGAGGATGATGATGATCATGATGATGCGGATGAGGATGAGGATGAGGATGAGGTAGATGATGATGATGATGGTGATGATGAATGATGATGATGATGATGATGGTGATGGTGATGGTCATGGTGATGATGATGATCACGATGTCAAGTCGGTTTCCGTTGGCAGGCTTGGGTGGGGCCGGAGTCGGGACGGATGTTAACGTCTGTTTGGAATCAATTAACGTACTTTACTTTGAGGCTTCTACCGAAACAACTAAATTGCGAACATTCCCTGATGCCACGCAGCACGCAGCAACCAGGGCTGTGGGCTGCTCACCGCACTAGAGGAGTTGACGTGCTTGCTGCATGCTACTGTACGCTCGCGCCGCGACTCTCACGCAGATGTATCAAAAGAAAACGTATTACAAGTAGCATAAAAAACAAACAGGAAGGAAGGAAGGAAGGAAACAATTCGACAGCAGGAGGGGAAAGAAGGAGGGAGGGAGGAAGGAAGGACGACAGGAAGCAAGAAACAACGGCCTAGCTCCAAGATGCTGCGTGCACCTTCCAATTTACACATGTTACTTTCAAACAGCTGCAAGCTCCGCGCAATTTACAAGCGTTGGTTTCACAATGTGGCAAGCGCCGTGCAATTTACAGATTTTAGCGGAACACGCTGCAAACACCATGCAGTATGTGCAATGTGTAGATGATAACTCCAACATGTTGCAAATACCATTCCACTTGCAGCTTTGAGCTTCAGCAAGCCGCAAAGTAGCATCCAACTTACAGAAGTCAATTTCAAAAATGCTGCGCGTGCCATGCTGTTTGCAAGTGATAGTTTCAATAAAATTCAGACACCATGCGATGCACGGCATTCTGCCCCAGTATGTTGCACGTGCTGTCCAAGTTATATTTTTGGAAACGCCGCAAGCATTCTGCAGTGTACAGTTTTTTGATTCTGAAAGGTGTCACAGCGCAGTTTTCAGATATGAATCCAAGTCATGCAAGCATCATGCAATTTGCAGATCTTAGCTTCGCGCTGCTGCAAGAATTGTGGGATGGCAAAGTTCCACGTAATGATGTTGCATGCCATGCAGTGCACAGGTCCTTGCTGCAAAATTCTGCAAATACCGAGCAATTTGCGCACATCGAGATTCTAACACCGCATGACCAACATATTGCACACAGATGCTTTTACACAGAGGGATGCTTATACACAGGGATGCTTTTATACACGGGTGCTTTTACACAGAGATGCTTTTCACAAAGACATGCTTTTACACAGAGATGCTTTTCACAAAGACATGCTTTTACACACAAACGTTTACGCATACAGATGCTTTTACGCGGAGATGCTTTTCCGCGCAGCTACCTTTACGCACTGGTGCTTTACACAGGGACGCTTTTATAGAGAGGAACTTTTACACATAGACGCGCAGGTACTTCTACACACAGATGCCTTTAAACAGCAATGCTTTTACACACATGCTCTTTTACGCAGGAAGTCTTTTGACACAGAGTATCCTTTGCACAGAGAAGCTTTTACACAAATACTTTTATGCGGAGGCGTTTTTACACACAAATACATGTATACAGAAGTGTTTTTTACACACAGATAACCCACAGATACTTTTAGGAAGAGGTGTTTTGCGCAGATACTTTTACACAGAGATGCTTTTACACACCGGCGCTTTTAGACTAGGACGCTTCTAGGCAGAGGAACTTTTGCATGGATGAGGCTGGACACACGATTTACGGGAGGGTTCAAGCGATTTTGGACTCAGGCCATCCAATCCCACCTGTACGTTTACAGACAAACCAGGCTTTTGCAGGGAGATGCTTTTGCACACGAGTGCTCTTACACAGGGAGGGGCCTTCGCACAGAGATGGTTTAAAAAGAGAAATGATTTTACAAAGGGATGCTTCTACACGCAGGTGCTCTTACACAGAGATGCTTTCAACACAGAGATGTCTTTACACACAGGTGGCACGTTTACACACAGGTGCCTTTGCACAGAGATGCTTTTACATAGAGTTGTTTTTACACACTAATACGTTACGCAGTGCGGTTACATACAAGTTCTTTTGCGCAGAGATTCTTTTACACGCAAGTACTTTTACACAGACATACTTTGACAATACTTTGACACACACTGACAGGTCTTTTACACACAAATACTTTTGCACGGTGAGGTTTTTTAGAACAGGTGCATTCTCACAAATGCACAGACACACACGCATGCTCTTTCACAGGGAGGTCTTTAAACGCGCATGCTTCTATACAGAGGTATTTTCACACAACGATATTTTTACGCAGAGATTTTCTTGCACGGAGATGCTTTCACACACGGAAACGCTTTTACACACATATACTTTTACACAGAGATGATTACGGCCGACACCGATGCTGCCCGAAAGAGTTCAGCAAGCAGGTGCAAAACCAGAATTTCACTGCAGCTCTTGATGATCGCATTTTGTGCTAAAGGGTTTTGCGAGGGCAAACAACATGTCAATTTCACCGGTTTCTTTTTTCAACGATCGAACCGCATTTATTGCAAGAGGATCTATAGGCAAAACCATCCAAACGCAAAAGAACGTAATTTCACCGCAATCTTGACCTGTTTTGACGATCGAAACACAGAAGAGCGACGCAAAATCACATTTTCGGGAGTTTTCGAGGATCGAGACGCATTTCGTGGGAAAGGTTTGAGCCACATTGCAACTTCACCTCAGTTTTTGAGGATCGCCATCTCGAGAGGGTTGTGTTTCGTGGGCATCAATCCACGCTGCCCTGCAGCCCTCAGAGAAAATTGAGAAAATCCATTTGAAATTGTAGGTGCCTTTGCGAAGTTGATTTCCACCTGCATATTTAGATCTGCCACTTCACACTTGCATAAACCAACCTGTCGGCGTTTTGTTTTAGAAGTTGATCCCCACCTGCACATATATATATATACACACATTATACTTGCCGCAGGACACCTGCATATACTCATTTGGTGCTAGTTGTTGAAAGAAGATTCTATGTACCTGCATCTATGCACCTGCACCTAAACACCTGGGTCAATAAGATATATTAATATTTACATACCTGCATGTACACCTGTGTATCTCATTTTTTAGATGCACAAGTTGAAACTTGCCAAAAACGAAAAGTGACGATGTTGTTATTGTTGTTGTTGTTGATGATGATGGTGATGGCGGTGGTGCTGTGATGATGTTGTTGTGACGGTGTTGTGTTGATAGTGATGCCACAAGATGGTGATGGGAAAATTTATCATGACAAAGTATGTCGGCAACAACTTTTTGGGAAAAAACCCTTTGCAGGTCCTTTCGGGAACTGGTGGTGTCTGTTGTGCTGGTATCTTGGTGGCTTGTTAATTTTGTTTCGGTTGTCGTTGGTGTCTTGGTGGCACTTTGGTGGTGTGTCCGTAGTGTCTTGACGGTGTCCGGTGATGTTTTGGGTGTTTTGGCAGTGTTCCGGTGGTGTCTTGGTGGTATTGAAGGAATGGTATTTTCCCAACTAAGCTGGCTCACTTGTCAACACAAAATTGGCGTCAATGGAAACGCAAAACTCTGCTATTAGGGTTCTATGCTGGGTCAATTTCAGTAAAGCGTCCCCGAAAGGGGGGGGACAGAAAATGACTTGCCCAGCTCGTGGCTTGCCGTGAATTTTCCATGCCCCCCTTTTAAAGATCAGAAGTAGGTCACAAGCAGGTTTGGTACCTGAAAGCGTGAGGACAAAAAACAACATTTGATGGCTATTCATCGTTTTCCGCATCAAAAGAGCCATAAATTGAGGGTATGAATCTTTCATTTGCAGACACAAGCGTGGCAATGGTCCAGGGCTTTTTTGGTCCTGCTCCAGAGAAGGGAGATCAAACCCTTGAGTATTCGAAATCCTCGGGAACAAAGTGAGAATGGGGGTTTGGTGTTTGTACTTGTACACTCATCTAAAACAGGGATTCAGCCAGCAATTTTTAGAGGCTGTATTGGTGTATATGTATACATATATAAATGTACAACAAGATGATATTTGACCCAGCTTCTCTTAAGCCAAGAGTCGAACTGAATGACAGACGTTGGCTCATCCAGGTGCTGAAAACTATCGTGCTGAAAATTCCCTTTGGTATCGCTGGAGAGTGTCTAAAACGAGCAGGGTCAGATGGAACGAACCTATATATATATATATATATATATTATCAGATGCACATACAAATATATAGGTTTCATAACATCAGCGGGTGACTTTTGTTTTCAAAAGTATCAAGACTAGAAATGCAGCAACGAGGTTTCCATTGATCCTGTGAGATTCCAGGTATGCCAGCGGCCCTGACCACATTAGCCAATTCTTTTTGCTTCTGAAACCCATCATGCCCCCCTCTTTCCTAGACACAAATTCCGCATGATTTCAGGATATCTATCCATCCATATTTCTGGATAAGTAATTTTCGTAATTCACTCTTCAATCCCAATGAATCACAAGGTGCTGAGATGTGTGTGGAGAAGACGCTAAAGTCCAACAGCAGGGCCCAGAAGAGCAACATGCCTCGGGACGAGAATGGTCAGTGAATCATGAGTGATAGATTTATTTTAATCAAATGATTCATAGTAAGAAAGAATAACAATAATAAGAGTAATGATCATAATGAAATGAATGATAGTTATTGTTGGCAAAACAAAGAGTGGTAATCGCAAATATCAAAGGAATGAGAAACGATAATAAACTATCACAATGTGAGTAGCCACAATTAACTTAGCAAAAAAATAAATAGCAACACACGTTATAGTCAATTATAGTCATTCATCACTTTTGGTAGTCATAACTTAATGATCAATAGTAACCATAGAAGTAGTGATCAGAAAAAGTAATGGGGACAAAATCATGGAATAACGAAGAACGATGATATGGGTCTGTCATGCCCATCTCCTTCATCCCCACGCGCTGCAAGATCTATGCTTAGCTATTCCCATGGGTTGAGATATATACACAGGATGTAAATGTATATGTACATGTATAAGTATATATATATATGTATATGTATGTGCATATATATATAAGTATATGAATATGTCTATGTATAAGTATATGTAAATGCATTTGTATATTTATATTATGTGTATGTATACGCACACGTATTCATAATTATATGTATATGTATATGCATATGCAATTGCATATGCATATGTTTATGTACATGTAAACGTACACATATACGTATATGTATATGTATATGATGTATAAATATATATGTATATGTGTAAACCTACACTTCTGGCTGGTTTCGGCACATTGCGTGGCTTACCTTAGGCACTCCTCAAGTTTAGAGGGGTAATGTCGCACGGCTGTAGACGAGAGGCCCAAAGCAGAGAGGATGCTGTAGGCCATCTTAATCTGCAGCGTTCAGAAAGGAATCTCTCAATTGGGGTCGCCCGATACGCCAGGTATTGGGATCATATTTTTTTAAATGATTCAGTGTCAGGTCATGGGATCTTGACTATGTGTCTGTGTATAAATACAGAACACATACAAACACACATCTACCCATCTACATGTACATGTGTATGTATGTTTTTATACATATGGATGCGTGAAAAGCCTGGTACCCAAACGGTACCTCCTTCACTTCCTCGCAGCTCGTTCGGAAGAGCATCTCCTTGACCATGCAACCGGGGAGATTCATGAGGAGATATAGCCATAGCATGCGAGATTTCAATGGGCTTAATAAGGTTTAATGAGATTTAATAAGATTTCATGAGGTCTAGTGGTGCTTAATAGTGTTTGATAGTCTTTCATGGACTTAGTAAATGTGTCTCAATACTTGGGGAGGCCCCCCAATAGCAATTTTAGTAAGGAAAACTATAAACCAGATTCAGGGGTGCCCTATTTTCAGGCAGAGCTATGACTCTCCCTTCTAGTCCGATTGGCAGTTGAGACACCGGAAACATATCAGCCAAAGGGGACGATTATTAGGGATGCAGCAAGCAACTGATGTTTGAAGCCCTCAAGACGTGTTTGCAATTTGATGCAGTAGCATCCCATGTCTTTTGGTTCAAGTTCGGTGGAAACCCTTGTTGTTGACAAACCAAACCTGGGCCACAGAGATGTACCTTAAAGTAGGGTACCAGCAAATTTTTGATGGTTACTCATCACTCTCCCCATTCAGACTGCCATTTTGGGAAATTCCCCATGCCAACTTCCCCAATTTCTCCCAAGTCATGGCGAAGTGTCTGGATCATTCGGTTGGGCGCACCAGATCAGTGGCTCGGTGATGAACCTCTTGGTTTCAGGGTCATGGGACCCCTTCGGTGACTCTTTAGGGTTTGGAGGCGCCAGATGTGGGGCAATGAAGCCCTGATGGCTTAGATTCGGCCAAAAACAACGTAGTTTGTTAGTGATTCATAAGCCTTCAAGTTAGCCAAAAATGATCTGCGGGTCATTTTGGGACTCAGTGCGTCCACTTGGTGATCTTTCAGCAAGGAGCCATGATCATTTTCTTGCCAAATGAGGAAATTGACGCCGGAAATCAACATGGTTGGGATCTTTGACCACGAGGATTTGATTTTCAACCTGTTTGGTCCCCTGATGCAGACCCGAGGCTTCCACCCACACGGAGATCTGGCAAACACGGAACAAAACACCACCATTTTTTTCTATTATTTTGCAGCTCTCAAAACGTAGAAAACACAATTTCTCACTATTTTGGTAGTGTCTAAATGTTCTATCTTGGGGGTTGCTAAAGCTTTACCAGGGAAAAGTGGCTTTACGGGATATCCCACCAATTTTTGATTTCCCAAAATGATATCTTTTTGGCAGGTTGGATTTAGTACATCTTCTCAGTGATCTCATTTATTGAGACATTTGTATTTTAACATCTATGAAAGACGCCATATTTTGTCCCTAGCAACAGCGAGTTCCGCAATGGCGGGTTCCCTGCCCATCCCGTGGTTGGATTCCCTTTTAAATTCACCAGTTGTGACCTGGGCCCTTGAGAACAGCCCCATTCCATCCCGTGGTGGATCAATGATCATCATTTTCCCCAATTTTTAGTAACGAACATGGGCATCTTCTGCCATTTTTGGTATCAACATGCCGATCTTGATTCGCCAAGGAACATGATGAGCAGCACCCACATCAACATGGTTTTCAACAACTGGGCGAAACTGACAACTGATTTTCACAGGGATCTGGGTCCAACTGCAATTTCCAACAAAAAATATTGCCACTGGGGGAGACCATCAGAATCAGTCTGAATCGTCTTGACACTCTCATGGACGTGAAGTCTGGAGGTCTCCGGAAAAGTCATAACCTACACAGCTGGATCGCGAAATAGATAGAGCAGATCAAAACAACCTGGTATTCCAATAGCGCCAAGCACGACTCTGCAAAGATCACCTGGTCCAAATATCGCCGTTCTGTTTCATTGACGCATCGAAAGGCATTGAGCATCACATACCAACTTTTGTACATCTACAACATCCAAGAGAAACCCTCCCATTTTTCAACCAGTGGGATAATTGGATGTGATATTTTTTTGGAGGCCCTGTGGTTGCCCGGTTCGCCATGGTGGCGATACCCGATAGTGATGCACCTCTTTGGAGGGCATTCGAAACCACCGGGCCCCAAAGCACCAGTTCCCTTAGCTGATATTTGGCGTTTCCTGAAAATAGCAACTCAATCAGATGATCATCATGGGGATTTAAGCAACCCCTCGGTGACCCCAAATGATAGCTGATCAAGATTCCCCCGGGATCACCTTTAAAGACGATCCCATTTCTAAGCCACTATATTCCATTATCCATTACTGAACTAACATAGATGTGGAGTTTGCATGGCCCATTTATGGTTGAATTATCTATTAAGAATTAAGACAAATATCCACATCGAACCGTTAGTTTACCCTAGAGTATCCACTATTTTAAACCATGATCATGTCTGTTGGTTTCCCAAATTCCTATCCCCATCCCTAGCAGTGAATGTCGGCGTTGTGCCATGTGCCGACCGAGCCGCTCCATTGAATTCATTCAAGCTGGCCTCGGGAGAGAGAGAGAGAGATATAATACACTCATGATAATGGATATGTAATACCTATATGTTAATATGATCTATAATTAAAGGACCGGATAACCCCACAAGTCAACTTCTTCCAATAATCAGAAAAATGGCTGAAACGGAACGTAGAAAGCAGAAAGGACAAAGGAGATGGTGGAGGATCGATAATTTGAAAATAGTTGTATGTGAAGAGTTGTGTGTGACAAAGTTGTGTGTGAAAGATTGTGTCTGACAAAGTTGTGTGTGAAAGGTTGTGTGTGACAAAGTTGTGTGTGAAAGATTGTGTGTCACATAGTTGTGTGTGAAAGATTGTGACAAAGTTGTGTGTGAAAGATTGTGTCTGACAAAGTTGTGTGTGAAAGAGTTGTGTGTGACAAAGTTGTGTGTGACAAAGTTGTGTGTGAAAGAATTGTGTGTGACAAAGTTGTGTGCGAAGGGGTTGTGTGTGACAAAGTTGTGTCCGATAAAGTTGCATGGGAGAGAGATATGCGTGAAAGATGAAAGATTGTGCGTGACAAAGTTGTCTGTGACAACGTCATATTTGAGAGAGATGGACTCACTTGCAGCGTGGATGTCACCAAGTGCTACGCCTGCCAGGCAAAGGAAACGTCGATGTCACCAAGTGCCACGCCTGCCACGCCTGCCACGCAGAACGACGGTCGATGTCACCAAGTACCACGCCTGCCACGCAAAGTAGCGTGGCGTGAGGCGCGCCACCAGATCCAGCCCAGTGCCACAAGTGCCACACCTGCCTGGTCGATGTCACCAGGTGCCACACTTGCCACGCAAAACTAAGGTTGATGTCTCCAAGTGCTACGCCTGCCACGCAAAGTAGCGCGGCGCCACAAGCGACCAACAGGGACCAAGCGCGTCGCCAGATCCAGCTCGGTGCCGCAACGCCTGCCGCGCAGAACGAAGGTCGATCTCAGCAAGTGCCACGCCTGCCCCGCAAAGTGCCGCGGCGTCACGGGCGACCAACGGGGACCAAGCACGCCACCAGACCCAGCCCAGTGCAATAAGGGCCACGCCTGCCACGCAAAATGCAGGTCGATGTTACCTAGTGCCATGCCTGTGTGTGACAAAGTTGTGTGTGTGTGTGAACCATCTGAAGATGTAAAACTTCTAACCTTTTTTTGCCTTTAGGTATTTGATGCTGTCATGTTTCTAATTTGCAGGGGGTGGATGCATGGTTTGGCAGTCATCCACCAACGAAGACACTGCCTTTCCATGGTGATATGACGAAGAGGACGCCTTTGTCACGCACCTGCTATTTCAACTCCAATTTTGCAGCACATCAATTTGTCGAACATGGCGACCGGCTAAGCCAAGAACCAGCATGTCGATTTTTCACACAGTTTTTCAAACCAACCTGAACTTTTGGACTTCAATTTGATGTTGCCTTGTACCTGTACGGTTTTCGCAATCTGTCAAGTTGGGAGCGATATGGCTTCGTTAAAAGGGAAGGGTCAGCTTCCATTTCACTCTAATTTGCAGTGGGCACTGGCTATGGCGATGGCAGCTTTCCACTGTTTTTCGGGTCCTTTCAGCGACCTACTCCTGTCAGTTTTAAAGGAATTGTTTTTGCACGTAAGACGCACTCCACAACAAAATTCGCAATGACAGTTCTGAGCAAGTGTGTGACTCATGCTGGATTCATCAAGGTGGTATGAACCCTTCGGGGAATACCTTTCTAGGTAGAAAATTTGATCCTCCGACCTGATCTCTGAATTTACATTTTTCAACCTAGTAATTCGTTTAAGTAAAGTGGAACAGTCAGCCTTTTCTCAACTTTTCACCCGTCGATCGATTAAGTGTTGAAACAGTTTGCCGCTGTGACTGGCTTCAAATATTTTCCAGTGAGACTGATTGTCACCCGTAGACTGCAGCCGCGCCAACCTTCCCTTTTTTCAATGATGCTCGAGAGACAGAACGCTGTCATGTCCGTCATGTTTCATGTGATGAAAGGCAAAGGACATGCTTTCCAGATGTGGTCACTTTCTTTTGGTTATTCTGGTGAGGTTCAATTGTGCACGTAATTCAGCTGGGGAATGCTGACAGCCGTCTCTAGGGTTGACTTGACTACCGGGGGCCTTTGAGCCTTATCTCAACCCTGATATCCCAGAACCCAAGGCATGTCTGGCTGCCAACATCATCGCTGGGGCTGGCCTTCTCGACACCGTGGATATTTCCAGAGCTCAAGTTGTCAATCTTAATACGACTCAAAATCAGGCTCTGATCATTCCGGTGCCGGTTTGCGTTGCCTGAACCATTCAAAGGCCAGAATGGCCACACTTGGGCCTTGAACCAAGGCACATCAGTCCTTGGTGCTCAATGCATCTTGCTGGAAGGTCTCCTTCGTCCGGATGATTGGACCTATCGTCAGGATCCTCGACGATGCCAACTTCCAACATCTGGAGCATTCCATTTGGGACTTGAGGTTGGTAGAACCAACACTTACCCTCAGTGGGCAGCTCTCGACCTGTTGGACAGGGCCTCTAAGAAAGGCAAAGGACAACTACCGGTGCTCATTGGAGCCCTCTTTCGCGGTAAAGAAGCTCATTTGAGCCTTCATGCTGGAGGGAACGACATGGCCCAGTTAAAGCTTCCTGGCTTCGGTGTGGTCACCACTTCTTGAGAAGTACACGCGGACCCATAGCAAACATACAGGAATTTGCTTCTTTGCGTTGATCTGGGACCAGCTCCCACCTGACTGGATCCGATTCTGAGGACAATGTCAACTATCGACGCAGAGGCATCAGCCCACCCTTACCAGAAGGGGTCCCGCCTGGAACTAATGACGATGATGGCCTCCCCGATGTGGAGGGACGGGACATCAACTAAGGACCACTGAGGTGTTTTGGAATCAACTTCCAGACCGGAAACCGGCTGATGTATTTCTAGGGAAACCTGGACATTCAATTTTGGAAAAAAGTCACTGCTGCTCGGTTGCCCCAATCTGAAGCTTCCTGTTTTTTGGTTTCTGACTATCGTTTTTCATGATGTGCCATGTGTGAAAACCTCGCGTTTCTTTTTTAACTCGGTGCAGTAACCTGATTTCTTGCTGATGCTTGTCTTTGACTTGCTCGTGTTGGTTGTCTCCCGTAAAGTTTTGGTTCATACAACGACTTGTGAGCCACCTTCGCTGAGTACCAACCATATCATGGCTGACTCTGACCCATCGCGCTCCCCTGTGCCTGCGCGGAATCGACTTGAACCTCCTGGGCAACGTCAGCCTTTGCCGAACTTTCCTCGATGGTGTGGGCCTATGGGCACAGCTGTCCGGACCTTACACAATATGCCCCGACCTCAGCATCAACCGAAATGGCCAGCAACTCCGTCGGGACCTTACATGATGGGGCGTATGTGGTCAGCGTCACCACCGGCCCTTCCAACCAGCCGGGCCGCATCACAACCGCTTCGACCTACTCCACCAAACCTGCCTCCTCCACCTACCATTCTATAGTCTCAGGCACCATCGTGTCCTCCGACACAACCGTGCTCGCCAACTCCTCCGAACTCCATCTCACCATCCCAGCCACGTTCAACCAGCACTGCACAATCACGTCCGGATTCCAAACCGGACAAAAATGAAGCCACCCGAGTTTATGGCTTTGATTTGAATGAACATCTGCAAGCTGATCGAGATCACTACGACAACCAAAAGATCAACGGACTGACCTTCCCAAGAGTCATCCGTTCATCCTCCTTCACTCAGAAGCTGGACGTTGAAGGATGTGATCCATTGTCATTGCCAGTGGCCGCATTACTCTATCAACAAGCCAATAGCCATTGGCTTCGGAAACTGGCTCATGGACGGGAGCTATATTTGGTTCCCACTGGGGACATCGCAGCTGTGGTGTTTGCGACGGAGCTCCTCTCCCAGTTGAGGAACCGTGGCATCGACCTGGATCGGGTGTCACAAACCCGGGCTCGGCAGGATGGCAAAACGTTGGACAAGATTTCCAACACCAAGTATGCAGCACAACTCTTTGCGGAGCACATCCAAGGCTGGCTCCCAACCAGGCCCACGGATCCGGATTCCCAACATGAGATCACCAATCTCCGCAATCAGCTGGCTGAGCTTCATCAACGCTTGGGAGATGACAATGCAGACATCTCAACGCCACCTCGCAATGGCCAACCAAGCCCTGCTTCCCAGTCCACACCAATCCAACGTGCACTACTGGGAAACTCCACCGCTCCATCCCCACCAACTTTCGATCCATCATGCCTACTCACTGTCCCAACCACCTCCAATTCCTGGTTGGCTGACAACATGCGCACCAGTCTGGCTGATCGACCTTTTGCCAAGTGCCTGAAAGAACTCCCACTTTCAGACGTCCAACGAACAGTTCTGACGACGAGCATCGCAAAGACAGATACATGGTGGGGTAGACAACCCGTTGAAGCCATCGAAACAGTCCACCGAGTTGCAGTGATGATGGGCATTCCAGTCACTATGTTGAATAAGAACTTCAACGCCTCAAACCTCATCAAAGTCCTCACTGCCGCCATCAGCATGACCAATTGACTAGCTCCACTCCTCCGGAGGAAACTCAAGCACAAAGTGCTTCAATCCTATCTGCAAGTTCTTCACTTGATGATCCTGGCCATCTATATTCTCACACCCTTCACCATGGCTTCCACAATCTCTCCTTTTCAAGGGTTTCGCAGCATCCAAACCCGAATGATGGTGCTGGCCGTCATTCATGGCCATGACCTCCAGGATTCTGAAGAGTTGGGCATGTTCACCTACGCTTGTCTTCTCAACCCCGGCCATCTCCAAGCAACCAATGCCGGAGCATTATTATACTCTCTGGTATTAGTCAATACATCTTTCACACATGGGGCGTCAACATTGACCCGGATGATCTTGATCTACGATGGAGCGATGATACAGGAGACGTCTTTGCTTTACGAAACTATACCAAACTGTCAGTCGTCTCCTACAAGAAAATCGCCCAAACTGGACCCGTGCACAAGATGTTGGAATTTTTAGGCCTCCATCAACTTTCACCAGCCCGAACCAACCGTACATCATGCGTATGTCATGTCATAAGGCTTTGCCACCAAATTATCTTCCATGATTGCTTCTGGCGGGAAAACAGACTTTCCTCGCTGCTGCTGCGCTAGTCGCCATGTTTTGTCATTCACATGTGGTTCCTGTTTCCGATCCTTACTTTTTGTGCATTCTCGACTTTTTTCCGTGTACCACTACAATTGGCTCTCGTAACTTTCAGCTCTCAACATGACCAAGCGTGACTTATCTGCGGCCGACCTGGCTTCCCCTCGTTTCCTCCGAATGGATTCCTTGGCGGCTCCTACGGCGACTTCGCAGCAACAACCTTCTCCGGGAGCGTCACCGTCTGTCCTTGCAGCTCCTCTTCCAGGACCTTCTACTGCGTCCACCAGTCCTAGAACCCCAGGATATGGATACTCTGCCCCAGTGGAGCCGACTCCAATGCCAACCCGTGGGCTACGGCCCATCCACAAACCTCACCCATGGCCGACTCTCAACTGCACCAACGGGTGGTGCATACCCAGTTGTTCAAATTGATCGAACTGGACGACGGTCCCCATCGGAAAACGGAACTTTGGATCTCCGAAGCGGACTGGATGGGACGTGCGAGACTCAGGAACCTGGAACAATTCTTCTATGGAATCGTCGGTCATGTGAAAGACAGGCGAGGCTACTCCATCTACGGATGGAGGGAAGCCTCAAGGATGGCCAACTACTGGCGCCGTCATTTTGCGGCCCCAGAAGTGCCCTATGAACATCATCAGACTGAGCCGCATCAGGAACTGGAACCTACTGACAACTCTGAGAATCAAATGAATCAAGAGGACGATGCAGCGGATGACACCTCCACTGTGGGAAACCCTCCGCAGGCACCATTGGTGCCCTTGCAGGTTAGATCCCCGATGATGATGATCAGAGCATGTAGGGTAGTCCACACTGTACAGCGACGACTTATCACTTTCTTTCCTGGCATTTGGATCATTCGATCCGAGACCAGTTGGCAAGATATCTTTCATCTGATCAGTCACGCTTCTTCCAAAAAAGCCCCGCGGCAGCGGGGCGTGTGTGTGAACCATCTGAAGAGATGTAAAACTTCTAACCTTTTTTCGCCTTTAGGTATTTGATGCTGTCATGTTTCTAATTTGGAGGGGGTGGATGCATGGTTTGGCAGTCATCCACCAACGAAGACACTGCCTTTCCATGGTGATATGACGAAGGGACGCCTTTGTCACGTACCTGCTATTTCAACTCCAATTTTGCAGCACATCAATTTGTCGAACATGGCGACCGGCTAAGCCAAGAACCGGCATGTCGATTTTTCACACAATTTTTCAAACCAACCTGAACACTTGGACTCCAATTGATGTCGCCTTGTACCTGTACGGTTTTCGCAATCTGTCAAGTTGGGAGCGATATGGCTTCGTTGAAAGGGAAGGGCCAGCTTCCATTTCACTCTAATTTGCAGTGGGCACTGGCTATGGCGATGGCAGCTTTCCACTGTTTTTCGGGTCCTTTCGGCGACCTAATCCTGTCAGGTTTAAAGGGATTGTTTTTGCACGTAAGATGCACTCCAGAACAAAATTCGCAATGACAGTTCTGAGCAAGTGTGTAACATCTGTAGAGATGTGAAACTTCTTAATTTTGCAGGGGCGTGTGGCACTCATGTCCTGCCACACGCAACGAAGCTGCGGACATGAGTGGGAAGGGAAACGTGGCCGGTTTCCTTTACCTGCAGCTATATTTATATGTATAGTCCCGCCCCTGGGCGCATTTAAGTCGCAGCTGGGGGCCTATATTTTATCGCTGTTGGTTTATATCGTCATTGTCTCCTGTGATTATACGTCCGTATATATATAT
>Ga0126342_10010854_pt1 | contig 16304 bp, 11 predicted proteins | sample Cyp1metagenome_FD_92528 | JGI IMG/M metagenome (GOLD analysis project Ga0126342, IMG submission 92528) | Coral microbial communities from Lord Howe Island, Old Settlement Bay, Australia - Cyphastrea 1 metagenome | ecosystem: Host-associated > Invertebrates > Cnidaria > Coral ... | reverse complement strand
TGATTTTGGCACAGATTCATGTCAACTGCAAGATCTCATCCATGCCTGGCACGATGCATTAGGTCTTTGCCGAGCAGTTACGGAGGTTGGTCACCAGCTCATCCTTGCTGTTGATCGACATGACCTTTCACATTCCAAATGTTTGCAAGCAATCCAATGTTTGAACAATCGAGTTGTGGTACCATGTTTCAGCAGTGCGGAGGGAGACATTTCCATGGACACCTTTGAGCTGTGCGCTGTGATCTTTCATTTAGGGGATTCTCCCTTCACTGGACACTATCGAGCAGGCTTAAGGTATCAAGGTCAATGGTTGCTGTACGACGATGATGCACTTCCAACCAAAGTCCAGGAATTGCCAACATACGTTTGCCGCAACAGCTGCATGTATTGGTTGGTTCGACCCACAATGCGCAATGTCAGGACGATGACAGAAGCTGGAGACCAGATCCCGATGGTTCAGACCGAGCGCAATCCGATGTTGACTTCACGATGGTGAAAGAGCTTGAGCTTCACAGCGTTTTGCAGTGCTTTTGAACCTCTTGCACACTTTCATGTATGACAGCAAGCCACTTGCATGCACTAATGGCGCTGCCTTCATTGGGCTGCTGGAGCTTCTTGCAATTCTTGCGCTGGCAGCTGCTGGATTTGGAGTCCTGCGGCCGTGCACCCTTGCAATTGCAGCTGACTGGCGGCAGCGGCTGAGAGAGACCTTTTCACTTTCTTCTTTTGGATTTTGGTGTATCAGCTGTCCACTAACAACTACTTGTGGATTATGCGGATTTTTCACCATTTCATTTCTCCAATGTAATCCTTAGGGATAGACTAGTGTGAAGACCTCCCCATGGCTGCGGACGTCAAAATCTGCTGTGGGGAGGCCGGCAGCATAACGCTGTTGCTGGGCTCGCCTGCTGACACGACAAAGGTGTTATGGGGTAGGAAAAAAAACACACACACACACAAGCCCCTTTGCCACCCCCGAGTGGCTCTCAAGTGCCGGTATTGGTGAGGGTGGCCCTTAGTTTGTGCTTTTGGGGTCGTTGCGGTGCCATTGATTCCTTTTGTCGTGTCAGCCATTTCTTTTCGAACTTCCGTTGCTTCAATTCTTGCTTGGAACCAAATTTGCTTTGTGATTTGATTTGCACCAGATTGCAACTGGCGCAATACTCCTTGGGACAATACAATATCACTGGCAGGTGGCAACGTTTGCTACCTTATTATTTACAAACACGCGGATCCAACTCATTCTTTTTTTGGCGGCACTGGGATTGGGCATCCCTTTTGACTGTCCCATCACTTTGCCCAACAGACTTTACAATTCAGGTGCAACAGGGCCACACTGCGGGGTAAGCTCCCGATTTCAACTGACTGGCTTGGGCTCCTGTTGCACCAATAGTGGGTACGACATTGGGGGTGGCCCCCTGACATTGCTTTGCATTGGCCATTTTGAGCAACAAGCAGTATTAGAGCACTCCTCCGTGATCACTTGGACATCTCAAACTTGGACGCAAAAACTACCAATCCTGCAACTGTTGTATGATACAACCCAGGACCCAGATCACTTGACTTGCAACAGGTCCTTCCAGTGCCATTTGGATTTCTTTTGCAGCAGTGATCGTGTACATCACCAGAGTGCAACAGAGCCACACTGCGGGGTAAGCTCCCGATTACTGACTGGCTTGGGCTCCTGTTGCATCATTGTTAGCACCCAGAACGGGGGTGGCTCCCCTTTCCCTTATTTTACTGGCCACTTTCAGGTGCTATATACAATACATTGCAACATTGGTCCTGCAGCTACAACTTTTCGGATTTGGATTCATTTTTGCAGTCACAGTACAATAGGGCCACACTGCGGGGTAAGCTCCCGAAAACTGACTGGCTTGGGCTCCTATTGTACTGTACTCAACGACCTGAACGGGGGTGGCTCCCCTTTTTTACATTTCACTGGCCATTTGCAGATTCTGAACATTATACAAAACAATATCTCTGCCGTAGTCATTTTCCAGAATTGGATTTGGATCTTCAAGCACGGTGCTACTGGGCCACACTGCGGGGTAAGCTCCCGACAACTGACTGGCTTGGGCTCTGGTGGCACAGCGACCCGCATTTGGGACGGGGGAGATTCCCCTTCATGTGGACTCCACTGGACTTTTCAGGCACTGAGCGCGGTCCATTCCTACATTGTTGCTGTTGACACTTTTCAGATTGGGTCTTTGGCTGGCAATCACGGTGCACAAGGGCCACACTGCGGGGTAAGCTCCCGAATTCTGACTGGCTTGGGCCCTTGCTGCATCACTATTCAGGTGTACGACAGCGGTGAATTTTCTATTTCATTTTCAGCAGATTTTCTTTTGAGGCAACAAACAATCAGACTTTGCGTGACGCTTGCAACACAGACACAGCTTTGGAATCCCTTTTACAATCTTGGTGCTCCTGGACCACACTGCGGGGTAAGCTCCCGAATACTGACTGGCTTTGGTCTCGGTTGCATCAGCATCAAGGTCTCAGACGGGGGTGGCTCCCCACAATCCTTTTTCACTGGCCAAATTCCAGAGCGGCGTACATTGTGCTATATTTCTATTTACAAGGCCACAAGCGGTCCCAGGCTTCTGACCTTGGCAACTGTCACAGAACCACAACATCTTTGGGTACTGAAGTGGAGTAATCCTAGTGCTGGCGGTGGGCTTTCCTACCTGAGTTTTTGGTGGCTGCACCTCGAACTGAACTGGCGCGAGATTGCTCCAACCCATCTGCCCTGGAGTTTCCAGCTGTTTTCGTGGCTGCAGAATTTTCACACATTCATTCTCTGTTTGATTACAGTTGCATTTGCGTCCAGCCCAAAATATTTTTCACTGATTTTCACGAGCTGGCACAGACGATTGATTTTCTTTCTCAACAGGTTTTATTTGATTTTGGCACGGACCCTGAACTTGATTGCCACCCTTAGCTCTATCAGACCTTGTGAGAGCCCAGCATCATTCCCAACCTCATCTAGACGTTGTGGCAAACCCGGTCCCAAGTCCGGGCATACCTGGCATAAAAGTTTCTCAAGACTGAATCAGGTCCTATTGGTCCTGCTTGCAACGATGGCACTCTTTGCCGGGTATGGGGGTGAGGGTAGTGACCCAGTCATGGGGGTCACTGGAACGTCAGAACCTTCCAATTGGCCTTGCTTACCCACTGACGTGAAGCGACATGACGAAAGACCACCAGCTCGCTCTGACCTGCAGAGCTCAAGCCTTACAGCCGTGAAGAAACGTAGCTTGAAAAGAGCCCAAAAACGGGCTGCCCTCCATGGGGTGGCCTGGTACCAGGGAAGATTGTACAGACCTGCCGATTTTCATTTCATGCCACCATTGCCTGACACAGCCATGCACACCAAACATACCACTGCCGTACACCCTCATGCTCAAATGCAGTGCAATCGCAAACATGGAACCAAATCCAGATTGACATGTCTGCAATGGAATGTAGGGGGGCTATCCAATCACCGGCTGGATGAAATCAAAGCATGGCTATCCCAGCAATGTTTCCAGATAGTCACCCTGCTGGAGACGAGATGGCAGTATACAGGTGAGTGGCTGGATCCTGACTGGATTCACATCCATACAGGACAACCGGGCGACAAGGGCATGGGTATCCTGACACTCATTTCCCGCAGGTTCTGCAATGAACGGGATTTGAAATGGAATGAAATCATCGTTGGACGCCTGATTCATCTCAGGATACCCACCAAAACCAGACCGCTTGACCTGCTTTGTGGATACCAGCATGTAGATAAACGTGGACCTAGATGTCTCCAGATGCGTGAGCAGTGGTGGGGGCACCTGGACAGCACTCTCCAAAGTCTCCCACATCGAAACCTGCTTCTCCTCATGGCGGACTTCAACACCAATATACCACAGAGTCCACCATACTCAGGCAGTGAATGGTATTGGTGGGATAACAGTTTGTTGCGTGGCTCCCAGCACCAAGATGCCGGCCGCCTGCTGTCGATCCTTCGTTTTCATGGCCTTACCACACTGAACACATGGAACGCACGTGATGGCCCAACATATGTACATGGTAAGCAATCAAGCAGGATTGACTTTGCATGTGTTCGTCAAGCCCATGCTGATGGAGTATCCAAGCAGCCGCGGTATTTGTGGGATGCACCCTTCCTGGGACCAACCAAACAAGGCCACGTGCCCATTGCTCATCAGGTTGCACTTTTTTGGGCTCAAAATGGGCCTTTGAAAAAGCGAGGCATCAGCAAACAGCAATGCCAACAGGCTCATGCAGACCACCAAGCTGACACTGCACAATGGCACGCCTATTCAGCACACACCGCTGAAGTGATGATGCAGGAACTGCGACGGGTGCAGCACTCAGAAGATCTTCATGTTGTCAACTTGACTTCACTACATGATGCTGTCAACAAGTGTTTTCATGAACATTTCCCACCAATGAGTGCCCCAAAAACCCAAGTTCCTTGGACACATTCCACTCACATAGTGCTTAGCAAATGGCAACATAAAGAGATTCTTAGGAGTATCAAGTCATGTACAGGTGCTGGAGTGTTCAGAGCATGGCTTCATTTCACGAAGTATGCCGCCCTGAAGCGCAGACATCGCAAGGACTCTGCTCAGATCAGACGCTCCATTTTTCTCAATATTGTGCACTCAGCTGAAGCCGCAGCCCAAAGACATGACATGCACCGCATGTACAGCTTGATCAATAGATATGCCCCCAAGACTGTACGACGTAGGATCCAGATACGCAATCACTTGGGTGCCATTGCCACCCCATCAGAAGAGCTTGACATTCTCAAAAATTTTGTGGTGGACATTTGGGGAGGACCTAGTCACATTCCAATGACCTTCACCCAGGCCCCTGGGGTGCCATTTACCCTTTCGGACCTGACTGAAGCATTGAGCAGCATTCCTCTGCACCGTGCAGTGGCACAACCGTTTGCTCCAGGCCTTGTGTGGCGTACCCAAAGCCAAAATATTGCCCCCATACTTTTCCAAAGCTTGTGTAATTGGTGGAGTACTACCCCGCCATATATACCTCAGATCTGGAGGGATGGATGGATGATGATGCTTGGTAAACCACACAAGCCGGCCACGACGCCGTATAATTTACGGCCAATAGCCTTGCAAGATCCAGTCGGCAAGGCTGTGATCGGCCTGCTCATTAGATGTGCATACGACGATGCAAAGCCGCTCATGCTGCCCTGGCCGCTTTGGGCCTATCTCCCAAACAGATCGACAATTGATGCAGTATGCCGGGTTGCGTCCCACTGCCGGCAGGTGTCCCAATTGGTTGCGTCCCAAAAGCCGACCCCTCATGCCAGGGCATTAGGAGCACCCAAATATTGTTTTTGTGGTGGCGTGTCCGTCATGCTGGACTTGGAACGTGCATTCGACAATGTTTCAAGGGTGAAATTGTTCAGTCAACTTCACAAACTCCAAATCCGGCCTGCGGTCATTCAACTGCTAACGCACTGGCATAACAACACACAGTATCATTTCCAGCATGGATGTGACACCGTAGCCTTACCTATTGGTGCTGGACTGCGGCAGGGATGTAAGGCTGCACCGGGACTTTGGAGCTTTCTCCTTTTACTGTATCTCCAACAAGTAACCCAGCATATCCCTATTGCATGGTTGCGTCATCACCTCAATATTTACGCTGACGACTACCAGGTCGGAGGCATCTTCTATTCAGTTGATGATTTGAGGTTGCTGTTGAAAGCCTTTGGAATCCTGTTGCAAACACTGAATGATTTTTCCCTGCGTATCAATCCAAAGAAGTGAGCTGCACTCCTGGCCATTGCGGGCACGTCCCATAGACATCAGAGAGCGCAATTTATGACCACCAAGAACAAAAGTGAACAGCTGCGCATTCCATTGCCTGATGGTGACGAGATCCAGATTCCAATCCAACCCACTGTGACATATCTTGGCACAATCATGACATACAAGGACTGCTCCACTGCAACCTTGAAGCATCGCTTGTGCCTTGCTCGAAATGCCCAACGCAGACTTGGACGATGGCTCCGGGGGAAGCATGATTTCAAAGTTCTTCACAGGTTTCGTTTATGGCGTTCAACAGTTTTTCCAGTTCTCACATATGGCATTTTTTCCACAGGCATCACCACACATGGCATCACCATTTTGCAGAAGGAAATGTATAAAATGCTGCGTCAAGTGGCCTGTGACCATGCATTTCGAACTGGACATAATAATCAACAGGCACTGTCCTTAGCTGGCCTCCCCACGCCATTGCAGCTCTTGAGGGCTGCCGCCCAACAGCTTTTGCGGTCCATCACTCAACGCATGTCATTGTTGCATGTTGATGATATTGCTCTGCAACTGCCTTGGAGCCACCTTGAAGACCTTGTAATCGCATTGAACAGCACCCAGGATTTGTGTCCACGGCTTGTCGAGCCTGCCGTGTCACGTGTTGCCCCCAGTGACACTGACACGTATCACTGTAATCTCTGTGCCTTTATTGCCAATGATGTTGCCACATTGAGAAGACACTGCACAACTGCTCATGGTCAAATGGTAACCAGACATCATTTTGCCGCTGCATCCCAATTTACCCAAACTGGCCTCCCAGAATGTAAATATTGTGGACGGATTTTCACCACATGGAGAAGATTTCAAGTGCACATTGAACGGGGCTGCCAGGTCCTGTACACTGGCCCCTGCGCTATTGAGCCGAAGACGGTGCAGGGAGTGCACGCCTATATGACTGGCACTGCACTGGCAGCGGGTGAGTTTGCGGTCAGACACTCAACCATGATCCCTGAGACAGAGCTGAGTAACCTGAGGGGTTCCCCTTTTGGCTTGGCACTTTGCCAGATCATCGAACAAAGGGATTGGGACCGGCTTGCAGAACTGTCAGACGCATGCCAGTACCTTGCCAAACGATGCATTCTCTGTGGCCTTCACTACAATCGTGTACAGGAACTGAATGCCCATTACAGAACCATGCATGGCCAGTACTGGGAAGGGGTTCCACAACGGGCTGTGTACATGTCGAACACTTGGGCCACGGAACGACCATGTCCATATTGCGGAGCATTGTTCAAGTCCCACCTCTGCCCAGTGTGGGTGCAGGTAGCAGCGCTTCTCCTATATGGAGTTGGAGTCCCACACGATGCTCCTGACATTGCTGAGGCCCCATCTCCCAGTTTGCGTTGTGAAGTTTGCCTTGAGCAATTTTCAGACCTTGCATCACTCACAGAGCACTTGCGCAATGCTCATGCGTTGCAGGGGGTAGCATTTAATGTGGCAAGGGACAGTGTGGCAGGTAGCCCAGCATGTGCGCATTGCGGCGCCTTATACGACAGTATGTGCGGCCTACGTTCACACATAAACCAGGGCAGATGTTTGGAATTTCGAGCCGACGCAACAGCCGAGACCTTGCCGATGCATGATGACTGGTTGCAGGCCTGCCTGGGGGGAAAGATGAAAATCATACTCACCAATTCCCAGCGGAAACTTGCACTTACACTGCACTGCCAACTTTGTGGTGTACGCTATGCACGTGCCACAGACCTTTCCTGTCATCTCCAGGGAAGCCATGCCAGAGTATGGCGATGCTCTCAACAATTGACGTTGATTTTGGTCAGTCTGTTTTACAGCAATGGCACCTGTGTATGCAACCCTGCCCTACACCAAAATCGTCTTGATCATGTGTGCATGCCATTGAGGCATCTTGCCATGCTGTTCAGCAAGATGGACAACCAGCTGTTTGCACCTTTTCAGGCAGAGGACACCCTGCTGAGACGATTGCTGTCACGCATGCTTGACCAGCCCACACGACACCACTTTGATCAGATTGCGGCCCAGCATGACTATGCACGCATGTGGCAGGACACCCAGTCCTTGATCACGCTCCGCTCCCAATGCCTTCTATGTGGACATGAGTGTGCAGCTAGTGCATTGTCGCAACATGTGCGCGAGGCCCATCCATGCAATCTTTTGGCATTGCCATTTTACATTGCCCAGCTGGTACCGCTGATGCTGACACATCAACAAGTTGATTATCAGTGTTATGCATGCCTGCAGATTTTCAACCTGCCTGTACCACCTGACATGGCACCTGATCCTGAACGCCAGAAGCTGGCTCAGTCCCATTTGCTTTACAATTGCCCCTGCCTTCTGCAGATTGCGCTGTTCCTCACTGGCCTGCTGCATGATGGACACCTCAATGCTGAGTGCGACAGATCTGCTGGCACAACAGCAGGTGCTGGAAACCTTCAAGGGCCTGGCGCCCCTGCTAGGATCAGTGCAGCTGTCCCCCAATCCAAGAGAGCCAAAACGCAGCAAACACCAGCACGAGGATCCACCGATGCAGGTCCCGCAGAGCCAAGTGGTAGCCCAGACACCACAACTGCAGCAACTCACCACCTTGGTTCAGCAGCTCGCTCAACTGGTCCTACGACACGACCGAGATCTCAACCAAAGCCGCAGAGCAGACAGCTTCGTGCTTTTTTTCAACCGAGATCCCAAGGGCGGCTTACAGAACCTGTTGACGGCTACGACCAGTTGGCAGGAGCAACGAAAAGCGTCCACAATTCCGATGACGACGCTGCGGCAGCACCTGACACAGTGTCTGTTTCAGGACCTCATGGTGAAGGTGCTCAAGATCTCAGAAGCCAAGCAGGAGGACCAACTATTTCAGGCCTCTGTCCAGAGCCAGCTGATCGATGCAGAGGGCAACTGGCCGTTTCTGGAATGGGATCCAAAGGCCAAACAACTGATGACCAGCACCAAGACACCAATCAGTATGACTCTGATGACTCAGCACGTCAAAGAACTGGTGGAGATGTTCAAGAATCCGGACTTGGTGATGGCCTTCCGATCCCTTCAGACAACATCGGAGGCACCGATTTGCCCCTGGAGACTTCAACTCTGTCCCAGAGCCGACAGGGAATGGGAACTCCTCAACAGGATGAGTCGCAACAGCGTGTGGACCCTCCTGGGTACAATGCTCAAACCACATGCATTGACCCAATGTGGACTGGCGGACACCATTCAGAAGTCCCTGGGACATCAACCACGCAAAGGGAAAGGGAAGGGCAAACACAAATTGCCCCACCAGCAGATGGCCCAGAAGTGAGTCCACAGTTGACGATCTTGCTACATGTTCTGAGTCACTTGCGTTTGAGGAACAATTCAAACTGGTGCTATGCCAACAGCACCATTTTCAGTTTGCTTTGGTCGTTGATGTCCATGCAGTGTGACTCAGCTTCACTGGGGATACGTTTTGCAGAGCTGATCCAATTTTTGCCATGTCACAATTTGCAAAGTGTTGCATTGACTGATTTGCGCTGGTTTCAACAGATTCTGCAAAACTGGGATGCCTTTGCGGGTGATCAGTGGGGGCGACAACAGGATGCATCAGAGTTTGCAACTGCTGTCCTGACCTGGCTCCAAGCACCAGCAGTCAACATGACCTGGGAGCGACGAGTGGAAGAAATGAATGCTGTAACGGTGCATGACCATGGTAATGCTTTCATGCCCATCACGGTCTACTTTCCTGACACTCATGCCCATTTGCCAGACACCCAATTTACACTGACTCACCTCTTGCGCCGCTGGATGCAGGAACATGGTATGATTGCGGCGCTGCAGCAGGCTCCTCAATGCATCTGCGTGCACCTTGACAGGTTTCTTGAGACTGAAGGACACATACAGAAAAGCCAATGCCTCATTGACATGGAAGCGGGATGTGATGTACAGGTCTTCACTGACCAATCTCTCCGACGTGAATCTGTAGGGTATGTTTTGACAGCTGCAACGGCGCATTTGGGCGATGCACACAGTGGTCATTTCCGTGCAGCCTTGAAAACCAGACCGGCAGTGCTACAGAATGGCCAGCCCATGCACTGGCTCATCACCAATGATGACTCTGAAGCCAGGCCAATATGGTTGGTGCCAGATTGGTTTCGAAGTAACACCAATCTCTTCTGGCTGCTGCGCTCAGATTGCGTTCAACTTCATACATATCAAGCCCTGCCAACGACTGTTCAGGAGCCGACTGAGACATCACCTGAGATTCCGTCAGAACTGGATGCAGATCCTTTGCCTGAACCTGACAGCCATGCAGTAACCATCCAAATGCCACCACAGGATGAGACCACGGCGGCCATTATGGCCCTGCTCCAAGCCACATCGATGGCTGAACGTCAACGATAGGATGCAGATAAACAATTCTTCCAAGTGCCCTTTTCACCATTTCTTCAATTAATGTAAGGCCGACAGATTCCAACTCAGGAACCATTGATACCAGATCAATGTGGTCTTGCACAGACCTATGCAGCAGCAAAATAGGCGTGTTTGGAAAAAACAAACACACACACACCAAATTGATCAAAACTGGTCATTTTTACTACTAAACTACTAAACCATGTTGTCTTGCTAATGATAATCAAAAAGGTCATACCCGGATTTGCGTTCTTTTTTGTGGTCCCGACTTTTGAAGCGCCAACATTTGAATGGGGTGAACTTCACTGGCTCAAGTACCTGGCGCAAGCTCTTTCGGGTCTCATTTACTTGCATGTGCTGGGGTGCTTGGGGGGGCTGGCGGGTCTCGCGGGCCCCACGTCTTAGGACCTCTGGTGCGCCCCCTCCACCTGCTGGCTCTGCCTAGTGGCTCGGCCCTTCGCCGGGGGCGCTCCTTGCCTTCCCCCCGTGCTGTTGCAACTTCCCTCGTGGCCACTGCACAACAATCAGAAAGCCCGACACCTTGGACCATCCCTCAGCTCGGGCGCCGCCACCAGCAGCGTCGTCATCTCATTGCCGTCCTCAACTTAAGTGCGGCACCCCACCCGCCCGCCTGCTTAAATTTAAGCTCTCTCGCCATCGTGGCTCTTTGCTGCCGTCGGCGCCCTGCCAGCGGCTTGCGCGCTCACCGGCTTTCTCTGCGGCAGTCCAGGCCTTCCCCCCGGAAAGGCTCCTCTGAACGGCCTTCTGTTGAACAACGGCGGGAGCTTGCCATTGGCCTAGCCAGAGGGCTTCGACCGCGAAGCCTGCACTGCGTTGCTGTCACAAGGCCTTTGCCCAGCCAATGACTCCACCATGCCTGTTGACTCGCTGCCTACGGGTCTTTCCTGCTGAAACGGCACCGGGGCCTTCAGGCTTGCGGGTGCCTGCCCGGCGTCGCGCAACTTTGTGCTGTTGTTAACTTGTTGGCGCAAGAACGACTATGTGGCGCCAGTCTTGGCCGGGGCCAGCCTTGTGGCTTTACCCAAGCCCAGTGGCAGGGTCCGACCGCTGTTGGGGAGATTCTCCGCACACTCACAAGCAAGTGCCTCATGGCGACGGTTCGGGCAGACGCCCGCTCGTTTTTATTCGCAAATGCTTTCAACACCGTCCACCGAAGCGCCATCCTGCCAACAGTGAGGGCCGAATTCCCCTCTTTGGCACGTTGGACAACCTGGTGCTACCGACAGCCCTCCCGGCTCCAAGCAAACCATGCCCTGGAGTCTCAAAGCGGGGTCCAGCAGGGTGATCCCCTCGGGGCCGTTGCTTTTTCCCGCTGCCTTGCAGCCGTTAGCCTCCGACTTGCGCCAGTGCGGGTTGGATATTGCGGTACGCTGCCTGGATGATGGTGTGCTGGCTGGAGATGTCCGTCAGCCACGCTCTTTGGCTTGTCCAACACCGTGCCGCTGCCATCGGCCCCCAACTCAACCTGACTGAGTAAATGCGACCTTGTTGCAGTTGGTGCTGTCGACTTGGCTGGGCTTCACATGCAATTCCCGGATGCGCTCCTTCGTGCTGCCGATGGTTCCAGCAAAGTGTGCCGCAACTTTGAACTCCTGGGTGCGGCGGTTGGTGATGAGGACTATGTTCACCAGCAGACCTCCTCTACGTTCTTGTGCTGGGTTTGCGAAACTGGTCCACAGCATGCGGTGCAACCCCCCTAAGGCCCAGTATAGGGCGCTCTGCATGTTTGACGGGATGGTGCGATGCAGCTTTGGGGACCTGACAGGGCTTCACCCCAACACAGCGCAATGGCAACAAGCATCACTTGGGCGGGGACATGCCGGTTTGGGGCTTCGGTCAACTGCCCAGCACGCCTCCGCCGCTTACCTTGCTTCCCTTGGCGCTACCTTGCCGCCCGCCTTGGACTTGGATTCTGGCTTCTGCGCGGAAGCGTTGAAATCTTGTCACAATGTTGCCTCTGCTCTGTCTACATTCAACGCCACCTCGCTCCGGAGGAGCATCTGGCCTTGGACGCTGCCCTGAGCAACAACATGCTTTATCACTTTATCCATGAAATTTGATGAGGCCTGCTGGCAAGAACAGTTACGGCAGGCCAGCATCCTTGGCAAAGCCACCCTCCAATCGGAAGCTTGTTGGGGCCAGGGCATTCCTTGGCTGGTGTCCACGGTGCAAGGGCATTTTTGACATCCCCACGCACCACGCAGGCATGTGCGTCGCTGGAGGGCAAAGAACCCAGCGCCACCACGCCTTGCGGGACCTTGTGTGTGCTTGGGCCGAACGTGGTGGCCTTGGGCCAGAACGAGAAAGGCCAGGCCTGTTGTTGCCTCAATCCCCCGCACGGCATCAGCAATAGCGACCGGCGCCCTGCCGACGTCTATACCTTCCGGCTCTTGCCGGGTCTCCCGCTGCATGCGACTTTGCTGTGACAGCCCTGCGCCGGCAGGAGACTTGGTGCAAGCAAGTCAGAAGGGGGGTGCGGCGGCGGCCACTGCCTACGCCCAACGCAAGGACTCCTACCTTCAGATGGGGCAGGGTTGGGGCACAAGGAGTACAGTTCGTACCCGTGGTCATCGAAAGCACCGGGGGCCTGGGACCCAACTGCTATGAACATTTTGAAACGCATTGCTCATGCGGTTGCCGCTCGGACTGGGGCGGATCCAGCAGCTGCTCTCAGCCTTCTGCACCAAGAAGCGTGCGTCTGCGTTCGCTCTTGGCGCGCCCGCGCAAAAGATGATGGACCAGAGTTGGGGGCCAGATGCTGCTTCACCAATGACGGGTGAGTTGCACCTCCAATGTCCAAAAGCTCTGGTGTTTTTTCCGCAGGATGAGTTGTGGGACATCATCTATTCGGACAGCATCCATCCGCATGGTCTTCCTGAAGCTCACTTCATTGCAGCCTCCCAGATCCACGACATCGAGGTGCAGCAAGGTTCAATCATCCCAAATTGTTGGTTCAGTAGCCACCAAAGATCCTCCAAGTCAGTTGCTGTGAACTCACTGCCTAAGCTGCTGGGCCCATTGGACAGAGCGAGCTGACAGCGGGCCAATGGCACATGGCATGCCTGGTCCTGCGCTGGAGGCACGGCAGGGGCCATAGCTACCTCACCAACAATGCACCCAACAAATGGAGCCGCTCCGTCGCGCATGCTCAGCTGGCCTCCGTCATTGTGTTGCTCAGACACGGGGTTGCAACTGCCTCTGGTGGAATCGTGGCCTCTGCTGTTCCCTTGTTGTCGCTGTGGTCAGCCGCAGTGACGCGCGGATTGACGCGCACCGTCTTTGTCTCACACGTGTGGTAACTTCCACAATTTCGCATTGTCTCACATTGCAGAGAGACTTCACTGATTTGATATAAACTACAAGACAGAACACATCCCGTTCTGCCGGGGAAAAATTGGATCTTCTGGGAATCCCGGGGTGCAAGGATTGGAATGTGCGCCTTGCCGCCCTGAGCACACTTGCGAGGCCTTGCTCTGTCCTTTTGGCGAGATCCTTCCTTTTTGTGGTTTGTGAATTGTGGTACGTCATGGAAATGTTCATAAGTTTTGGTACATGTGCAACCTTTTCCACATGTTGATTGAATATCTTTGGAACACCTGGTGGCTAAGTAGCTTGCAGAATGAGTAGCGTCGGAGCTTTCGATTGCTTAAAATCATTCCTTCCTTAAAGGAACCCCTTGCAACACAGTCTGTCCACCCTGGGTAGCTCCTTGAGTTTGCTGGGCAGGTTGGATCCGCTAAAATTCTGCTTTTATTCTGAGGCTCAACATGTGGCATATTTTGGCTGTGTCTTGGGCCGGAAACAAGAGTTTCTCTGCATTTGCTGTGTCTGAAGGATTCACAGGGCCAGTATGTAGAAGGGCACTCAGCTGCCGCAAATTGTCCTGGTCTTTTCTGATTTGTTGCGTTTCTTCACATACGGTCTGCAGATCCTGGCAGATACCCCTGCATATTATCCACAATACCAGGACATTGTTCATGTCAGTTTGAAAAAGGACTGTGAGATTGGTTTGAGGGCACGTTCTTATGGCAGGCCATCAAAGAGCGATGCACAGACGAGGCCTTTGACTCAACTTCCGGCGAACGAATGGTTTCGAACATTTCCCCAAACAAGTTGAGGACAGGAATGTTCCCTAGTGCATCTCCAGAAGCAAGACACACTTGTCTTAGGGTTCAAGTTACTATAGACTGTAGATGTTCCAGGCAAATTTGTTGGTGACTCGGCCTTCAATTTTGAGGTGCATCAAGTGGCAGAGCTGGCACAAAAGATTTGGATTAGGCACGGACCTCACGGAACATTGGACTGGAAGGACTCTAGACTGGACACGGTTAATTTGCGTCACAGGCTAGCTTTCGCAGGACTTACGTTTTTTTTGCTTTCTTGACTTTCGTTTTTGACATGCTCACGCAGTCTCTTCAACCTGTATTGCTAAGAGGACCTTTTGAGATAAACTCAAGCTCTTCATAACCAGCTGTCTCATCCACCAACTATTCACATGTGAGATATGTTTTCGTTGGTTCACTGGCAAAAACCACCAGTTTCACAATAGATTCACCAACAGATTGCTTCAGTACTGGCAGGCAGGGGTCCAAACCATCCCCCAATGAGCTGCCATCCCAAGCTGGTGACTCTTCTTTCCACGTCTGGAATGTGAACAGAGGGTTTTAATCCCAATGGATTCGCAGTCTTGAAGTCTTGGTTAGGAAGACCCAGTGTTTTAATTATTATCCGCATTTTCATGGTTGACATCCCCATTTTCGAGGCTTAAACTCGTCATTGATGGCAAACATCCGCATTTTTCATGGTGATTATATGTGATTATATATTTGCAATGCTCCAAGTTGCGTGTCACCCTCCCCTGCAGGCTGAATGAGCTGCCACACCGGGCCATCACCTGCAGAAGGGAAGAGAGCTGCCAGAGCCTTGAATGATGGTGAAACGGTCCCATTGACGTATATACTGTAGTTAGGTTATGTTAGGTTTCTGGATTATAAATCTGAAAAAAATCTAAAAATAAATTGAAGATACAATATGCAAATGAAGATATGTACATGAATATAGACATTTTTCAGTTTATTGTGGGATTTTGAAGATCACGCTCAGATGATAGCTGGAAATGACCTGTTCAATGGTTGGGCGACGTACGGGTGGAACATTTCACCGGTGAATGAGTTGGATTTGCAGCCGTCAGAAGTTTGTTTTGTACAGGTGACTTGAATTCCTTCCAAAGCACACAGTTCTTTCGGGAGTTTTGACAATATCAATGTCCTGCTGAGGTTCTGAAGAGGTTCGAATTACTTGTACCAGCATGGCAGGTGCGCAGAATTGGATGATGCGACCATTCGCAGGAACCCCCTATACTTTGGGGTTTTATCAGCCATTATGTCCTGATGTTTCCCGTATATTGATTTCCCTTAAACCCATCCATGGATTTGATATGATTTGATATCTTGATTAGAGTTGATGAACAATATCAATAAAATCAATAAGATCTCATGTTTATCGAAGTTTCATGGTTATCCAGTTATCCCCCAAGTGATCCCCCAAGAAATCCACCACTGTCACCCATTGATACTCCGTGAGGCAATGAGTTGACCGTGGTGTCGATCCTCCAAGCTGCGACCTGCGAAGAGCTTCGTGAGTTGGTGGCAAAAACGTAGGGGACTGAGATCTCCAGTGCTGAGATCTCCATAGGGGGTTTCTTAAGCCTCAGGGATTCCCAGGTCACCATGGTTATGAAACATGTTGTTTCAATATATACTCATATTGTTTTCAATACTAATTCATAGTCTATATAATGACTTGGATGATTTGGGGTACCCCCCATGGATTGGACACCTCCCTATAAAATGGTATAACAGGTTAATCACGGCATTTTATGATAAATATTGATCTCCATAGCTATTGATAATTACGGACCCTGGCAATTCTAAAATGCAACATTCTAAAATGCAACGCTTTTTACGCCTTTTCTTCTCCTTTTTTCCTTTCCAATGAAAGTGTCAAGCTTTTTTTACGCATTTTTTACGTACTTTTTACGCTTTTTACGCCAGCCAGCCAGCCATATTTTGCCAAGTTTTG